>ERZ827168.948-NODE-948-length-43232-cov-7.035019_pt1 | contig 43232 bp, 30 predicted proteins | sample MGYA00519868_ERZ827168 | MGnify/ENA primary metagenome ERZ827168 (study PRJEB31778, sample SAMEA3449271) | human gut metagenome | biome: human gut; feature: human-associated habitat; material: faeces | place: United Kingdom | collected 2010/2012 ...
TGCGCATAAGAAAAGCCTCCCATTTCTCGATGTCCAAGAAATGGGAGGCAGTTCAAATTATTCCAAGGACTCTTTTTTGTTCTTTGAGCGTTCTGAAGGGTCCTGTGTTGAACTTACTGCGCTAAAAGGGCTTTGAGGCTCTTTGTAAGAGCCTGTTTTCTATATTTTGAGTATCTATTCAAGTCTGTTTCTGTTTGGCTGTTATAGAGCTTCGTGTGGCCTCGTTTTTTCTCGGGTTCCTTTTTGTGTACTGGTTTCGGGAAACCGACGTTTGCTTGATCGTTGTTTGGGAGTGGAAATGCGGTGCTTCGAGGAAAAACCGTATACCTTTCTATTTTCTAAAGGGTATGGCAAGGGTATTATCAAATAATCGAAACAAAGGGGCATTTTGCTCTGCTTCTGGGCTATCCCATTATGCTGTCCGTCAAACGGAGTTGTGTTTCGCTGATTTTGTTGTATAGCGTCAATCTTGTTTTTTGTTCGATGAGATGTGGGGCGTTTTGTTATTTTTTATGTTTGCTGTTTCACGTGAAACAGCAAACATTTGCTTACCCTTTATAGGGTATTCAAGTGAAGCAATAGTTTGTCTGGTAGGCAAAAAAGAGAGGAGAGCTCGTGGGGCTGTTCGGTAGTCGAAAAAAAGCAAAAAATGTTCCCGTGACTTCCGTGACTGAGCGCAGTCAGAACCCTGAAGAGATCAAAGAAGAGGTTCTTCAGAGCAGCTACGACGAAATCAATGAACATGCAGAGGTGGTCGAGCGAACCTCCGAGCATGAAGAAGCTGCAGAGGAAACTGATCCGGAAATGGAGTCTACTTCCCCGGAAGACGGCGTTGAAGCCGAAGATGAAGATGACGACGATATTCGCACCTTCATCCCATTCCGCGACAAGCCCAAGGTGGCTCATGCGATCGGGCAGACAAAAATCCTCGCGATCATCAACCAAAAAGGCGGCGTTGGTAAGTCGACCACTGCGGTGAATCTTTCCGCTGCTTTAGGTGCTATGGGTAAAGAGGTCCTTTTGGTCGACCTTGACCCTCAGGGTAATGCAACAAGCGGTTATGGTATCGACAAACGAGCTCTTGATGGGTGTGTTTACAACGTGCTGCTTGGTGAAACGCCCGTCGAAGAGGTAATTCTGTCTTGTGTTGCCGAAGGTGTTGATGTTCTGCCCTCTACTATCAGCTTGGCTGGCGCAGAGGTTGAATTGGTTAACGAGATGGCGCGAGAGAACCGCTTGAAAAGCGCTCTCGGCAGCCTACGCGGCCGCTATGATTACATCCTTATCGATTGCCCGCCTTCCCTCGGTCTGCTCACCATCAATGCCTTGGTTGCTGCGGATAAGCTCCTGGTTCCCATTCAGTGCGAGTTCTACGCATTGGAAGGTGTGACAAAACTCCTTGATTCGATGAAACGTGTCAAAAGCATCCTAAACCCGAGCTTGGATATCTTTGGAATTGTTCTCACTATGTACGATTCCCGCACCAATCTTGCCAACCAGGTGGTTAATGAGGTCCGTTCGTTCTTTGGGGACGAGGTCTTCGAGACGTTGATTCCTCGTACCGTTAAACTGTCTGAAGCTCCTAGTTACGGACAGTCGATTCTCGAATATGCTCCCGACAACAAGGGAGCACTTGCCTACAACGATCTTGCCAAAGAGGTGATTGCTCGTGGCTAAGCAGAAAAGTGGCTTGGGGCGTGGCCTCAATGCTTTGTTTGACGATAGCCCCACTTATACCCAGAAGCCTTCTGCTCCTGAGACTCTCAAAGAGCAGGAAAGGAGCGTGCCTGAACCGTTAAGCGAAGAACCTGCTCAGAAGAAGCAGGAATCCGCTGGTGTTCTTCATCAAGCTCTTCAGGAACGTACCGCTAAGCGTTCTTCGGGGAAACCGGTTGATCCGTCTTCTGATATCTATATTTCTGAAGATGCGCTTGAAAATGCCAAAGTTGTTTCACGCGAGGCGCGCAAGCCCGCTATGCGTGCTGGTTCTGGCACTTTCAGCTCCGCTGGTTCGGTGTCCATGAGAACTCCCGCTCCTAAGCCGCGCGTTGCAGCGGAGCGTCAGGCTAGGAAGCCCGCTAAGCCGGTTGTCGAGCCTGCACTGGAGGTTTCGAAGAAGGAAAACAAGCCATTTGATTCCAAGGGGCTTACGGCAACGGTTAAGCTTGACCTGATTCACCCCAATCCTGATCAGCCTCGCACCAATTTCAAGCCAGGTGAAATTGAGGAACTTGCAGGGTCTATCAAAAAGGAAGGCCTTCTTCAGCCTATTTTGGTTCGCAAAATTGGGAACCAGTATCAGATCTTGGCTGGTGAGCGCCGCTATCGAGCATGCAAGAGCCTGGGTATGGAAGAAGTTCCCGTTCGTTTCTGGGAAGCCGACAACGACAAAGCCCTTGAACTTGCTTTGATTGAGAATATCCAGCGATCCGACCTTAACCCTATTGAAGAGGCTTATGGTTATAAGCGCCTTATGGAGCGCAAGGGGATGACGCAATCAGAGGTTGCCCAGACGGTTTCCAAGGGACGGTCTACTATCGCTAATGCTCTCCGTCTGCTTGATTTGCCTGAGGAAGCTCAGCAACTCTTGTTTGAGGAGAAGATCACCGCCGGCCATGCTCGCGCCATCCTTTCTGTTGATGACGCGGAGGGCAGGAAGAAACTTACCGAAAAGCTTAAGAATGAAAAGTTGAGCGTTCGCGAAACCGAAGCACTGGCTCGTCTGATGAATGGTCGTGAGAAGGCTGGTTCGACAGCTGCAAAACGCGTTCCTGCTCCTCCAAGTTTCAAGAAGGCTGCGAAGGGGCTTACCCGTTTCCTTTCCGCTCCGGTTCGCGTCAAGACCGTTAAGGGCAAGAACAAAATCGAGATCCAGTTTAAGGATGAAGAGGAACTTCAGCGTATCCTGCATCTTATTGAAGAGTCGCAAGCGGGAAAATAGGGACAGGCACCAGATTCCCCCTTGCGCCATAGTGAACAAAACCAGGGCCCCGCTCGCGAGTTTCATCGTAAGCGGGGCCCTGTTTGTTAGGCGGGAATCTGGTGCCTGTCCCTATTTTCCCGTTCTCTACATTTTGTTTTTCAGTTGACCGCAGGCTCCGTCGATATCGCTTCCGCGCGAATTGCGGATAGTGGCTTCCTTGCCTGCGCTTTTCAGTTCCTTAACCCAGCGCTGCTGCGTTGCGGTGGAGCTTGGCTTGTAGGGGCTTCCCTCGACTTCGTTTACTGAAAGAAGGTTGACGTGGCATAGGAGGCCATCGCAGAAATCAATTAGCGCTGCGAGGTTTTCTTCTGTGTCGGTGACCCCCTTGATAAGGAGATATTCGAAGCTGACACGACGGCCAGTTTTCTCGATATAGGATCGAAGGGCCTTCTTTAGGTGCGGTAAGGGAATGTTGCTGCAACGCGGCATGATTTCATTGCGCACATCCTGCAAAGCCGAATGGAGGGATACTGCCAACGTGAATTGTTCGGGCTCGTTTGCAAGGCGCTCAATTCCCTGAATGATGCCACATGTTGATACCGTTATATGACGAGCGCCTATTTCAAGGCCGTCTTTTGCATTGGCGAAACGAAGCGCTTCTAGGGTTGCTTGGTAGTTCTGGAATGGTTCGCCTTGTCCCATTGAAACTAAATTAGTGACGCGACAGCCGAAATCGTTTTGTACAGCGACGATCTGGCAAATCATTTCAGCGGAAGAAAGATTGCGGGTAAGCCCCTCATGTCCCGTGGCGCAAAAAGTGCACCCCATGGCGCATCCTGCTTGAGTGGAGAAGCACACGGTAAGGTGCTTGGGCTCGTCTTTGCGCTCTTTCTTGTCGAATGAGGGGATTCCGACAGCTTCTACCTTGGCGCCATCGGCGTATTCGAACACGTATTTACGTGTACCGTCGTTGGATACTTGCTTGTTAACCACTTGCGGCTCAATCAAAGGGTATTCATCCGACAGGACATCCCGAAGGCTCTTGGGCAGATTGGTCATTTCGTCATAGGAGTGAGCTCCTTTCTGGTAAAGCCAGGAAGTGAGCTGTTTGGCGCGAAAGCGCGGCTGTCCGAGACTTTCCAGAATAGTGGGAATTTCGGACAGGTTGAATGATTGGATTGCGTTATTCATGCTCAGTATTATACGCAACCAAGTGGTTACCGCGTGGTGGTAGCAGAGTGGTAACGTGCGTTTGCTATACTCACTATCGGTTAACGTATCAAGCCTTTCGGCAGCAGTGCCCTGGGTTTTACTTGTATGAAAGCGAGAACCATGTCTTGTTCTTTCGATCCTAAACAAATTCGTGTTGCTCTGCTTGCGGGAGGCAAGAGTGGCGAGCGTTCCATTTCCCTTGCTTCTGGTGAGGGGGCGAAGGAAGCTTTGCTCGAAGCGGGCTTTCCGGTAACTGTTTTCGACCCCGCCAACAAAGAAGACTTGCTGGCTTTGATTCAAGGTGATTTTGAAGTTGCTTTCCTGGCTCTTCATGGCAAGTACGGCGAAGACGGCGCCATCCAGGGATTTCTGGAAACCATTGGGCTTCCCTATATTGGTCCAGGCGTTTGGTCGAGCGCCACTGCTATCGACAAACCCAAGACGAAGCTTTGCTATGAGCGCGCCGGCATCCCTACCCCTCGTTCTATGATGCTCGACTCTCACCATATCGACATTGATGCCATCATTGCTGAAGTGGGTTCGCACTGTGTTGTGAAAGCTGCTACGGAAGGTAGCGCTTTGGGTGTGTATCTGTGTGAAGGTGCTGAGGAAATTGCCGATGCGATCGATAAGGTATTTCAGGTAGATACGTGCGCGTTTGTTGAGAGCTTTGTTTCAGGCGAAGAGTTCACTGTTGCCGTATTGGGCAACGAGGACCCGTGCGCTCTCCCTGTTATCAAAATTGTTCCTTCCCACGAGTTCTACGATTTTGAGTCGAAGTACGCTCAGGGAGGGTCGCAGCATATCTGCCCTGCGCCCTTATCCGAAGAAGATACCAAGCGCGCTACGGAGCTTGCGGTTGCCGCCCATAAGACGCTTGAGTGCCGCGGTGTTTCTCGTAGTGACCTCATCAAGGATGCCGAAGGAAATTTTTGGGTTTTGGAAACGAACACCATTCCTGGCATGACGGCAACATCGCTTCTTCCCGATGCTGCTCGTGCAGCTGGCATGAGTTTTGCTGAGCTCTGCACCAAGCTCATTTCCTATGCCTTGGAAAATTAAGTAGACATCTGCCGCAAACGTAAAACCCCTTGTCCGCGAAACGAACCACACCCCCGATTCGGATTGAAATAAGTCCGATTTCGAGAGGTGCGGTCCGGAATGCGGCAAGGGGTTTTCTTTATGGTGGCGTTTCACGTGAAACACCACTGAATGTCTATAGCGCGGTTAGGCGGAAGATTGGCTAGAACGCTCCGCAGGAATGAAGCCCGAAAACAATAAGGGCGACAACGGCGAGAAGGAATATCCAGCTAACTACCGTGCAACCTATGTTGCCCTTGCGTGCCTGCTTTACCAAACGTTCCGTTCCGGTGCGTTGCGTTTTCACCCAAGCGGTGCCCTTGTTCTTGTTGGGGAAGGGAACGCGTCCCGAAGGAACCCATTCGCCCTGAGTTTCGATAACCTTCTTAAGGGAGTCGCGACCAAGGGAAACGTCGGGGCGTATTCCCTCGCCGAGCTGCTTTCCGACATTTTCTATAAACGTAGAGAAGGCGACTTCATATTCCGGGTCGTAGGAAATGATAAGAACCTGACCCCAGTAAAGGCCTGGTTCAGGCTTTTCCGTGAAAGCAACGAGTGCAAGCAAGGCAACGGTGTTCCATCCTTTGGCGTTGCAGAGATCGACCTTTTCAGTGGTTTTTTCGTCGATGGTGCCCATGCGCTTGCCGAAGGGATTCACGATCCATGCCGTGCGCTTGCCATCAACGTATTCCTGCTCGATAGAGAATGCGTCGCCAATTATGTTGTCTGCGCCTAGAAATGCCGCAGCATCTTCTTTGCTTTCGGTTTCAAAACGGGCGTACATGGAAAAATAGCCAATATCTGACATGTTTTCTCCTAGAAGTGATTCAGGCATTAGAGATAAAGAATTCCATAAATGATAGTCTTACTAGTATGGAAACACAAAATGCAGAAGCCGCATCAAGGCTTGACACTTACATTCTCGAAAACACCCCTCAGCGCATCCGCGATCGCTACCATTCGCTTAGCAGCTATGCGAAAGAGCACTCGTTTGGTGAACTGGATGAAGACGTTGTTGTTATCGATACCGAAACGACGGGTTTCTCCTTCAACCACGATGAGCTGATTCAGATTGCTGCAGCGCGTATGGTTCATGGTGAAATCGTCGGCTGGTACGTAACGTTCGTAAATCCCGGGAAACCGATCCCCGAAGAGGTTGCTCACCTTACCAACATCAGCGATGAAGATGTGGCGAATGCTCCCGACCCCAATACTGCCGTTGCAGGTTTGGTTGAGTTCGTTGGTTCTTCCGATGTGGTTGCTCATAATGCAAATTTCGATAGAACTTTCTGCACGAAGTACCCCACGGGTGAGGTATTGAAGCAGAACTGCTGGATTGATTCCCTCGATCTGGCGAAAATCGCGCTACCTCGTCTAACCTCTCATCGCTTGCTCGATTTAGTGCGTGCGTTTGGCGGGCCCGACTCCACCCATCGTGCTGATGATGATGTGGCTGCGACATGTCTCGTGTATCGGGTGCTTTTGGCTGCGGTTGACACCATGCCTGCCCCTTTGCTCCAGCATATTGCCGATATGTGTGATAGCGACACTTGGAATACCGAGCGTGTGTTTAAGTGCCTTGCCGCTATGAAGGAAAGCGAGGGGCCGTACAGTTTGCGTTCATCGCGTAAAGCGGCAGTGGCTCAGGCTTCGGCTCCCTTGCGCCCTGATGTTAATGTTCCTGATTCTTCCCCCGTGGGCAAGGAGCTTCCTCCTGCGGGTAGCGAAGCCCCTGAGCTTTCTTTCGCAACCGATGCGGAAATTTCTGAAGCCTTTTCCGTTGAGGGTTTATTGGGCTCTTTGTACGAGGAATATGAGCCGCGCGAAGAACAGCGCGAAATGGCCTTTGCGGTAAACCGCGCTTTGGCAACGTCTCGCAATCTTGCTGTAGAAGCTGGCACCGGTGTTGGCAAATCGATGGCCTACCTGGTTCCCCTTGCCCTGGCGGCACAGAAAAACGGTATCACCGTGGGTGTAGCCACAAAGACCAATGCATTGCTGGATCAGCTGGTTCATAAGGAGCTGCCTCTTCTTTCGAAGGCTCTCGGCATCACGTACGCTCCTTTGAAAGGGTTCAGTCACTATCCTTGCCTTCGCAAGGTGGATAGCTTGGTCAACCAAGGGCCATCGGTAATTCATTATCGTAAGCAAGAAATCAATCAGGCACCTGCTTTGGCGGGTCTACTTTCGTTTGTAGAACAGAGCGACTACGACGATATGGACGCTCTGAAAATTGATTACCGCGCTATTCCCCGTTGGCGCATTGGGACCAAAAGCAACGAATGCTTGCGCCATAAGTGCCCCTTCTTTGGACGAAGCTGCTTTGTCCATGGCGCCCGCGAGCAAGCCCAGCGATGCGATGTCGTGGTAACGAACCATAGTTTGCTTTTCTGGGATGTCCGCTTCGAAGGTGGGCTGCTGCCCCCTATTCGCTATTGGGCTGTAGACGAGGCTCATGGTGCGGAGGAAGAAGCGCGCCGCGCACTTGCCCTCTCGGTGTCTTCCGATTCGCTGAGGGCGCTTGCTTTGCGCGTAAATGGGGAAGGTTCACACAATGTTCTTTCTCGAGTGGAGCGAAGCGCTCAAGCTCCAGAGGACGGCCGCGCGTTGTATGAATCGCTTATTGCCAAAGCGCGCACCTGTGCGGGTGCCTTCGCGATGGCGACGGAAGAGTTCTGTCTCGGAGCGAAAGATCTTCTGGTGTTCGATCCGAAGACCCGCTCGCGTGGATACGAGTACTTTGACCTCTGGCTAAACGACGAGATTCGCCATGGTGATACGTACCGAGGTGTCGTGAATCGTGCGCGCGCGGTATACGACACCTTGGAAAAGCTGATCCGTGCTTGCCGCGACATCGTTGCTTATGCGGAGCAAATCGAAGACACAACAAGTGCCCAGAGGGAACTCGCCCTGGCTGCGCTTGAATTGAGGGAGGCATACGATGCCCTTGATGAGATGTTCTTCCATGACAGCGATAACCATGTGTATTCGGTTCGCCTTAATCGGACAAAGGGTACGTTGGATGAAATCTTTACGGTTCAGCCGCTCGATGTGGGCAAGTCGCTAAACGAGAGTCTTTATGCTGAAACGCGCAGTGTTATATATGCTTCGGCAACTCTGGCGGTCGACGGACAGTTCGATGCGTTCGAGCGTGCCGTTGGCTTCAACGAAGGGGAAGATTCTCGCGCTGATGTGCTGAAGGTCGATTCAAGCTTTGATTTCGATGCCAATATGCGGGTCTACGTTCCAACGGATATGCCAGAACCTCAGGATCCTGCTTATCTTCCAACCCTGGAATCGTTCCTTGTTGATTTGCACAAGGCCCAGAGAGGTTCGATGCTTACGCTATTTACCAACAGGCGCGAAATGGAACAGTGCTTTGATGGCGTTCATCCCGCTTTGAAGGAAGACGATTTGCGTTTGGTGTGCCAAAAATGGGGCGTTTCCGTTAAGGGCCTTCGCGATGACTTCTTGAAAGATGAGCATTTGAGTCTCTTTGCTCTGAAGAGCTTCTGGGAGGGTTTTGATGCTCCAGGCGCAACGCTCAAGGGCGTTGTCATCCCCAAACTGCCTTTTGGCCTGCCTACCGATCCTCTTTCATGCGAACGTCAACAACGTGATGATCGCGCTTGGGCTCACTATTCGCTGCCCCATGCGGTTATCGAGGTAAAGCAGGCGGTTGGAAGGCTTATTCGTAAATCGAGCGACCGCGGCATTGTGGTCTTGGCTGACAAACGCCTGATAACCAAGTATTACGGCAAGAAATTCCTGAATTCGTTGCCGAGCAACAATATCGTTATGATGCCTTGCTCGGATATCGTTGCCGAGGTTGCCGACCGTGCGGCGATCGAGTCTCTTGCGCGCGTAGCCGGAGGTTCGCATTCGTGATGGCCCGCAAGAAAAAGCGAAGCGGCCGTGGCCTTGGGCATAAGGAAACCCAGGTTCTTCATCTGAAAGAATTCTCGCAGGGAAAGCCTAACGAGCTTTCCCTGAATGTCCTTGAGCAGAAAGCTGCAGCGCAGGATGAGCCCTCGCGTGGCGCCAAGTGGCGTCTTCCAAGCTTCAGGAAGGGCGCTTCAACCGCAGGGGGCAAGGAAAAGAACCTAACAGCAGAAAAAGCAACCAAGCGAAATTCGGCTGAAGTGAAGCCCCAGCCTTCTGAACGTAAAACATTTTTAGGCGCAGATTCTCAGGCGGAAATAGCTCGCAGGAAGCAACGCCACAGATGGTATCGCCGTTTCAGCATCGCACTCGTGGCGGTTGTTTGTATAGGCGCGATTGGCGTAGGGGGGTATTGGGCCTACCAGCAGTACGAGCGACTGAATACCAGCGTCGGTGTGCTGCGTGAAGCTTGCGAGCTTGTTAAGCAAAGCGATGAAACCACGGTTGCTATCGACAAATATTTTCAGGATACGTTTGGTGACGATACCGTTTCTCGCGCGCAGGAATTAAGTGCAGCTATTCCCGATGCCAAAGACCAACTTGAGTCGGCTCGCGTGTATGCTCAGAAGGCAGAGTCGGAGCTTGACGGATCCCAGCGCGACAAAGAGGCGGCGCAACGGGCCTTGAATGCTATTGCGGTTCGTGAGGAGCTTCTTGATGTTGCCGATCAGCGTATGAAGGAAGATGTTGCGGCAAAGCAAGGCATCGACGCCATGAATGAGGCATGGAGTTGCATCCAAGAAGGGAATGCCCTTTTGACGCAGGCGGCAACTGTTGTTTCGGACACAACGGCGGACAACGTGGCGAAATCAACCGAGTTCACCACTTCTGCCCAGGCTCAATTCTCAAAGGCGAAGGAATGCATTGCGAAGGCGAAGGGATTCTATCCCGCGGCGAATTTCGATGCCTCGCTGGCTTATGTCAACAAGCGAATCGATGCGACCAATGAAGCGCTTGCCTCAAACGCGGCGATCCTTATACAAGACAAAGCGACTGCCGAGTCCCATAACGATGCTTATAACAGAGCCGATCAGGAGGCTGTGGAAATGGCAAAAGCGTTGCCGAAGCAATTTAGCCAGCCTGTGGTTGATGCTTATGCCAGCGCAACAGCCGATTTGGTTTCTCGCTATGACAGTCTTCGTTCGGACGCTGCATCAAACGATGCTTATTTAAGAGAGTATCTTGGGCAGGATTAGCAGCAGGCTAACTGATATGTTTCACGTGAAACCTCCCATCTGCGATAAGTGGATGGGAGGTATTTTTATGCAGATAGAAAGGCACTTCTTTGCGTAATGCGGTAGACAAGGTGAACAAACGGTTCATATAAAGGCGAAACAAGTCAAATGACGTATACTTGTACAGTCTATATCCATGTAAATCGCTACTCACTTATATAAGCGTGGAAACAAAAGGGGCTCTCCATGGCTGAAATAATCGACGATATCGCCTATCTCACGCAAGAGATAGGTCCGCATCCTGCGGGTACCGAGGAGGAACAGAGGGCTGCGCTCTATCTTGCCGACCAGATGCAGAAAGAGGCAGGTTTTGCGACGGTGGTGGAAGACTTCCAGTGTGTAACCAACGATCAGCTCCCGAACATCATTTGTTTCGGTGTTGCTTTGCTTGGTGCCGTTCTTTCTATTGTTGTTCCCTCTTTGGGCATACTTTGGTTGCTTCTCACTATAGCTGCGGCGGTTCTATATGGTATGGAGATCACGGGGCGCCCTATTCTTTCACGCTTGCTTAGGACCGGTGCAAGCCAGAATGTGGTGGCGAAATATCAGCCCACCCCGGCAAATTGCGCCAATGCTCGTCGCCGCAAGGTGATCCTGGTGGCCAATTATGACAGTGGCAAGGTTTTGACGGAGGAAAAGCCCCCCTTCGCTGCGGCATTGCCCATTCTTCAGAAGGCAAGCGCCATTGCATTGGTGGTTTCGGCTTTCGTTCTCTTGCTTCGCTCCACGCTGTTCGCAGCTGATACGGGTGCTATGTCTTCCATTCTTACTTTCCTGTTGGTTGTTTGTGCGGTGCTGTTTGCTATCCCCCTGGTTCGCTCTGTGCTTCATATCGTTGCTCCATTCAACCAGTCGGCAAATAATAACGCTTCCGGTGTTTCGGTTTTGCTTGATGTTGCGCGCAAAGTTGGAAACGGCCTGGTAAGCCAAGAGGAAGCTCTGGAGCGCAGCGTTGAAGAGGGCAATCGCGTGCACGGCGAAGAGGCGGCACGCGCTGCGGGCGTTGTGCCTGAAGGTGCATCTCTTGAATATGAAGCAGAGATGTCGCCGCAGGAATCTCTTGCGGCAGCGAAAGCTGCCATTGCGGCTTTGACTGGAAAGCCTGTTGCCGACAAGGTTCCCGTAACTGATATATCTTCTCGCCTGGTTAAGGGTGGCGGCCTGATCGCTGAAGATGAGGATGAGGTTTCTAGCGTACGTTTTGAGGTTGGGAAGCGCCCTGAGTCGGCGACGAGTCCTCTAGCGCGCACCATGGTTTCCTCCACTCTTGATGAGGAACCTAAAAAAGAGTCCGATTCTGGGGAAAAAGGCGAGGTCATTATCCCCAAGCAGCAGATTGAAAAGAAACAGGCGGCCGAGGCTGCAGCTGCAGCTGAGGCAGCGGCTGCTAAAGAGGCTGCTCTTTCTGCTGCCCCAGGGCCTGTAGCCCGCGTTCAAACGAGCGATACTCCTTCTTGGGCAAAGATTGCTCAAGAGAAGGCACGTGCGAATAAGCCTGATGCAGGAAAAACCCCGAAGGTAAATCGTTCTCGCTATGCGGATACCGTTGCTGCGCGCATGATGGAGCATCATGCTTCTAATCCCTACGGATCTCCCATTGCCATTCCCGTCTCTGAGCTCGAGGCTGCTCAGTCCGAATTGTCTTCAAAGGTTCGCGCGTTGCAGGATGAGATTGAGTCGTTTTCTGCGCCCCATGCTAATCATGAAGGGAGCTCGGCTCATTTCGCTGAGCCCATTGCTGATGGTCAGCCTGCCGCCTTGTCAGCAGAGGATTTGGCAGCTGAACAAGAATGGCACCTGAACAACACTGCAGCAGCACCCATCGAACGCAAGCCCGCTCCGAAGCCCATTGCGTCGCCTGCGCCATGGCTCGATCACGATCCCGAGCCTGCCGTTGCCGCCGAAGATCAGCCTGCTTTTGTCGAAGCAGCTGAACATGATCCTGCTGTAAACGATGATCCTGCCCTTGTGTCGCATGAGACGCTTTACGAGGCTGCAATTGAAGAGGTGGATCAGCTTGCAGGCAAAGCTCCTGCAGAGCCCGAGCCCGTTGTTGAGCCTGAGCTGCAGATAGTCGAAGAGACTGTTCAAGGGCATGAGCATTTCGGCTCTCATGACCAAGGAAAGCCCTCCCCCCGCTCTTCGGTGCGTCATTCCCAGAGGCTTCATCGCTCAGTTCCCAGGAATAACGAAGTTGAAGAAATCGAAGAGGAGCTTGATTCGGCAACTTCGCCTATGGAACCCGTCGATGAGTACACAGATACCCCCGAGGATTACCCCGCAAACGAGGAAGCTTCTCGTCCCGCAGTGAGCTCCAAGAGGAGTGTTCACTCACGTCGTAGTGGTTCGCTTGGCGACTTCTTCAATAACGCGGTTCACTCTGGTTCCGAAAAAGCATCTCAGATGCAGCATTCTTTTGCTTCTCGCCTGAAGTCGATTTCATCGCGTAAGCAATCGGTTGAAGAGGAATATCCCGCTGAAGAATACCTGGAGGAGCAGTCCTACAACGAGGACTACTATGAAGAGCCTGCTGTATCTGAAAACGAAGAAGTATACGTTGATGATCCAGCTGAGCAGCCTGAACAGGCGGCATCTCCGAGTGTTACCACCTCAATTTCCCCAATCGATGTCTCCCAGTTTATGGACAATGAAGAGTTCGACGACGAAGAGGAGCCGATTCGCCGTATCGATGACAATGTGGTCAACATGGGTTCATTCCACGACAGCAACGATGAATCAACCGCACGCATCCCTGCTGGTCGTGTACAGGAGGAAATGAAATCCTACTCCTACGGCTATTCGGATGAGGTGCAGGGTGGAGAGTACGCAGAAGAGCCGCTTGAAAGAACTGCGCCTCGGCCTGCGGTAGCTTCTCCGATTGTGGGCATGGAAGAAATGGTATCTCCTGTTTCTCCTGTTGTTGAACAGGCGGACCATTCTCGCCAGGTTATCGTGTTGCCGGACGTAACGCCTGCTCGCAGCGCTTCGGGTGAAAACCTTCGTCAGCGCGCTCCTATGGCAGAGGTAAACGAAGGTACCTCCACAGGCGGTAAATCGTTGCTTTCCAACATGCTTCCTCGTATTGATGGAAATACTGATGCGTTTAGCACAGCGCCTGCAGCGCGAAGCCTCAACCTCCCTTCGTTTGATACGGGCGCGCAGTCGGCAGTGTCTGCAACTGGCTCTTTTTCGACTGTTGGTGGCACTGGCTCATTCGCCCCTGTAGGGGATGAGCTGGTATCTGACGTAGCCCCCGAAGAGCGTTATGTCGATGATGCGGATGATTCCGCCTACGACGAGGAATACACCGAAACAGGTGCTTTTGCTGGTCCTGGATACGTTGATATGCCTAAGTCCCGTGCTGGACGCCTCTTCAGCCGGTTCCGCAAGGGCAAGAAGCGCAAGGAAGAAGAAGTATCTGTAAACGAGTGGGTAGATGTTGATGAGGACTATAATGCCCGCAGCGTCGGTAAAGCTCGTGGAGATTGGTCGAGCTTCCGTGAGGAAGATGATGAGTTTGTAGACGTTGACTACCGCGAATCCGATGATCGTCGTGGATGGAACGGTGGAGCATTCTCTTTGAATCGTCTTCGCAAGGGCGAAGATGCTCAGGTAGAGGATACTTACTATGACGAATCGGCGGTCTATGATACTGACGGCATTGTTGATGCCAGCCCCGCATTGCGCATTGATGGTGACGCTGGCACAGCCGAGCAAATCAACCGCGAACTCAAGAAGCTTCAGGACTTCCGCCATCCCGACATCGACACCGAAGTATGGTTTGTTGGCCTTGGTGCAGAGCAGTATTCTCATTCGGGCATTAATGCGTTCCTGGAAGAGCACGCCGATGAGATGAAAGGCGCAATCGTTATCAATCTTGAGGCCCTTGGTGCTGGTGCGCTTTCTTGCATTGAACAGGAAGGTGCCTATAAGCCTTATAAGATTTCCTCACGCTTAAAGCGTGTTCTTCGCCAGGCAAGCGAGCGTTCGGGGGTTGGATATCATACCGATCGCATTGTTTCACGTGAAACGCCTGCATCGATTGCAATGGCTCATGGTGTTCAGGCGATGACGATCGCCGGTATGGCAGACGGAAACACCGCGCTCTATTCTGCGGATAACGACATTATCGAAAACGTCGATCCTCAGGCTTTGGAGGATGCTTCGAATTTCGTAATGGCAATTTTGAAGAGCATCTAAGCAAGAGCGCTCTCACAACGAAAGGCCCAAGGGTAACCTTGGGCCTTTCTTATATCTGTATTATCTAGGGCAAACAGGATCAAATGTGTTGACGCAAAACGCTGTTTCACGTGAAACATGCCATAGAACAATGGATAGAGCTGGTGTTTGCGGGTCGAAGAAATCCAATGAAGTGCTTATAGCTTCCGAATCAGTTCTGCTTCATGGTTCCTTGATACTGAAGCGCATGCTTCAGCAAATGGCTTGTTCAGAGGGTCGAGACACTTTTCGATTGGTACCGAGATGGGGTGAAATAAGATTTCGGCATCTCTATTTTGACGAGTTGCTTCATGCTGAAAAGAAGCAAGAAGCGGTTTGCTGAATTCATCCATGCGTCCAGAGAGGGCAACACCTGAAAACAAAGGTGCTGAAGCAGGTCTGTTGGGAGCCCACGGAATGTCGTTGATTGAGCATTTGCGCCAAAGGGCAGATATCAAGAAGATTTTTGCACGATTAACCATCGGGATTCGCGTCGGCGTATTGCGTGCTTGAGGCGTGGAGGAACTGGCTGATTCCTTTGAGTCGCCTTCGACGCAGGTCCGGTAAAGGGGGAGCGGATCGATGGGTTCGCGCAGTCGCTTAACCAGGCAGTTTTCTTTAGCTAGAGCTTGCGAGAGTGCCCTGTAGACGATAGGGACGGCATGGACATGCTGGTGGCTGTCCAATTGAAACGATAGCTGTTGATCGGGAAACGCTGATAGAAAACGCTGGATTTGACTGCGGCATTCAATAACCAGCTGATTGAATGCCTCGCCTTTGTTGGTGATACCCAGCTTGAACAATCCCATGAAATTGTTATCGAACATACCCCTCTCGTTAACGAGAAGAGGTATACGTTTCGGGTCTGCGACAGATGGCCCCTCCACGAGATTCAGATGAAGGCATACCCGCAGAACGCTGCGTCTGACATACGGCTGGGCAAGGCTGGCGGCTTCATAAAATGCGGGAGAATTTGCAAAAATACTGACACTATTGAGCGCTCCGCTACCGCCGCAGGAAGAGCTAAGCGATAAGATGGCTTTTGCCTGACCAGGTGTTATTCCGAAATCATCTGCGTGAATAAAAGTAGTGCGTTGTTCAATCTGCATTCGCGAGCCTTTCTCTAGCAACCTTATTATCGCAGACGTGCATGGGCGTGTTTTTGGAAGCTCATGACAGAAATGTGGCTGTAATTTAACGATAAGAAAAACAATGAATGAGGGGGATGTGTCGTTGTTTGATTGGGAGTACCTTTGCGTTTGTCGGAAAAGGGATCGCCGCCAGTGTGATCAACGGTGTAGAGTTTGGTGCTCGTATCCGAGACAGATTCGGCTATTGTTTTGTTGTTGAACAATTAAAAGAAGCGACGGTGAAACTGTGACGCAATCCCGTTTAGAGAAATACCTCGAATCGAAGCGGTTTCATGTGATGCTGCTGATAGTTGGTCTTGCATTTTTGCTAACGGGGTCTTTTCACGGAAATGTGTGGTTCGATGAAAGCTATTCGGTTTCTATAGCGAACAACTCTTTCGCTGAAATTTGGGATATTGGGTCAGGGGATGTTCACCCTGTTCTGTTTTACTGGGGCCTCCATGTTCTCGAGTTGCTTTTTGGGCAAAATCTCCTTGTGTACCGCCTGTTTACGGTAGCGGGAATCTTTTCATTGGCGATGCTGGGCTTCACTGTGGTACGGCATGATTTCGGCTGGAAGGCCGGTGTGCTGTTTAGTTTCTTTTCCCTGTTTACGCCTTATCTTGCTTATATATCGGTTGAGATTCGCATGTATTCTTGGGTGATCTTTTCTGTAACGCTATGCGCTCTGTATGCGTGGCGTATTGCATGCACCTTACGTAGCAAAAACCCTAGGGAAGGAGATGGGTCTATCGAAGAAGGCCAAAACTGGTGGATGTCTTCAGCCTACGATGGGGACGGCTGTCGTGAGTGGTGCGGTGTACCGTGTAGATGGTGGCTTGTTATGTTTCTGTCGAGTCTCGCGAGCGCCTACTTGCATTATTACGGTGTGCTTGCGGCATCGTTCATCAACCTTTACTTGCTGACTTTCATTATCGCTCGTGCAAAAAAGGCATTGTCGGTATTTATAGTGGGGGCGGTAATTCAGGTAGCCATTTATGCTCCCTGGCTCATGGTTTTCAAAAGCCAGGCTGGAGTAGTGTCTGGATCGTATTGGGCAAATGTTTCGTTTCCCCGCACTATAGTGGAATGGTTGTTCTACCCGGTTTACACGAGCTATGTGATATTTGCCGATACCTATGGGTTTGGGTACGTGCTGATTCTTACGGTTTGCGCGGTGGTGGCTGCTGTATCGGCGCTCTATGGTTTGGCGAATTGGCTGCGTCGTTTCAAACAGCAAAACGCAGGCTTCAAAGAATCCCTTATCCTGGCAGACCGGGTGCTTGCTCCCTCTACTTTGCCCGCCATATGGGGCGTTGCTTTATACGCAAGTGTGTTTGCCGCTGCCCTTGTGGCTTCTATAGTTATGGACTCGCTGATTGTCTACTATCGCTATCTTTGTGTAACCATAGGCCCCTTGCTCCTCGCCGTTTCAATTTGGCTTTCTCGCGTTAATAGCAAGGTATGCGTACGCGGATTGCTCGCTGCCTTTCTTGGTGTGTCGATCGTCAACCAGGTTTTGTTCGTTCAAGATGCATACAGCGGCAAAAACGAAGAGCCGCTTGACTATTTGGAGGAAACGGCAAAGTCCAATAGTCGCCCGCTGGTGCTCTCTTCGGACATTGGGGTTGAAGGGGTTACCGCGGTGGAATGCGAGAATATTAAGCAAACGTTTTTAGCATGGCAGCCGGGTAATTGGGCCCATGCATATCAGTCGTATTTTCCGACGCTTACCAGTGTGAAATCATGGGACGCTGCACTCGACGGCTATCAAGGCACCTTTATCGTGCTAGGGCAAACTCAGACAGAAGGTGTTCCGGTTGACGTTCGCGATTTTGAGTTGAGGGACGACGTTGAGGTGACGGACATGAAAACGTTCTATCGTCCTTACGAGCGTACTTGGTTTACGGTAGCCACCATGGTGAAAAACGGCAACTGAGCCTCTTGTGCGAAGGCGCATCGATACTCGCACCTTAACTGCGACACGCCCCCCGAATAATGAAGCAGCAAACAAGAGAATCTTGCGTGTAGGCTCAACAATGCCCGCACCCGCACGATGAACTGCATTCCGTTTCTTGAACATAAAGAAAAAGGAGGCACTTCAAACCGCAGGTGCGGGCATTGTTTTGCTTATGGCTTAATGCCTACAGAGAAAAATCGATCTGGTTCAAGGTGTTTTTCAGGGTTTGTGCAGAAGAATGAAGCAGTTCAGCTTCGTCAATGCTCAGGTGCAGAGGAATGGGGAATTCAACGCCCTTGCTTCCGACGATAGCGGGCAAGCTCATGACAACATCGGGAACGCCTTGGACGTCAGTACGATAATTCGAGACAGTCATAATTGATTTCTGATCACGCACGATTGCTTCACAGATGCGGGTTACGGAAGGAGCGATGCCAAAATACGTGGCGCGCTTCTTTTCAATGATCTCGTAGGCGCTGTTGCGCACGCTTTCTTCGACAGATGCGCGGATTTCGGTGGCGTTTTCGATGCCGCGCAAGCGGAAGAAATCGTTGATGGCGATTCCGGAAACGTTTGCAGCGCTCCATACCGCCAGCTCGCTGTCTCCATGCTCGCCAATAATACGAGCGTGGACGTGGCGCGGGTCAACATCGAGCATGTGCCCTAGCGTGTATTTAAGGCGCGCGCTATCGAGTACGGTGCCTGAGCCCATTACGCGCTCGCGGGGGAGGCCCGAAAGCTCCATTACTACCTGTGTGAGGATATCTACCGGGTTCGAAACCACCAAGAAAATGCCGTCAAAGCCCTGTTCCATAATGCGGGGAACGATGGTCTTGAAGATTGCTACATTCTTCTGTACCAAGTCGAGACGCGTTTCGCCTGGCTTCTGGTTAGCGCCAGCGGTGATGATAACGATGGAGGCATCGGAAAGATCTTCGTAAGTGCCAGCGTAGATGTTCATGGGACTGTAGTAAGGAATGCCGTGGCTGATGTCGAGCGCTTCGCCTTCGGCTCGGTTGGTGTCTACATCGATAAGAACCATGTCGGTGAAAAGCTTGCTCTGCATCAGGCTGTATGCAGTGGTTGATCCCACAAAGCCACAGCCGATAACTGCAACCTTCCTTCCGTTAAGTGAATTGCTCATAAAGAAACCTCTCTCTGTTTTGACTAGCAAGGTATGGCAACGAACTATAGGCATGCCCCGTTTCCTTCGTGTGGACGTTGATTCAAAAAGCTGTTACGTGAATCGACGAAACCCAAGGGAAAACAAGCGCTTCCTAGAATAACCGTTGTTACGAGCTCCCCTCCCCCTGAAAAGCTTTCTCGCAACGGAAAGGAAGAGCCATGCATGATCCTGGAACAACGACATCCGCAATCGCAAAAAAGTTGCAAAAAAGCCGAGATTTTTGTTTTCGTGATGGCTGGATTGCCGCATCAGAGTAAATCTTGCGAAAAAAGCGCATAACTCTCAGCGAGAGCAACAAAACCCTACCGAGGGTAATGAGATAAATCCTGTGAAAGAGAGATGCAGGCAGGGCTGGATGTTTTTGCCTATATCCCAGGCGAGCTGATAAAACCTAGATGCGCCCATCAAAAAAGCCGGTCTCCGAATGAACCGCCACCTGTGGGGCGCAGTTCTAAATTGAAGACCGGCTTTAAATTTTTTGGAGCGGGTGACGGGACTCGAACCCGCGCATGCGAGCTTGGGAAGCTCGTGCCTTACCACTTGGCGACACCCGCGCAAGACCTAATGCTAGCACAACACCAGCAATAAATGCCCGCAACCACCCCATCCATTCAAAACGCAAAGCCCGTTCTCGCTGAATGGCGCCTTGCCGCCTTTTGGGCGGACAGCGCCGCTGCCGTCCAACATCGCGACCCCTAACGGATGGCGCCGATGCCGCCCAACAGGCTCGCGACTTCCGGCGGGCAGCGCCGACGCTGCTCAACAGTCCCGTGATTCCCAGCGGACGCCGCCGTCATTGTCGCTGGCCGTACCCGTGGCGCTAGCGTCTTGCGCCCTCGCCGCCGCTCGGCTGAACAGCGCCTTGCCAGCCTCGAGTCAAACGGTGCGCAATGCATTCTGCAGTGTCTTACCATGGCAATAAAACTCCGCCATGTATTCTCTAGGAGGCCTCTGACGAAAATAACGCCCCTTAGTGGCAATACATCGCCGCCATGTATCCAAAATGAGCTGGTTTTGGCAAGATTCGCGCGCCGTGTATCCAAATAGCCCTGCAAACCGCCGTTCGGGAATACACCGCGCGGAGATCTTGCCACTAAGGGGCGTTATTTCTGTCCGGAGCTCTTAAATCATGCATAGCCTGAAGATCTTGCCACTCTCCCCACCCTCCCCGCGTTGCCCCGTCATCGTTGTTCGCCATATCAGACTGTGGTTTCTTGCCACCCTCCCCGCCGCCCCCTATTCTGGTCCTTCAGCCTCGCAGTCCGCCGCAGCCTCCGCGCCCTGCGCTGTCTCGCCGCCATCGCAGTCCCCGCACCCTGCGTGCCGTTATCGTGGTTCTTGTGTTGTGGCTGGTGCGAGAAACGTTCAGCGATCTTTTGTTGGGGTAGTCTGAAACCGTTATTGTTGCGCTGATGTTGAAGCGCGTTTTCCGATTTGCCAACGAAAGGGGCAGGCTATGAGTGCCAAGGCTGGTATGCCTGAAATTGACGGATTCATTTTCGATATGGATGGAACGCTTTTGCACACGCTCCCCGATTTGGCGGCGGTCACCAACAAGGCTCTGGAACTAGAAGGGTTCCCTCCCCATACCGAAGAGCAAATCCGTACGTTTGTGGGTAATGGTGCTTTGGCTCTAGCGCGCTTGGCAGTGCCCGATGGGGCTACCGAAGAGCAGGCCGAAAAGGTATTTCGTAACTTTAAGAGTCTGTATGGCGAATTCGGTTTGAGCCTGACGAGCGAATTCGAGGGGATGACGGAAACCCTCAAAGAGCTCCATGCTCGCGGGAAGAAGCTGGGTATCATGTCCAACAAATTTGAAGGTGGCGTGAAAGATGTGGAGGCGAAGTTCTTCCCTGGCTTGTTTGATGTTTCCCACGGCGAAACCGATACTATCCCGCGTAAGCCCGATCCCGATGGGCTCTTGCTGTGCGCGAGGGAAATGGGCCTCGAGCCCGCTCGCTGTGCGTACTTCGGCGATTCGCACACCGATCTTATAGCAGCGCATAATGCTGGCATGCTTGCGGTGGGTGTTACATGGGGCTATCAGCCGCTCGAAACGCTTAAAACGGGCAGCCCCGACGTGCTTATAGATGCACCTGTCGATATCCTGCAATTTGCCTAGGGCGTTGTTTGGCGGGAAGAATGCTCGGGGCGCGCTAATTGGCTGATGCCCGCTTGGCGAGGGACAGGGTCTGCTATGTTTTGGCCAGCCTTCGGTTGGCATGGAGCTGGGCTTGGCTGCTTCTGCCTCGTGTCTGGTTGGTGCGAAGCGGTGCCTGGCGCTATCTGGCTGGTGCCCCAACGGGTAGATGGTAACCGGCTCTTTTCCGGATGGTGCGATGCAGGAGGGGCTGGTGCCTTACACGCTTGCCTGCTCGGCATGGTCAGGCTCTGCATACTCTAGTTAGCGTCTAGGTCGGACTTCCATTTCTTGAGCGGATGGCGCGGTGAAAGCTTTGAAGATCAAACACATTGAAAGGATCCCTTGGTGGACTCTGCAGAATTTGAAATAGAGGAATCTTCCGAAATCGACGAATCAAGCAGCGATTTCGGCTCATTGGGTGCATTGGCTCCCGCTTGGCGCGAAGGCGACGCGATCAGCGAGGAAGAAGCCCTCGAGATGTTTTACGAGTGGCTCGCCGAGCATGAGATTGATCTGTGGCCTCATCAGGACGAGGCGCTGATGAGCCTCATGGTGGGAGATCACGTTATTTTGGGAACGCCAACCGGCTCAGGGAAGTCGATGGTCGCCATCGGCATGATGTTCATGGCATTGTGCTCGGGCAAACGCGCGTTCTACACGGCTCCCATCAAAGCGCTCGTAAGCGAAAAGTTTTTCGGCTTGGTGAATATGTTGGGGCGTGAAAACGTGGGTATGATCACGGGAGATTCTCAGATCAACCCACAGGCTCCTGTTATCTGTTGTACCGCTGAGATCTTGGCAAACCAGGCGCTTCGCGAAGGCGAATGGTCGGATGTCGGTTGCGTGGCAATGGACGAATTCCATTTCTACAGCGACCCCGACCGCGGTTGGGCTTGGCAGGTTCCGCTGCTTACGCTTCCCCATACGCAGTTCCTTCTTATGAGTGCGACGCTGGGAGACGTTTCTCAGATTGCGCAGGCCCTGGAGTCGAAAACGAGAACAACGGTAGATATTATTGCCGATGCTCCGCGCCCCGTTCCCCTGGAATACAAGTACGAGCTTATGTCGCTTGAGGGCACGGTAGAGTTGGCCTTGCGTAACAACGAAGGACCCCTTTACATAGTGCATTTCTCGCAAGACGCCGCCCTCGCTTCGGCGCAGGCTCTTTCGAGCTTTGGCGTAACCAGCAAGGAGCAGCGTGAGCAGATCAAGGCTACGCTGGGGGCGGGCAAGTTTACCACCCAATTTGGCAAAACGCTGAAGCGTTTGCTGCTTAGCGGCATTGGCGTGCATCACGCCGGAATGCTGCCGCGTTATCGTTTGCTGGTGGAAAAGCTTGCCCAGCAGGGGTTGCTGCCGGTAATTTGCGGCACCGACACGTTGGGTGTCGGCATCAACGTGCCCATTCACACCGTGGTGCTTACGCAGCTCACCAAGTTTGACGGCCATAAAATGCGTCGCCTTCGCAGTCGCGAATTCCACCAAATTGCAGGGCGCGCCGGTCGTTCTGGCTTCGACACCGAGGGCGTGGTTGTTTCTTTGGCGCCGGAATTCGAGATTGAGAACGCGAAACTTCTTGCAAAAGCGGGAGACGACCCCAAAAAGCGCCGCAAAGTGAAACGCAAGAAGCCCCCTGAGGGTTTTGTGGTGTGGAATGAAGATGCCTTCAACCGCCTGATTGCTGCTGCGCCTGAAACGCTGACGCCCCGTATGCGTATCACCCACTCGATGGTTTTGGCTGAAGTCGAACAGGGCGGCGATGCCCGTGCTCGCGTCGACCAGCTGATCGATGACTCGCTCCAAAAGCCCGAAGACAAGCTGAAGTTGAAAGTGCGCGCCAGCGAGGTATTCCGCACCCTCATTGATGCGGGGGTTGTTGAGATAGAAGAGGACGAAAACGGCGATCCCGACTATTACGTAACCATGGATTTGCCCGAAGATTTCGCTCTCGATCAGCCTCTTTCTCCGTTTTTATTGGCAGCGCTTGAGCTGCTCGACCCGGAAAGCGAAACCTACACCTACGATATCATTTCGATGGTTGAGGCAACGCTCGAAGACCCGCGTCAGGTCTTGCGCGCGCAGGAGCGCAAAGCAAAAGATGCCGCCATGGCCGCCATGAAAGCCGATGGTGTGGAGTACGAGGAGCGTCTTGATCGCATCGCAGAGGTTACGTATCCGTGCCCCCTGCGTGAACTGCTGTTCGCCGCTTTCGACAAGTACTGCGAGTCGGTGCCTTGGGCGCGCGATTATTACGTGCGCCCGAAATCGGTTTTACGAGACATGCTGGAATCAGCTGCCGATTTCAAGGGCTATATTCAAAAGCTGGGCATTATGCGTTATGAAGGAGCGCTGCTTCGCTATCTTTCAGAAGCGTATCGTGCGCTTGATCGCACGCTCCCGTTTGATAAGCGCAGCGAAGAAATGGAAGACATTATCGCTTGGCTCGGTCTGGTGGTGCGTTCGGTCGATTCCAGCTTGGTGGATGAATGGGAGCAGGCGGGTCAAGAGCTCGATGCCCGTCCGCCCGAGGCAAAGGATGCTGTGGTCCATGATCGCCGTGGCCTCACCGTGCTGGTGCGCAACGCCCTGTTCCGTCGAGTGCGTCTTGCTGCGGCAGATGATCATGAGGCTTTGGGCGAAGCCGACGTTGATAACGGGTTCTCTGTTCACAAATGGCGCGCGGCGTTGGACGAATACTACGATGTTCATGAAGACGTGCTTGTCGATGCGGATGCCCGCTCAATGGCATTCTTGGCTATCGATGAATCTGAAGAGGATTCGGAGCACGTATGGCATGTGCAGCAAACCTTCAGCGATCCTGACGGCGATCATGATTTTGCCATCCGCGCCGATGTCGATCTTGATGCGACCCAAGAAGGCGACGGCGTGGTGTTCAAGGACTACCGCGTCGGCTTTATCGAAGACCTTCTGTAACTCGTTTTTTCACTGCTCGCTCGGCAAGGGCGGGCAGTTGCCGTTCAAAGCTCCCATCCCGTTGTTTAGAAAAGCTCGTCTGGCGCGAGCCTTTTCTCATGCGCTGCATTGCTTCATACCTTAGAGGAAGATTTGCTTCGCAAATCTAACAGGATGAGCGTTCAGAGTGGCATTCGCAGCAACCGCACCGCTCTTGCCGAGCTCCATTCCCTCAGCTCGGCAGAATCCAGAACTACCCTAACGGGGGCGGCTCGAGTCGGGTAGTTTGCGAGCGCTGGTGTTACCTATCCGGTAGCCTTCAGGCGGCGGCGAGTCTGCGAAATGCACTCTGAAAGCATCCCCTGAATGATTTTCCGCAGGAAAATCTTCTTCAAATGCATGAAGCAGCGATCGTACGAAAAAGGCCCCGTCAAAGACGGGGCCTTTTGAGCAGGGTAGCGGGTGCGTTGAGCAGACTCACCGCCGCCTGAAGGCGGACGAGCCGAAGCGGCCAGCGCCCGGAAGCGGACGGTCGAAAACCTACTCTTTGTATCCGTTGGGGTTGTTCGACTGCCAACGCCAGGAGTCTTCGCACATGCGCGCCAAATCGTATTCGGCAACCCAGCCCAGTTCTTCGCGTGCCTTGTCGCAGGCAGCGTAGTTGGTGGCAATATCGCCAGGGCGACGGGGGCAGATCTTGTAGGGGAGCTCCTTGCCGCAGGCCTTTTCGAAGGCGTGGATAACGTCGAGAACGGAAGAGCCCGTGCCTGTGCCCAGGTTGAAGATGGCAACGCCGGTGCGGGTGCCGTCTTCGGTGCTTGCTCCCTCGATGGAACCAAGACCGATGGCCTTGCCCGTGCCAACCTTACCGCCCATGAAATCGAGCGCCTTCACGTGACCGCGTGCCAGGTCAACAACGTGGATGTAGTCGCGTACGCCGGTGCCGTCGGGGGTGGGGTAGTCGTTGCCGAATACCTGGATGCATTCAAGCTTTCCAACGGCAACCTGGGCAACGTAGGGAAGCAGGTTGTTCGGGATGTCTTTCGGATCTTCGCCGATGCGGCCAGAGATGTGGGCCCCGATGGGGTTGAAGTAGCGAAGCAGAATAACGTTCCATTCGCTGTCAGCGCGGTAGAAGTCGGTCAGAATGCGCTCGAGCATAACCTTGGTTTCGCCGTAAGGGTTGGTTGCCTCATGAAGCGGGCACTCTTCGGTGATCGGGATCATCTCGGGTTCGCCGTAAACCGTTGCGGACGAAGAGAAGATGATGTTCTTTACGCCGTGGTTTCGGGCCACGTCAAAGAGCACCAGCGAGCCTGCTACGTTGTTCCAGTAGTATTCAAGCGGCTTCTGCGTGGATTCGCCCACGGCCTTGAAGCCAGCGAAATGAATGATGGCGTCGATGTCGTTCTCGGAGAACACGCGCTCGCATGCTTCGCGATCGAGGATTGAAGCCTCGACGAACTTCAGTTGGTCGGCGTTGGCACCGGAAAGCTCGCGAATGCGGTCGACCGCAGTAACGCAGGAATTAGAAAGGTCGTCAAGGATAACGACGTTGTAGTTTTGCTCAAGCAGCTCGACGCAGGTGTGGCTGCCGATGAAGCCGGCACCGCCGGTAACCAGGATGGTCTGGGCGTTGTGCTCGCCGGCAAGGCTTTTGTTGGACATATGCGTTGCCTTTCATTGGTATATAGACACAAAAAAGGATACCACCAGCGGTTGCAACGCGCGGTACGCGCAGGAATTCAACAGAGGCGGCGATTCGTTAACTATTGTTTCATGGCTTGGCTTTGCGCGGTGTTCGGCAAAGAAAGGCTCGTTGGGTTTTGGCGCATAGGGCGTCCGATTGCCGTTGCGTCTCGTTTCGTGCAGAGTCCTCAACGGATTGTTGGGCGTTGGGGTTCGCTACATTTTAGGCAGTGTTTTCAAAAGTCCCCAGGTTTTGTGTTTGCCTGCTTCGGTGGTAATAAGGGCATCAAGGTTTTCGAAACAGCGGCAATCGCGGCCTAGTAAAAGGGTTTTCGCCTCAATGGCAAGGGGCGTGTTGTAGCAGCGCGAAAGGGCCTCGGTGCTGGCATGACTTGTAGAGACAACGCAGAACGGGTCGATGCCCTCGATAAGGGTGAACAGGTCGCCAGAAGCATCGGATTTGCCTGGGGCGGCGGTTTGGGCCCAACCGATTGCCTGCGGTGAGTACCCAAGAGCTTTAAAGCTTGCGGTAAGCGCGCGCTTTGCTTCCTCGGTAGGCTCTTCAACAGAGACAATAATCGCCGCAGCTCCTATGGACCCATGGTAGGTTCCCTGGAACGAGTCAACGTGGCTCTGCGCGATGCGCTCGTATTTTGTTGGCTGTGGCGTGGGCATGAGGTCCTCCTTCGCTGCTTAGGATAATAGCGAGATTTGTTGTTGCCGAGGGCGAGAAGCCGCTTTGGGGCCCTTAGAATCAGCCAGTCACACAAAATGTGAAAAAATTCACACCGTTGAGCGAAAACGGTGATAACTTCACTTTGACGGGATCATAATAGGAAGACGCAATGCATCGATTGATGCCCGTCAAAGAGGCTTCGCCTCAATCTGATAAACAAAGAAAGCAATGCTTTCCCTCGATAAAAGGAGTCGTTATGTGCACCAATGGTATCAATACGGGTCAGTTTGAGCAGATGATCGACCAGATCGACGATCATATTAAGCTGGAGCGTCGTTGGGCTCACAATCTTGCCCACAATGCTTCCGATGCTGGATTCACCACCGTGGGCGAAAAGCTCCATGCTGCAATGCAGTTGCTCGACGAGGTTCGCGCAACGCTCGATGACGCTAAAGATGCACTTGATGAAGATGCCGAAAACGCAAGTGGTGTGACGGTTAACTTGGTATAAGCCTAGGCCGCATCGCATAAACGCAAGGAGCAAAGCATGAGTAATGACTTAATGCGCTTTTCTGTGGCGATGCCCGAAGACCTGTTGGTCAAGTTTGATCACCTGGTGGCGCGCCGCGGTCTGGCTAAAAATCGCAGTGAAGTGGTACGCGATTTAGTGCGCGAAGCGCTGGTGGAAGATGAGTGTTCCGTGCCTGGGCGAATCGTTATGGGTACGCTCACTATCGTGTACAACCACCACGCCAACGACTTGCAGGAAAAATTGCACCATATCCAGCACACCTATTTGGACATGGTGGTAGCTTCCATGCATGTGCATGTCGATCAAGACAACTGCCTTGAGGTAATCATCCTCAAGGGTGAGTCTGGCGAGGTTCAGGATGTCGCTAACCTTATCATCGGCACCAAGGGCGTCAAAACAGGGCGTCTTAACATGACAACCACGGGTGACTTTATCTAGCCCCTTAGAACGCCTCATCGAAGGCGTTCTTTTTCTAGAGGAACGCAACGCTCTATTGAGTGTTGCATGAACGAAAGAGACAAGATGGACGAAACGGTATTGCTGGGTCATGGTAGCGGCGGCACTATGATGAAGCGCATTATCGACGAGGTATTTTTCGAGGCTTACGCAGACGAAGAGCTGTTGGAAGGGAACGATGCGGCGTCGCTCCCAGCGCCAGCTGCCGGTGAGCGTATTGCCTATTCCACCGACAGTTTTGTGGTGACTCCCCACTTTTTCCCCGGCGGAGACATTGGCAGGCTGGCTGTGTGCGGCACGGTAAACGATGTTGCCACCAGTGGCGCTGTCCCCAAGTACCTCAGCTGTGGGTTCATTCTGGAAGAAGGCTTCCCCGTTGCCGATTTGAAGCGCATCTGCAAAAGCATGGCCGAAATGGCCAAAGAAGCTGGTGTCCATATTGTTACGGGCGATACCAAGGTGGTTAATCGCGGCCACGGCGATGGCGTGTTCATCAACACCAGTGGTATCGGCTTCATCCCCGAAGGGGTGAGCCTTTCTGGCGCTTTCTGCAAACCAGGTGACAAGGTCCTGGTTACCGGCACCATGGGCGACCATGGCATCACCATCATGAGCTGTCGAGAAGAGCTTTCATTCAATGCGGACATCCAGACCGATGCTGCCCCTCTGAACCATTTGATCGCCGAGGTAATTGCCGCAGCGCCCGACACCCGCTGCTTCCGTGACCCAACGCGCGGAGGCCTTGCCTCGACGCTCAATGAGCTTGCTGCTCAGTCAGGTGTCGACTTCATTGTTGAAGAGGGCGCAGTCCCCGTTAAAGATGCCGTATTGGGAGCGTGCGAAATGCTTGGCTACGATGTGTACCAGGTTGCCAATGAGGGCAAGATGGTGTGCGTGGTTCCCGCCGAGCAAGCAGAGGCCGCCCTGGCTGCAATGCGCGCGAACAGGTATGGAGCCGATGCAGCCATCATTGGCGAAGTGGTGGAAACGCCCGAAGAGCGTGACCCTCGCGTTTCAATTCGTACCGGGTTTGGTGCCCTGCGCATCATGGACATGCTCGTAGGCGAACAGCTGCCCCGCATCTGCTAGGCATGTGCCGCAGCCTGTCCCCGTTGCTCTGCATCGGCCAGATGCCTTGCCCCGCTGTGGGCGCCTCGCGGCGACCCTGTCAGCGCCCCCGCACTCCCGTGCCGTCCTGCGTCTGTGATGTTTTTGCATCGGCGAACGGCAGTAACGCGGCAAATATGCAACGCAATTTAACCGTTCTTAGAAAAACCGCGCAAGGATCTTGCATATTGGGGTCGCTATGGTATTTTCCCGTTCAGGGATTAACCGAAAAAGAATTGTCCCCAAGTATGACAAAGCATCTCTAAAAGCCCAAGAGAGAAGAGGTTTTCATGTCTCATCCAGTAATCATTGATGATGAGTGCATTGGCTGCGGAATTTGCATCGACGCTTGCCCCCAGGAATGCATCGAGGTTGTAGGCGGCGTATGCAAGGTTGTAAACGAAGAGGCCTGCATCGCTTGCGGCGACTGCGTTGAAGAGTGCCCCATGGGCGCAATCGAGGAGATCGTTGAAGACTAACAGTCTGCTCATGACGAGAGTCTAGTCAATGCGTGCAAGGATTTTCGCGCGCTGACTGGCCATCGGCATGTTAGGTGCGGGGCTCAGCTCTGTTACCGAATGTGTGCCTCAATCAGGGAGACTGCCAAATGCCGGCGGCTTCCTACCGAGAAGTCCCCGATGGCCACTCGAGCCGTAAACAAAAAAGCAAAAGAAGGCGAGCAAAACGCTCGCCTTCTTTTGTCTCGGGGCGCGTTATCGGCCATTGCGATATTTCGCCGCGCTGCATTCCCGAGTGTTCGGCGATGGCGTTGCACCGCGCCGTACCTGCTGCTCGCCCCAGCCGCGCCAGCACTCTGTCTTTCGTGCTTCTGGCGGGGGCGTTCTCCAAGTCCTGCCTTCGGTGCCGTTTTTTTTTGCGGGGAGGGCGGCAGTTATTTGGTGCGGGGCGAATCCAGGCGTTCGTCCATGGCAAGATCTTCGCGAAATGCGTTCTCGGGCGACTGGTAGTGACAAGATTTCGCCACGGTGCGTTCCCAGGCGCTCGACGATGGCAAAATGCTCGCGAAATGCGTTTCCCAGCGTCCGACGGTGGCGGGATTGCGCCCTGATGCGCCCTTGGCCTGACTGGCAGCGGCAATATTCTCGCGCGGTGCGTTCCCGGGGGTCTTGCCGTGGCAAGATTCCGCCGCGGTGCGTTCTCGGGCGGCAATCCGTGGCAAGTTTTGCGCTCCATGCATCCCGAAAGCGGCCTCGGACGGGAAAATCGCCAGTTCGTGGCAAGATTCGCGCGCCATGCATCCGAAAACGGGCTGGCCTTGGCAGGATATGCGCGCCATGCATCCGAAATGTCCCGCAAATCGCCGTTGGAGGATACACCGCGCGAAGATCCTGCCAGGAAGGGGCACTTTTCGCTGCACGGACCCCTCGAATCACGCATGGCGCGCGAATCTTGCCATCCGGCGTCGACGAAGCGCCCTAGCGCCCGCAACCCCTGTGCCGCCGACCAGCGCCAAACCGCCCGAGCGCCCGCGACCCCGGCACCGCCGAACAGTGCGAGCCGCCAGAGCTAGATCGCCCGGCCCAAGAAACACAGCCCGGGAGGCAGCGCCCCCGTCGCTTCCTGGGCAGCAAGTACCGCCAGCAGCTCCCGCGCCGCCGCCACCGCTCTTTGCCAACACCAGCCAGTAGCTTGTCTTCCCGGCGAACAACTCTGTCATCGCCGACAGCGCCTCCTGTGGAGACAGCATCCACGTCGCCACCGCCCCGCTGATTCGCCAAGCTGAGCTCGCCCAAAGGGAGGGCTATTTTCCCTACTTGTGGTGCCTGTCTTCTGTGCTCTTGGCAGATGCGATCGGTTTGTAAACGCCAGACAGAGCTCCTCCTACGCGATTATTTCGTTATGGTTGCATAAGAATCGGCATCCATCTGGTAAAACGCAGGCACTACCTATACAATGGGTCGGGTGCTCCAGGGGCCACGTGCCCTACAGGACTATTAATAAGGAAAAGAGGTTACGATGGCAGTTGTTGCATATTGCGTTAAGTGCAAGGAAAAGAAGGAAATGGTAGACCCTCAGGAAGGCGTCACCAAGAACGGCCGCGTTATCACCAAGGGCACTTGCCCCGATTGCGGTACCAAGATGTCTCTCATCGGTGGTGTTGCTAAGAAATAGCTTTCTGCTTCGTTTTCACAAGCAGACATTTTGCATCTAGGCCCGCTTGGCTCATGCCAGCGGGCTTTCTTGTTTGTTCGGGTGACCCATGCCGAGCGGGTTTTGTTTACCCGATCGGTTTGCTCGGGATCGGCGCCTGCTCAGCTTTGAGCGGACCGTTGTTAGATCTTAATAGGCGAAAATGACAAGTGAGCGAATCGGTCGGTAAGCGACTGACCTGGGAAAACAGATATAGCTCAGGTAATCTTCAACAGGAAGGTTACAAAACTTGACAATGATGCACTTAGATTTTATTATTCCAATTGTCGAAAAGGTCCACGCGAGTGGGCCTTACTGGTATCCGTGAAAGCCCACGAGGCCGCAAGGCATCGAAGGCGATCTGCAAGCCCGCAAAGGCGAAACGAATATCTCGGCTCTAACTTAGGTAAGAACAGAATGGCCGCATCGCACAACTCGGCAACAGCGGGCGGCCGCAACTGAAAGGACATAGTAAGATGGCAAAGATCATTGGCATCGACTTGGGCACCACCAATTCGGCAATGGCAGTGATGGAGGGCTCAGAGCCTGAAATTTTGGTTAACGCAGAAGGCGACCGCACCACGCCTTCCGTTGTTGGCTTCGGCAAGGACGGCGAGCGCACGGTAGGCAAGGCCGCAAAGAACAAGGCTGTTACCAATCCTGAAAACACCATCGCATCGGTAAAGCGTTTCATCGGCCGTTCTTATGCTGAGACCGGCGAAGAGCAGAAGACCGTTGCTTACATGGTAAAGAACGGCAATGGTGGCCGTGCTGTTGTGGACATTGACGGCAAGGACTACATGCCTGAAGAGATTTCCGCAATGGTTCTGCAGAAGATCAAGTCCGACGCTGAGAAGCGCGTAGGCGAGCCCATCACTCAGGCAGTTATCACTGTTCCTGCTTATTTCAACGACGCTCAGCGTCAGGCAACCAAGGACGCAGGCAAGATCGCTGGTCTCGAGGTTATGCGTATCATCAATGAGCCTACGGCAGCGGCTCTTGCTTACGGTCTCGACAAAACCAACAAGGATGAAAAGGTTTTGGTCTTCGACCTTGGCGGCGGTACGTTCGATGTTTCCGTTCTTGAGCTGGGCGACGGCGTATTTGAGGTTTGCTCTACCGCTGGCGACAACCACCTGGGCGGCGACGACTGGGATCAGCGCGTAATCGACTGGATAGCCGATAAATTCCAGGCTGAAAATGGAATCGATCTTCGTGCCGACAAGATGGCTCTGCAGCGTCTGAAGGAAGCAGCCGAAAAGGCAAAGATGGAGCTTTCCTCCACCACCCAGACCAACATCAATCTGCCCTTCATCTCCGCTGGCGCAGCCGGCCCGCTCCACCTGGACTATACCCTTTCCCGTGCCGAGTTCGAGCGCATCACCAAGGATCTGCTCGACCGCTGCAAGAAGCCTGTTGAGCAGGCTCTGCGCGACGCTGGCCTTTCCACGGGCGATGTTAACGAGGTAATCCTCGTCGGCGGTTCTACCCGTATGCCTGCTGTTCAGGAGCTGGTGAAGAACATGACGGGCAAGCAGCCCAACATGTCGGTTAACCCCGATGAGGTTGTTGCAATGGGCGCAGCTGTTCAGGGCGGCGTTCTTGCTGGCGACGTTGAGGGCATTCTTCTTCTTGACGTTACCCCGCTTTCCCTTGGCGTTGAAACCATGGGCGGCGTAATGACCAAGATGATCGACCGCAACACCACCATTCCTACCCGCAAGACGGAAATCTATTCCACCGCAGCCGACAACCAGACTTCGGTAGAGATCCACGTTCTGCAGGGCGAGCGTCAGATGGCCCAGGACAACAAGACCTTGGGCAAGTTCCAGCTCACCGGTATTCCTGCTGCACGTCGTGGCGTTCCTCAAATTGAGGTTACCTTCGACATCGACGCAAATGGCATCGTGAACGTTTCCGCTAAGGATCTGGGCACCGGCAAGCAGCAGCAGATCACCATTTCCGGTTCTACCGCCCTTACCGACGACGAAGTTGATCGCATGGTTAAGGACGCTGAGGCTCACGCCGAGGAAGACAAGGTGCGTAAGGAAGAGGTTGAGGTTCGCAACAACTGCGACTCTCTGATCAACGCAACCGAAACCACCTTGGGCGAAGTTGGCGACAAGGTAAGCGCCGAGGTTAAGCAGCAGGCAGAAAGCGCTGTTGCTCAGGGCAAGGCTGCGCTTGAGGGCAACGACATCGAAGCCATCAAGGCGGCTATCGAGGCAATGCAGCAGGCAGGCTACAAGCTGGCTGAGGTTGTATACGGCAACCAGGATGCAGCTCAGGCAGCCGCTGGTGCAGCTGGTGCTCAGCAGCCCGCTGATGACGACACCATCGAGGCAGACTTCGAGGTTGTCGACGACGACGAGAAGAAGGACAAGTAATCATGACCGCGCCTGAAAAAGACGAGGCACGCGAGGATCAGGAAGCAGCCGAGGCTAAGCCCGAGGCTGCTGCCCCCGAAGAGGTCGAAGCGGATGTCATCGAAGATGACACCGAGGGCGAAGAGCCCGAGGAGGATCCGGTGGAAGCAGCTAAGGCCGAGGCGGATGCCTGGAGGGACAAGTACTTCAGGCTCCATGCCGAGTGGGACACCTATCGCCGCCGTATGAACGAGCAGCGTGAAGAGGAAAAGCTTCGCGCCACCGAAAAGCTGGTTGAAAGCTTGATCCCCGTGATCGACGACTTTGAACGCAGCATCGCTTATGCGGAAGGCAATGGCGAAGAGGGTCTACTCGGTGGCATCAAAGCCGTTCACAACAAGATCGGCGAGGTGCTGAAGAAGGAGGGCGTTGAGATCATCAATCCTGAAGGCGAAGCATTTGACGCCCTTGAGGCTCAGGCGGTAGCCACGGTTGACGATCCTTCGGTTCCCGATGAAACGGTTGCCCAGGTTTACCAGAAGGGCTATCGCATGGGTAACAAAGTTATCCGTGCTGCAATGGTAACGGTTACCGTGGGCGGTCCGAAGCGCGAGACCAAGTCAGAAGAAGACGAATAGCAAACGCAAGGGCGGGCTCGCAAGTCCGCCCTTGTTGTAAGCAGCTCGGGGGAATTGGGCAAGAATGTCCTGTCAGTCAAAGTTGGGCATACGGGCGGGTTTCTTTCGGGCTGATCAATAAGAAGAGAAAACAGGGGTATTGAAGCAGGTTGCATTTCCGTCGCAACGGCTGATACCGAAAGGCCTTTGGCTTTTCGATTGTGCCGAGGCGAACAGGTCGCTCAGCTGGAAAAGCAACTGCATTACTATCCCGTCTGAATAGGAAAGGTGGGGCGAATGGCAACTCCCGACTACTACAAAACGCTAGGCGTTCCACGTGACGCCGATGCTGATGCCATCAAGAAGGCATTTCGCAAACTGGCCCGCAAGCACCACCCTGATGCGGGCGGCGACGAGGCGAAGTTCAAGGAAATCAACGAGGCGTACGAGGTCCTTTCCGACGAAAAGAAACGTAAGCTCTACGACCAGTATGGCACCGCCAACGAAAACCAGATTCCCTATGGCGGGGCATGGCAAGGCCAGGGCGGCAACCCCTTTGCCGGCGCGGGCTTTGGCGGAGCATCTGGTTTCGGTAGCTGGGCAGATATTCTCGAGAGCATCCGCAACGGTGAAGGCGCTTTCGGCGGCAACTGGGATTTCGGCGGAGCGGGTAGCTATGCTCAGTCTCGGCCGCAGAAGGGCGCCGACAAAGAAGTGTCCATGACGGTAACCTTCGACGAAGCCTTTAATGGATGCGAAAAGCGCATCCGCATTGGTCGCTCGGGAACAGGCGAAAAGGAAACGCTCACCATAAAGATTCCCGCTGGCGCCATCGACGGCGGCCGCGTTCGCTTAAAGGGCAAAGGCGGCCAGGGAGCAAATGGCGGCCCCGCAGGCGACTTGTTGGTGAACATCAAGATAGGCGCTCATCCGCTCTATCGGCGCGATAAGGCGGACGTTTTGATGGACCTGCCCGTAACGTTTGCCGAAGCGGCTCTTGGTGCTCAAGTGGTGGTTCCCACTCCCGATGGTACGAAAGTGCGCTTGAAGGTACCTGCTGGGTGTCAGGACGGAACGGTTCTTACGGTGCGTGGCAAAGGCGCCCCCAGGTTGGGCAAGGGCTCAACGGGCAACGGCGATTTGCGCGTGGCCATCAAGATAGCGGTTCCGAAGACGTTGAACGATGAACAGAAGAAGGCCCTGAAAGCATTCCAGGAAGCTACTGAGGAAGAGGTGAGGGCATGGTAATGGAAGACAAAGACAGACCGCTGTATATGATCAGTGTTGCTGCCGAACTTGCTGGCGTTCACCCGCAAACTCTGCGCATCTATGAACAAAAGGGCCTGGTTTCCCCCCAGCGCACACGGGGCAACACGCGCATGTATTCGCAGGCCGATATTGAGCGTTTGCAGTTGATCAATGAGCTTACCGATGAAGGCATCAATCTTGCGGGCGTTATTCGCATCCTCGACCTTAAAGGGCGCCTGGATGAGCGTGACGACGAGCTCGATGCCCTGCATCGTCGTGTACGCAAGCTTGCCGACCGTGTACACGAACTCGAAACCAGGGAAAGCGTCAATTCTTTGGTGACCGATACTAACGCAATTGTATTGCGCAGGTTGATGTAAAACACTAGCCATTTCTTTTGCTGCAAGTAGAAGAAAGGAGACTTATATGTGGATTGAAAAATTAGCAGTGACTGCCCAAGAGGCGTTTAAATCTGCAATGGACATTGCGTCTAAGCATGAAGCAGCCACCACAGAGCCGCTTCATCTGCTAGATGCCATCCTTTCTGCGGACGAGAATAACCTGAAGGCCATCATTACGCGTATTGGCGCCGACCCTGCCGTCTTGAAGCAGCGCGTCGATGCGGAGGTGGAGCATCAGCCGAAGGTAAGCGGTCAAACCTTTATGGGCATGGTGGCCCCTTCAAGGGAATTCGATGCCCTGATGAACAACGCCGAGAAAATCGCCGGAAAGTTGGACGACAACTACATCACCACCGAGCATCTGCTCATTGCCCTTTCTGAAGATAAGGGGCAGGCGGGTCGCATCCTGAACGATGCTGGTGTTACACGTGAAACAGTCGAGGCGGCTTATCAAGATCTTCGCGGCGACACTCGCGTAACCGATGCGGAGTCGAAAACTGAGTTCGAGGTGCTGGAACAGTATGGCCAGAACCTTACTCAGCAGGCACGTGATGGCAAACTCGATCCGGTAATCGGTCGTTCCGAGGAAATTCGTCGTACCGTTCAGGTTCTTTCCCGTCGTACGAAGAACAACCCTGTGCTTATTGGCGAGCCTGGCGTAGGCAAGACGGCAATTGTCGAGGGCTTGGCCCAGCGCATCGTTGCGGGCGACGTTCCCTCCAGCCTGAAAGATCGTGAGCTTATTGCGCTTGACCTTCCTGCGATGCTCGCTGGCGCTAAGTATCGTGGTGAATTCGAAGACCGCCTGAAGGCTGTTCTTCGCGAAGTGAAGCAGTCTGACGGGCAGATTATCCTGTTCATCGATGAGTTGCACACCATCGTAGGCGCTGGCTCCACGGGCGATAGCTCCATGGATGCGGGTAATATGCTGAAGCCTGCTTTGGCTCGTGGTGAACTTCATGCCATTGGTGCTACTACGCTCGACGAATACCGCAAGTACATCGAAAAGGATGCTGCGCTTGAGCGTCGTTTCCAGCCGGTGCTGGTGGGCGAGCCAACAGTCGAAGACACCATTGCGATTCTGCGTGGCCTGAAGGAAAAGTACGAGATCCATCATGGCGTCCGCATCAAGGACTCCGCTCTGGTTGCTGCAGCCGAACTCTCCAACCGCTACATCACCGATCGTTTCCTGCCCGACAAGGCAATCGACCTGATGGACGAGGCGGCAAGTCGTTTACGTATCGAAATCGACAGTATGCCCGAAGAGGTTGATCTGGCTGAGCGCAAGCTCACTCAGATGCAGATTGAAGAACAGGCTCTGATGAAGGAAACGGATGAGCCGAGCCGCGAGCGCTTGGAGGCTCTCCGCAAGGAGATTTCCGCCGCCCGCGAAGCGCTGGATTCGCAGAAGGCGCTTTGGAAGAACGAAAAGGACGTCATTGTTAGCGTTCAGAACCTGAAGGCTGATATTGAGGCTGCCCAGATCGAAGAAGAGCAGGCCACCCGCGAAGGCGACCTGGCTCGTGCTTCCGAGCTGCGCTATGGCACCATTCCTGCGCTGCAGCAGAAACTTGCTCAGGCTGAAGAGGTTCTGGAGAATCGCCAGCAGGACGGCGCGATCCTCAAGGAAGAGGTTGGCGAAGACGAAATCGCCGAGGTTGTATCCACGTGGACGGGCATTCCCGTTACCAAGATGATGCAGGGCGAAATGGCCAAGCTGGTTGACCTGGAAGACAAGCTTCGTGAACGCGTGGTTGGTCAGGATAAAGCCGTGGCTGCCGTGGCAGGCGCAATTCGTCGTAACCGTGCAGGTCTTTCCGACCCGAACCGTCCCATTGGCAGCTTCCTGTTCTTGGGTCCCACCGGTGTTGGCAAAACGGAACTGGCCAAGGCTCTTGCCGAGTATCTGTTTGACACCGAGCGCGCTATGGTCCGTATCGATATGTCCGAGTATATGGAAAAGCACTCGGTTGCTCGTTTGGTTGGAGCGCCTCCGGGATATGTGGGCTACGACGAGGGTGGTCAGCTTACCGAAGCGGTACGCCGTAAGCCGTACAGCGTGATTTTGCTGGACGAGGTTGAAAAGGCTCATCCCGATGTGTTCAATATCCTGCTTCAGGTTTTGGACGATGGCCGCCTTACCGATGGCCAGGGCCGTGTGGTGAGCTTCAAGAACGCCATTATCATCATGACGTCCAACATCGGTTCGCAGTCGATTCGCGAATTCGCAGGCGAAGATCAGAATCAGGGGTCTGGCAATTCCATGGGCAAGGTCATGGAAGACCTTATGACCGCAGATGTTGAGGTTGCGGCAAAGCGCCTGGCTGAGCTGAACAACAAGATCAACGATGCTCTGCGTAATACTTTCCGCCCCGAGTTCCTGAACCGCATCGATGAGGTAATCACCTTCAATCCGCTTTCCATTGCCGCAATGGAGCCAATTGTCGGTTTGCAGTTGGCCGACGTGCGCGAGCGTCTTGCCGATCGCCGTATCGACCTGGTGGTTACTCCTGCCGCTATGGAGCATCTTGCGATTGACGGTTACGATCCCGTCTACGGAGCACGTCCGCTGCGTCGCTTGATTCAGCGCGAGGTAACCGACCGCGTTGCCACCGAAATCATCAACGGCACCGTTCACGATGGTGCAACGGTAACGGTTGATATCGATGGCGAAGGCCAGTATTGCTCTAAGGTCGAAAACCGCCATGAGCTGAATGCTGGCGACGACATCGTTGCCCAGGCTGAGCGATTCTTGGGTGGCCAAGAATAGGGCATAACCTAGTTGCTTCAAGGGCGCCTTCTCTTTTAAGGGAAGGCGCCCTTTCTTTTTGTCTTTGGTGTAGCTGTGAGTTAGTTTGCGGCCCCGCTCGTCAAGGATGAACGGCGTATGAATGCCGTTCATCGTCCGTGGGCGGCAATTTTGCCCAGATTTTCCCGTTGTGTAACAAAGGGGTAACGCTGGATTGCGACCATTCAAAAATCGTTTCCCCCTGACGCGGGAATGGGCTGCTTTGCGATGGCGCATACCGAAGGTTTTCATCCTCCCCCGAAGCAGCGGCTCCGTTATCTCGTGCAGATAGCGAAGCCGCCACTTCGCAAGCTTGCTGAGCCAATGGGCACGCTTCCTTTCCGCGTCAAACGAGTAGAAAGGAAGTAGCCATGGAGGCATTCATCGAATCTTTTTCGGCTGGCGTCGATGCCGTCGATGGTTTCGTATGGGGCTGGGCCCTTATTTGGTTGCTGTTGGGCACCCATCTCTTCATGACCATCAGGACCGGTTTCATTCAGAGGAAGATCCCCACGGCGATTAAGCTCTCGGTCTCTAAGAACGATCCCTATGCCGAGGGCGACATTTCGCAGTTCGGCGCCCTTACCACAGCGCTCGCTGCAACTATCGGTACGGGCAACATCGTCGGTGTTGCTACGGGTCTTCTGTGCGGCGGTCCAGGCGCTATTTTTTGGATGTGGCTTACCGGCGTCTTTGGTATCGCAACCAAGTATTCCGAAACTTATATATCCATGAAGTACCGCGTGAAGGACGCCAATGGCCGAATGCTCGGCGGCGCTATGTATGCGTTGGAGCGCGGCTTCAAGCACAAGGGATTGGGCAAGCTCCTTGCTGTGCTGTTTGCCCTGTTCACCGCCATTGCTTCCTTTGGCATCGGTGCTTCGGTTCAGTCGAACTCCCTGGCAGGCGCCCTTACTTCTTCAAGCTTGATTCCCGGTGCCTCCGAAATCCCCACGTGGCTTATTGGCATTGTAGTTACCGTCTTGGTTGCCATCGTTATCATCGGCGGCTTGAAGAAGGTTTCCAAGGTGTGTGAGAAGCTGGTTCCCATCATGGCTATCTTCTACGTTGCCTGCTGCCTTGTGATCATCGGCATGAACGGTGCCTATTTGTGGGATGCCATTGTGACTATCATCACCTGCGCGTTTACCGGTCAGGCAGCTTTTGGTGGCGCGGTTGGCTCTGGTATTATGCTGGCGCTTCAGTACGGCTTTAAGCGAGGCCTGTTCTCCAACGAATCCGGCCTGGGTTCTGCTCCCCTGGTTGCCGCCTCTGCAATTTCCAAGAATCCTGCTCGCCAGGCGCTGGTTTCGATGTCTGGTACGTTCTGGGACACGGTGGTTATCTGCCTGATTACTGGCTTGATGTTGGTAACCTCGCTGCTCGCCAATCCTGACCTTGCAGCTATCTACAACAACACCATGCTGGCAAGCAACGATCTTTCCATCGATACTGCTGTTGGAATCTTCTCTGGTGGTGCTGCTTTGGCGACGGCTTGCTTTGAGAGCATTCCCGTGCTGGGGCCCCTGGTGCTGGTAGTTGGCCTTTTGTGCTTCACCTATTCCACCATGCTCGGTTGGTCTCAGTACGGTGATCGCGCCATTACGTACCTGTTTGGTACCAAGGGCATCCGTCCTTATCAGGTGGTGTTCCTGCTCTTTGTATTCTGGGGCTGCATCGGCGGAGGCGACTTGGTATGGAACCTCTCCGATATTTCCAACGCTCTTATGGCTGTCCCGAACTGCATAGCGGTCTTGGTTCTTTCCGGCGTGATTGCCAAGGGAACCAAGTATTGGATCTATGAGGGCCGTTTGGAAGAAGAGGACACCACGCCGATTCCCACGGTTGGCACGGTCGACCACCCCAACGTTTAGCCAAAGCTCGACCCCCCGCCTCGATGCTCGCTGTGGAAAAGCGAGAGAATAACTGCCGAACGCTGTTTTGCAGCAAAATACGCTGCTGGGCGTTTTCGGTAAGCGAGCTTTCCCCTAGCCACGGTCCCGGAATGGGAGAATTCCGGGACCGCTTGCGCTAGTTGGGTGGTGTTGCGGGAGGGCAGCGCGAATCGTCGGTCCTCGTGGCTTCCTGCAAACATGCGGCTGGAAACTCCCCATTAGTGGTAGGGTGGGAAAGCATGACGCAAGCGTTTTATCGGCAAAGCGGTAACTCGGTCATGTGATCGCCTACTAATTAATGAAGGAGTTTCCAACGTGGAAAACTTGGGCTACTACAACGGAAAATTCGGCCCCCTGAATGAAATGAGCATCCCGATGAACGATCGCGTTCATTGGTTTGGCGACGGCGTGTATGACGCTGGTCCAGCGCGCAACTATAAGATATTTGCGATTGATGAACATATTGATCGTTTCTTTAACAGCGCTGAACTTCTCGAAATTGAAATGCCCTGCACCAAGCAGGAGCTGAAAGACCTGCTGAACAAACTGGTAAAAAAGGTGGATGCGGGTAGCCAGTTCGTCTATTACCAAGTAACGCGCGGTACGGGCATTCGAGATCATGCGTTTACGGAGGGCCCTGGCAATTTGTGGGTGATGTTGAAGCCGGCCACCATCTCCGATGGCATCGAGCCTATTAAGCTGATCACCGAGCCCGATACGCGCTTCTTTCATTGCAACATCAAAACGCTCAACCTTATTCCTTCGGTAATGGCATCGGAGAAGGCCAAGCGCGCCGGTTGTCAGGAGACGGTGTTCTACCGTGAAGGTGGTCGTGTTACTGAATGCGCGCATAGCAATGTGCACATCATCAAGGACGGAGCGCTGTATACAGCGCCGCTCGACAACCTCATTTTGCCGGGCATCGCGCGTAAGCACCTCATTCAAGCGTGTGCCCGTCTGGGCATTTCCGTGCACGAGGAGCCGTATTGCTTGGAGGATCTGTTTGCCGCCGAAGAAGTATTGGTTACCAGCTCCAGCAATCTGTGCTTGCATGCTCACGAGATTGACGGTAAGCCCGTCGGTGGAATGCAGTCTGAACTGATAGAAGCGCTGCGCAAGGAAGTAATTGGCGAATTCCTCAGCGCAACCGAGGCCGATTAAGCGCTATTTGCTGCGCCCCAGGCTCGTTGCGAATGCGAGCCTGGGGCGTTTTGAGTGTGTTCGCCACTGACCGCGCCTGGATGCCTTTCGTCAGGGATGTGCGTTGCCTCCCTTTCGTGTAAGCGCGATGAGCGCTAGTGTCAACGCGGTAAACCAGTATTATTCAACGTCCACAGGAGCGAAAAGTTAGCATGACTGAGTACAACGAACTCACTCCCGAATTGATCAGCCAGCTCCAGGCTATTGTCGGCGAGGAAGATTGCCACGTTGGCGAAAACATCAGCGAGGATTACTCTCACGACGAAATGCCCATCTACGGCACTAAGATGCCCGAGGCCGTTTGCTTCCCCGGCAGCACCGAAGAGGTTGCTGCCATCATGAAGCTGTGCAACGAGAACAAGATTCCCGTTACGGTTCGCGGTGCGGGCACTGGCCTGGTTGGCGGTAGTACCCCGCTGCAGGGCGGCGTCGTATTGTGCACCATGCACATGAATGAAATCCTCGAGTACGACATGAACAACCTGTTCGTTCGCGTTCAGCCCGGCGTTCGCCTGTGCGATCTGGCTGCAGACGCCCTTGAGCATGATCTTATGTATCCCCCTGATCCCGGCGAGAAAACCGGTTCTTTGGGCGGCAACGTAAGCACCAACGCTGGCGGCATGCGTGCTGTTAAGTACGGCACCACGCGCGATTACGTGCTGGCAATGACTGTGGTTCTTCCCACGGGCGAAATCATGGAAATCGGTCGTGCGGTTTCCAAGACCAGCTCTGGTTATAGCCTTCTTCATCTGATGATCGGCTCTGAGGGCACGCTGGGTGTTATTACCGAACTCACCCTTAAGCTCATCCCCGTTCCGAAGGAAGACATTAGCTTCATCCTCCCCTTCGAGGATCTTGAAACTGCCATTAGCGCTGTTCCGAAGATCAAGCTTGCTGGTCTCGATCCGCAGTCCATTGAGTTCATGGAGCGCGACATCGTCGACTCTTCTGCCGACTATACTGGCAACAAGATCATCCCAACTAATGTAGATGGTCATGAAGTTGGTGCGTATATCCTGGTAACCCTTGACGGTAACGACCAGGACGAAATCTTCCAGCGTGCAGAAACGCTGGCAGAAATCGGCGACGAGCTTGGCGCATTCAACACGCTGGTTCTTTCCCACCCTGACGACAAGCGTGCCGTATGGGCTGCCCGCAGCGCATTCCTTACGGTAATCGAGGCCGACACCGAGCATCTCGATGAAATGGACGTGGTTGTTCCCGTAGACAAGGTTGCTGAATTCCTGGAGCACGTGCATCAGATCGGCGAAAAGTACGGCGTTGGTATTCGCTCCTTCGGTCATGCCGGTGACGGCAACCTTCATATTTACGCTTCTGCAAACGGCGTAGATCAGGACGTATTCTTGGAGAAGTCCCAGAAGGTAATGAAGGAAAGCTATGAGAAGTGCACCGAGCTTAACGGTCAGGTATCCGGTGAGCATGGTATCGGCCACGCAAAGAAGGAATATCTGCATGATTCCGTAGGCGATACGGCCATCGGCCTCATGGCGGGCATCAAGCGCGTGTTCGACCCGAATTACATTCTGAACCCGGGCAAGGTTTGCAACTAAATATCAACTTATATATAGGTATCAAGGGAGTCGCAATAAAGCGGCTCCCTTTCTTCATATATAGAGATGGGTTGCATATGCGGCCCGACGGGGAAGCAAAGTAATGCAATGAGCATTCATCTGCCAACAAAGCGGCTCCGCCGCTCGGGCAAAGTTGAAAAGAAAGAAGACTGTTCAATTTGATGACCTTGTGGAGGTAAAAAGCAAAGGACGCATGAAAAGAGCGTTGCCGAGCCACAGGCAAGATGCTTGAACGTTCAAAATGTAAGCAATATCCCCGAGTAAACAAAGAATGAGGTTAATTGCCAAAGGATTGAACAGGGAGAATCCGAAGCCAAAAGAATGTTTAGGAGAGGCGTTTGAATTCATTGAGGAAGTTCAATTGCCAACAATGTGAAGAAATTGAGAACAGCCGAAACGCTCTGACCTGGGGCTATTCAAAAAAGCTGCCGCCCAATCGAAAAAAGTCGGGGAAAACGCTTGCAAAGCGCCCAGGGCGGGGTATTATAGCTAAGCCTTCTGACGAGGGGGTGCCCCCAAAGGGGCGGCACCGAGTCGGCGAGCGGCCCGCAAGGCGGGGCGCGGGGCCGGGA
>ERZ827168.952-NODE-952-length-43179-cov-10.382919_pt1 | contig 43179 bp, 47 predicted proteins | sample MGYA00519868_ERZ827168 | MGnify/ENA primary metagenome ERZ827168 (study PRJEB31778, sample SAMEA3449271) | human gut metagenome | biome: human gut; feature: human-associated habitat; material: faeces | place: United Kingdom | collected 2010/2012 ...
CCCTTTATTCATAACTGCTCTTAATCCATTTACATTCCAAGAAATTAATTTCATGCTTAAACTCCTTCTAATTTTTATTAACTACATTAATCGAGTATATTTTACTACATATTTTTATATTTTGTGGATAGTCAGTTGCTAATTCTTTTAACATATTTAACATAACATTTAAAAGTTTATCAGTAACTTTACTATTCCTTAGAACAGTAATACAAACATTACCTTCTTTAGTATCGTATTTAATTGTGTCATCTTCTAAAGCTATTATATTATTTATCGTAGTTGTAACTATACTAGATACAGCTGCACAAACAATATCTTTACCTAAAGTATCATAGTCAGCATGACCTTTAATACTTATTTTACTAATTAAACCATTAGATACTACACAGTTCACTTTTATCATAATTATTTAACATTAATAGACTTAATAGTAACCTTAGTATATGGTTGTCTATGTCCTTGTTTTTTACGATATTTCTTCTTAGGTTTATACTTAAATACAGTAATTTTCTTTTGTTTACCTTGTTTTTCAACAACACCAACTACACTTGCATTTTTAACTGTTGGATTACCAAATACTTCGCCAGCCATAAGAACTTCATCAAAAGTTACTTCTTTACCAACTTCAGCATCTAATTTTTCAACATAAACTACATCGCCTTCAGAAACACAATATTGTTTTCCACCTGTTACAAAAATTGCTTTCATAATATCCCTCCTTATAAATTTAAGACACGCCTTTAAGGTGGTATCAAAACTCTTTTAACCTTTTCAGTGCGGTTTTAAGAAAGCCCTTAAAACATCTGTTATTTTACCAAAGTATCTAGTATATGTCAATTGTCTTTATTACCAAATTTCATATTATATTTATACTTATTACACAAAATAAAACTGTTAGAATCAAAACATTCTAACAGCTTATCAGCTATTCAAACAATTTTTTAAATTCTTCCTTTTTTGCAACCAAGTACATCACAACAGAAATCACAAAGAAAGTAAGAATTATAATAGAACCCATCATACAGAAACTAATAGCATTTATAGTATCACATTTAACACCAACTGCTATTAAAAATGAACCTCCAACTAAACCGATAGTTAAAATCAAAATAGCATAACATAATAACATATCGTTATATTTTTTTAAATCTTTCTTTGACATATCGTTATCCTCCTAACATAAGGATACCACAAAATCAAACTAAAATAAACTTAATTGTGAAGTTTCTGGTAAGCCATCTAAAACGCCAAGGGTTCTTAATTTATCAATAGTTGTACTACTTACCTTACCACGGCTTTGTAAATCTTCAATACTTATAAATGGTTGTTTATTTCTCTCTTCAATTATTTTAGTAGCAACGGAATCTCCCAAACCGTCCAAAACTTTAAATGGACAGATTAATGTATGTTCATCTTCTATAACAAAGTTTTTACCATCACTTTTTTCGATATCAATATTACTAAATTTAATACCACGAGCTGTTGCTTCTAAAGCTAACTTTAAAGTTTCTAATAAACTACTTTCTTTATTAGTAGCATCATAACCTTTAGCCATTAATTCAGCCATTTTAGCTTTAATTGTATCATAACCTTTAACCATAACTTCTAAATCAAAATCGTCAAAACGTGTAGAAAAGTATGAAGCATAGTAAACTATAGGTTTATGAACTTTATACCAAGCAATTCTAAAAGCACTAGTAACATAAGCAGCAGCATGAGCCTTAGGGAACATGTACTTAATTTTCGCACATGAATCAATAAACCAGTCTTCTACGTTATATTCATGCATTAATTTAACATAGCCTTCCCATTCTTCATGGTCTTTTGGTTTAGAAGCACGTCCTTTACGAACAAACTCCATTATTTTAAAGGCTTTAAATGGTGGAAGTCCACGATACATTAAATCGACCATAATATCGTCACGACAACCTATAACCTTAGAGAAAGGAACAACATTTTTAGCAATTAATTCTTGGGCATTGCCTAACCATACATCAGTACCGTGGGACAAACCAGATATTTTAATAAGTTCAGCAAAAGTAGTTGGTTTAGTATCTTTAACCAAAGAGATTGTAAAAGGTGTACCGAATTCTGGAACTCCTAAAGTACCAGTATCACACATAATTTGTTCTGGTGTTACTCCTAAAGCTTTTGTCGAAGTAAATATCGACATAGTTGCCTTATCATCTAAAGGTACTTTAGTAATATCATCACCAGTTAAATCTTGTATCATTCTTAACTGAGTTGGGTCAGTATGACCTAAAATATCTAGTTTTAAAACATCAGCATCAATCGCATGGTAATCAAAGTGCGTTGTACGCCATACACTAGTTGGATCATCTGCTGGATATTGGAATGGTGTAAAATCATAAACTTCCATATATCCTGGAATTACAACGATACCACCTGGGTGCTGACCAGTAGTTCTCTTAACCCCAGTACATCCCATAGCTAAACGTTCAATTTCTAAATTACGCATGATAATACCCTTATCTTCACAGTATCCACGAACATAACCATAAGCGGTCTTTTCAGCAACAGTACCAATAGTTCCTGCACGATAAACATTATCAACACCGAACAATACCTTCGTATAATCATGAGCACTTGCTTGATTTAAATCACTAAAATTCAAATCGATATCTGGTACTTTATCAGCATTAAATCCTAAGAAGGTAGCAAACGGCATATCTTGACCATCTTTTATTAATGGAATATGACAATTAGGACATTCTTTATCCGGTAAGTCAAATCCTGAAGAATACGTAGCACCTAATGAATTACCTTTTTCATCATCAAAAATACTAAGTTTACACTGAGAACAACGGTAATGAGCCGGTAATGGATTTACTTCAGTAATACCCATCATTGTGGCAACGAAACTACTACCAACACTACCACGAGAACCTACTAAGAAGCCATCATCATTAGAGTGTTTAACTAGTCTTTGGGCAATTAAGTAGATAGGATCGAATCCTCCCCCGATAATACCTCCTAATTCTTTTTTTAGCTTTTTTTCTAACTTAGTATCATCTAGTTCACCATCTTCTTCAGTATTCCAATTATCTTTTAAGTAATCTTTTAATAAAGTTTTTACAGAATCAAAGCCATCAATTAGTGTTTTATGTAAGTTAGCATATATTTCTTTAGTTTTTTCTTCTTCTGATAAATCAGGATTATTTTTTTCAATAATACTAGTCCAACATTTATAAACTATATCACCATATAATTCTGTAGCTATTCTACTTTCAATATTATATGGAAGATTATCACCATACCAGTCTTTGGCTTTATTATAAACTAGGTCAGTAACTACTCGTGGACAGTCTAGATAACTCTTACCATCATCGCTTTTTACTCGTGGAGAGAATGGGATACCTCCAGTATCAATTATAACTTCAATAAAGTCAGCCATATCTAATATTTTATTAGTGTTTTCAACGACTATTTTATAAGCTAAATCTTTATCTAAGAAATCAAAGTCTTTTAGCATTTCTTCAGTAGTTCTAAAGTGCTGTGAAGGTATTTCTGTGATACTACTTTTAGCAAGAGGATGTCGACCACCACCGGGTACTTTTTGGTTAACAATTATTTCACGATATATTTTATCTTCACGATAGAAATGATGTACGTCCCCAGTTGCTACAATAATTTTTCCGGCATTAATAGTGGCTTCTATTACTTTTTTAATATGTTCTTTTACTTCATATTCATTTTTAAAATCACTTGTTTGAATTAAATGACTATATACTTCTGGTGGTTGAACCTCTACATAGTCATAGAAGTTAATTATATTAGTTAACTCTTCACCTTCTTTACTACGAGCTAAGATAAATACTTCTGATTCATAACAACCACTACCAATTAATAAGCCTTCTCTTAATTCATTTAGTTTACTTCTTAATATTCTTGGTGTTTTATATAAGTACGTAGTATTAGCTAGAGATATTATTTTAAATAAGTTTTTTAATCCTGTTTTATTTAGAGCAATAGCATTAAAGTGATAAGTATTACCAAATTTATGGATTTCGTCTTTTGGTATTAATCTTTCTAAGTCTTCAACAGTATTGTAGTTTTGATCCATTAGTTTTTGAGTCATTTTATAAAAAACATAAGCAGTTCCTTCGGCATCATAGTCTGCCCTATGGTGAGCATCTTCATCCCATTCAACATTATATCTTTTTACTAGGGCTGATAAACCATGTCTAGAAAATCCTTGGTCTAAGGCTCTTGATAATTCTAGTGTATCAATAACGGTATTAGTAAATTCTCCTAGATTATATTTTTTCATGGACATTTCAATAAATGAGATATCAAATTTGGCATTATGCGCAACCATTGGTAAATCACCGGTCCACTCTAAAAATCTTTTAGTAACATTCTCTTCACTATCTTTACCTTTTAACATTTCATCAGTTATACAAGTTAACTCAGTTATTTTTTTAGGTAATGGACGTTGTGGATCAATTAATTCATCAAAACGATCAGTTATGACACCATCACATATTTTAACGGCACCTATTTCAATCATTTGGTCACCATTAGCAGCATTAAAGCCAGTTGTTTCAGTATCAAATACAACAAAAGTAGTATGCTCTAGTGGATAATCTTTAGGTCTTACAACAATATTAACTGTATCATCTACTAATGTTAATTCTGTACCATATAGTCCTTTAAACTTTTTACTTTCGTCTTCTACTTTTTTATTATAATCAGTAATAAGACCATAGGCGATAGGGAATGCTTGACAACCATTATGATCAGTTATAGCCACACCACGATAACCCATTTTAATAGCATTACTAACTAATTCACAAGTATGTTTACCTAAGTCTACTTTAGTTATACCATCCATTTGACTCATCATCGTGTGAGCATGTAGTTCTACTCTTTTTACTTCAGCATTATCTACTACTTCCTCTGTTTTAGGGGAATCTATTTTTTCAATATCTTTATATCTAGTATTAAATACTAATTCATTAGCATATCTATCCATAACTACTTTACCATAGAAGTTATACCAAGAACCTTGTTTTAATAAATCTTGTAATAGTTGATATTCTTTATCATCTTTAGTAAATGTTTTTACATAGATACTATCCGTATTATCAGTTAATTTTATAGTTATTATTTTATAACCACTTTTAGCTTCAAAATAGTCGATACCAAATATTTGCCCTGATATATTAATATTATCTACTTCATATAATATATCTTTTAATTTTGTTATTTCACTACTCTTTTTAGGGCGATATGTTGGTTTATCTACTACTTTTTCTTCTTTAGGTGTTTCTTCTTTTTTAGGATAGTCAATATTAATATTACTATTTAATTCATGTTCAATAGTGGCTTTAATATCTTTATCCATAACTAAATTAGTTTCTATATTGGTAATATTAAAGCCATAGTTAGATAATGACTCGATAATATTTTTAGAGGAAGATTTAATATCTTCTTTTTCAACAATATTATATATATCTATAACTAAAGTATTATCTTTAATATTAATAGTTCTATCTTTAAATACATTATACTTACTATTATTATCTGCTAAAGAGTGAATAATATTTTCAAAATATAGCGATATTTTACTATTATCAATATTAGCAACTTCTATTCTTAGAACAACATCATTTACTTCCGTAAAGTTTTCTTTTAAACACATTAATAATTTATTATAAGTATCTATCGATATTAAATTATCCGAATTAATAATAATTACCCATGTATTATCTTTTTCTATTTGAATTTTCGATAAAGAACAATTATCTAGTTCATTATTATCATCATGATAATTAATTGCCTCTAATAATTTTTTTAATTTACTACTCATTATTATCACCACTTTACTATTTATTATATCAAAAATAAAAATTAATTAAAGAAAGTTTACAAAGTTTTTTACATAAATTTTAAATTAGTTCTCATAATAATATTGGGTGATAAAAATGGCTAAGAACAAAAAGTCAAAAAGCTCAAATTCTGCTAATAGAAATAGTATGAATAATACACATGATTGTTCAAATAGTATGAATAATAAGTGTTCTGAAAATAATACTAATTCTAATAGTATGAATAACAAAAACAACCTATTTTAGGGTTGTTTTTCTATTTATTTAAGACTAATTTTTTGTTAGATACATCTATTTCAAAATCACTAATTATTTTAGCATATAAGTCTACCAATTCTTCAGATGTATATTCTTCTTTAATTATTCCGTCATAATATAGGATAAATTCTGTTAAAGGCATTGTTTCATATTCAACATTAGTAAATCCTTCAGCACCACTTTGATATATTACGCCATTATTACTAAAAGCATCATAGTATGTTTCATTTTTTTCTGAGCCTTTTCTTCCTAAATTAATATAATATTTATCATATATTTTAGTTATAATAATATAATAATTTTTTAGGTATCTATTCTCAATAGTGTTAGTTGCGGTATATACTCCTTCTTCATCTTTGGTATATATAAATCTTTCGTGTTGTGTACATCCTGTCATACTAGTCATTAAAGTAAAAGCTGTAATACCGGCAACTAGTTTAGAATTAATACTTGTTAATTTTATCTTCATAATCATTTCCCTTTCTTGGGTTAGTATTATAACACTTTTTATTTATTTTGCAAGTTTAATATATAGTACCATTATTATTAGTATATTCTTCAAATACTTTCATACATTCTTCACGATTTATTTGATGCATATCTAATAATTTTAATTCTCTATTATTTAGATATTCATAAATCATATCATCTCTAAAACCAATATTATTAGCATCTACTTTATCACAACCATAATAAACAGTTTTAATATTAGACCAAATAATAGCTCCTAAACACATAGGACATGGTTCACAAGTTGTATACATTATACAGTTTGATAAATCATAAGTATTTAATTTTTGACAAGCATTTCTAATAGCAATAACTTCAGCATGAGCCGTTGGATCATTATTTAGGATAACTTTGTTATTACCACAAGCGATAATATTTCCTTCTTTATCAGTAATAACCGCTCCAAAAGGTCCTCCTTCTTTATTTCTAATACCATTTACAGCACTTTCTATAGCTTTATTCATTATAATATTCATATTATCTACTCCTTTTTTAGTGTATTTATAGTATATCATATTTTTATGTTTTTTTATATTCTTTAATTATCCAAGTCATAATAATAGCCACAATATAGTTTATTTCATTAGTAGTTAGACTTCTATTGGGTAAGATATGATGCCATTTATAAAGACAAGTCCGACAACAACATCCGGTAGCATGCTGAGCAGTAAAAACTGGATGACCGTGAAATGGGGTCTGTTTACCATCATTAGGAATTACTTGGGGTGCCAATCTTTTATTTATAATATCATAAGTATCTTGACACATCTTTTCTAAACCATGTTTATCTATATATATAATATCTTTCTTAGTAAGATGAAAACTACTTCTAAACTTTGATAATGATAAAGATACTATTTTTTTATTTATTATATCTTGTTTATTTGACATAAGTATTTGTTATTTTCTTTTTCATAACCTAATGTTGTTGGTTCACCATGTCCGGGATATATAGTAGTATCATCAGGATATTTCTTTATTTTTTCAATAGACAATAGCATATCTTTAATATTACCGGTTGGTAAATCCCATCTACCAATACCTAGTCTAAAGATGAAGTCGCCAACAAACATACATTTATTATCTTTAAAATAGAAAGTTAAAGAATTATTAGTGTGCCCTTTAGTAGATATTACTTCAAATTGAAATGATCCTATTTTATTTATACCTTCTGATAAGTTAGTATTATCATATACACAAACATTATACTTATTTACAATATCTTGGACAGCACCCGTATGATCACTATGATTATGAGTTAGAATGATTCCTACTACTTTTTTGTTAATGAGATGTTTATCTATTTTAGAAAAATCATCTCCTGGATCAATTACTAGTACTTCATTATTATCTTCTAAGATATAACAGTTTGTTTGCAATATACCTACTACTTCTTTTTTTATAGTCATATTATCACCATACCTTGATAATAAAATACCACCTTTATTAATATTTGTCGATAACTTTTTTGTATAAATATTAGGAATTGATATTAAAATATTTATAGATAATAAGAAAGGATGAAATATGAACTTAATACCTACAGTTATTGAAAAAACTAATAATGGAGAAAGAGCTTATGATATATATTCAAGATTACTTAAAAATAGAATTATTCTTTTATCAGGAGAAATAGATGATAATTTAGCAAATAGTATTGTGGCCCAGTTATTATATCTTGATGGAGTTAATCATAGTGATATAAGTATTTATATTAATTCACCAGGTGGTAGTATCACATCAGGAATGGCTATTTATGATACAATGAATTTTATTAAGAGTGATGTTTCTACTATTTGTGTAGGGATGGCTGCATCAATGGCTGCATTTCTTCTAGCATGTGGTACAGAAGGAAAAAGATATTGCCTGCCTAATTCCGAAGTTATGATTCATCAGCCTTTAGGAGGTGCGCAAGGTCAGGCAACGGAAATTAAAATTGCCGCGGAAAGAATTATTAAACTTAAGAAAAAGTTAAATACGATATTATCTAAACAGACAGGAAAAAGTTTAAGAAAAATTGAAAGGGATACCGAAAGAGATCACTATTTAGATAGTAAAGAGGCTTTAAACTATGGCTTAGTGGATAAAATACTATAAGAAAACAGGATACTTCATCCTGTCATTTTTTTAATACTCTCTTTTTTACTTTATCTTTAACTATTGGGTTATATAAGTGATAAGTAAATTCATTAGATAGTTCTTTTACTTTATCAATGGTATTAGTACTTTGAGTTGGAGTATAGGAATAGTTTATATTTTTTCCTTCAATATTATCATTTAGGATATTTTCATACATGGTAGCAGTTTTACTTTGTAATACAGTAGTTACTGGTAATAAGGCTCCTAAAAGAAAATATAATTCTGGTTTGATAGTGGCAAGTAAGCCGGTTATTATTGTTGGAAATAACATTGCTGTTTTAAACTTTCCTAAACGAATGGTAGCTGGTTTAAAACCAAGTTTTTCTGATTTATAGTTAGTACAAGTTATTTTTATTTCATATAGTAGTGGTATTATCATCAGGATATTGCCACATATAATACTAGGTGCTAGTAGAGATAATGCAAACAATTTATCAGAAACAGCATCTAGTTTTCTGCCAAATTCTGAATAAGCATTTAGTTTGCGAGCGGCTAAGCCATCAAAGAAATCACTAATAGCGCCATATATGTATGTGCCAAATGATAAGTAATAATTACCTAGAATAAATGATATAGCACCTACTATGGATGATATAATTCTGGATGTTGTTATAGCATTTGGTATGTTTTTAATTATTTTATTTTTCATAATTTCCCCCTTAACGATTATAGTATATCATAGTTTATAAAGAATAAATATATTCCAAGCTATTTTATTTCTTTAGCCACAACTACAAGTAATTTATTCTGATATTTACCATATAGAATACATGTTTGTAAGACTAGTATATTATCATTTTCAGAAAATACAATATCTGTTTTATATAAACTTCTTTGGTGCATACGTTCAAAATGCATTAACCAATCTATTTCATTTTGATAATCAAATTGCATGTGTTCTTCTTTAGATTTTTTATCAGCGGGATAGACACTAAATATTTGATATTTACGAACTTCATTATCTATTTTTAATTCAAGGTTTGGATTACTTCTAAAATATTCTTCACTAAATAAATAATTTTCTAGTATTCTAAGCGGTGGATCATAATTACCTGAATTGTGACCGTAGATATTGATTTGTCTTGATGTTGTGTTGTGTCTATAGTCGATAAAGACACTACCAATAATACTATCTTCTTTTGTTATAGAATGATTTAAATAATAATTATTATCACTACCCTTTACTATGGGAATGCTAGTATCTTGACTACCTATAGATAAGATTCCATATACATCACTATTATTAAATTTTATTTTTAATTCAGCTATTTCGTTTTTGATACTTTCGTCTTCAATCATGTCTGCAGTTGGTATTTTTCTTGGAATAACTGCTTCAATTAGTTCTTGTCGTGTCTTTGCTTCTTCTTTCTTTTTAAAATATAATAAAATAGATAAAACAATAATAGCAATGATAATAATAGTAATTATAATATCAAAGATAATATTTATATTTTTTTTCTTTGGTGTTGATGATGATTTCGTTTTTGATTTTTTTTCTTTGTTATTTAATTCATCTTTCATACTACTTCCCCTCCTCGTTTCAAATTAACTATATTATACACTAATAATTAAAAATTGCTATACCCTTTATATAAAAAAACTATTAACTTCCGCTAATAGTTAACTTGGTTGGTTAGTAGCACTTACTACCAGTTCCATATTAAATGATTCCCCGACTATCTTTTCGTTTAAATCCATGCTCTTATCTAGCCATACATATAAAGTATATGTTGTTGAGTTAGTACTAAGAGCAATATTAGATTTAATTGCATATGTACCGGTTGATTTTCCCGAAAAAGTACCTTGTGCTAATATAGTGTTGCCATTTACTAATGCATATTTAAATCCTGCTTCGTTTTTTAAATTTGTACCAATACTATTAATTTTTATAGATATTGTTCCATAAATATTATTATTAATATTGCAACTATTAGAGCCACTAGCATATCTATAAAATGTTATTGTAGTAGATGCTCCACCAGTATAACTAGCACTTGGCATAAAATTACTTGAAGTTAGATTTGTTCCTTTCGTGTATCTTACACAATTATTAATATTTCCAAGTGATGCATTTATATTGACATTATTACTTCTTCCTGACCAATAAGCATATGTTCCACCTACTGTTAGGAATATTACTGCAACTACAATTAATATGCACTTACCTATCTTCATCTCTATCACCTACACTAATAGAATTATATCATAATAAATTAAGTATTGCAATAAGCAATACTTATAGTGGCCACTTATATATAAACATATAAACAGCAAATAATAATACTAATATGGTATATAATACTTTAATTAATAATTTTAGGAACTTTCTTTTCTTAGGACTTCTCACTTTTTTATTTAAATAGTTTATGGGTTTTAAATAAAATGTTGTGGCTAATCCTTCGTTATAAAACTGATCAAGATATTCTTTCATCTTAGTTCTCCGTTTTTAAATCATCAATAGTTATTTTACTTTGATGAGGTATTGGTTTCCATTCTACTTTTTTAAATATAGCAATATATGTTGTATAACGACCTATTATATCAAATATTGGCCATGTTAAACAAAATTCTACTTTCTTCCAAAAACTTATTTTTTTAATTCTTGCATCTTCTACTATAAATAAATATACAGCCATCAATATATTAGCAAAATAACTTCCTATACGATAAAGTAAGCGATACCATATAGTTAATACAAAACCCATTAATAAAGCATTAATACCGGGTTCAATATTAATCCTTATATCAAATAGATTTCTTAATACTTTAGCTAACCAAACACTACCACTAAATAGTGTCATATTATTTATTCCAGTACTATATAATGAACATGAGTATATTATTACTGATACTAGTATAAATCTAATTAAGTTAATAAATGATATTGGTGTTAATTGGACTAGTGTATCAAAAGAAGCAAAGCGATGACGAACAGACTCAATAATACGTTTAGATAATGTTTGTTTTTGTTTTTTACTATTATCTTGCCATTTAGTTTTTAAGTATCTTTTTCCTAAAAATATATTTAGAAATAAGTATGGTCCTGTTTGAACAAAAGCTTGTAGGTGCCCTTTGGACCATCTTAATCTTTGTCTTAAGGCTACTTTTAAGCTTACTGGTTGTTCATCGAAAAACATAGCTTCATCTTGATAAGATATTTCATAACCTTGAGCAACAGCATCAGCAGTTAAGGCTCTATCTTCTGTTAGGCTTGTATAGTGCCAACCATCTTTTACTATTTCATTAGCCATTAAAAAGCCAGTACCTTGAATATTAGTGGCTAGATGTAATACGCTTCTTGCTCGATGATTAGCTCTAATGGATCTTAACCAATGTAAAGCATAGGTTGAGGCAATCCAATTTTCATCAAAATTTTTAGTATTTCGATATGATGTGATAATTTTTAAACCCGAATCAAAGGCATCATTCATTTTAGAGATAAAGTTCTTTTCTAGTAAGTTATCAGCATCAAAAACAAAATAACCTTCAAATGAGATACGACCATAATATTCTTCTATTTGATCGAATAAATATTCTAGTGCATACCCTTTAGTTTTTTCTTTATCATTAAATCTTTCATAGCAGATAGCGCCTTTTTCACGTGCTACTTGAGCGGTTTTGTCAGTGCAGTTATCTGCAACAACAAAGGTAGTTATTAGGTCTTTAGGATAATCTTGCTTTTTTATACTATCTAAGAGATTACCAATTACGCTTTCTTCATTTCTAGCCGCAATGACAATAGCATATTTATGTTTTTTTTTAGCGGGTTTAAATTTTCTTGTAAAAAACATTCCTATAACAAAATAAAATGCTCGATGAATAACTATTATACTTAATATAAGTCCTAATATATTATTTATATTTTTGAATAGTTCATAATTACTACCTATTCCTTTAATTATTGCATCCATTATTTTCAACTTCCTTACTGCTTTTAAATACTATAAATTTACTTAATATATAATTTAAAATAATAATTGCTACTTGAGCTATTAATTTTACTATTTTATTATCAAATTTTAATCTTGATACAAATATATACATAATTATCATATCAATTAATAGAGTTGATATTCTTGATATGTAAAAGTTTAAGCATTCTTTAATATTACTTTTATTTTTTACTTTAAAGACAAATTTTCGATTAGTAAAGTAAGCAAATGTTACTGATGCTAACCAAGAAATAATATTAGCTATTTGTAAATATACTTTATTATTAGCGTCTAATATAGTTAGGGTTAATAAATAATAAGTGGCAAGGCTTACGACAGTGGTAAGGATACCAATTATTAAGTAATTAATTAATTCTTCATATTTTTTATATATCTTTATCATATACTACATCCATATTACTTTCTTTAACTATATATATTGGTCTTTTTTTTACTTCTAAATAAGTTTTAGATAGGTATTCTCCAATTACTCCAATACATAGTAATTCTATACCGTTAGCCATAAATATTATACAAGCAAGACTTGGCCAACCACTAGTAGGATCGCCATAAACTAATGTTTTAACAATAATAACTATTATCATAATAAAGGCCACTAGGCAAAATAAGATGCCAAATGTAGCAGCCATTGTTAGAGGTGCTGTTGTAAAAGCCACTATTCCTTCAATAGCGTAAAGAAATAATTTCCAAAAACTCCATTTAGTCTCGCCGGCTACTCTTTCAATATTTTCATATTCTAACCATTTTGTTTTAAAGCCAACAAAACTAAATAAACCTTTAGAATAACGATTATATTCTTTTAGGGTTAATAAATTATCTACAACTTGTCTTGTCATCATACGATAGTCTCTAGCACCATCAACCATTTCTACCTTACTCATTTTATTTATTATTTTATAAAACATACGGGCAAAGAAACTTCTAATTGGGGGCTCTCCTTTACGGGTTACTCTTCTAGTGCCTACTACATCATAATCTTCTTCTTCAATTAGGCGAAGCATTTCCGGTATTAAAGTTGGTGGGTCTTGTAAATCACAGTCCATAACTGTAATATAGTCACCGGTAGAGTGCTTTAATCCTGCCCACATAGCGGCTTCTTTGCCAAAGTTTCTAGATAATGATATATAATTCACTTCTTTATCTTTTTTAGATAAGTTTTTGATAAGTTCTAATGTTTTATCTTTACTACCATCGTTTATAAATATTAGTTCTAGTTTATAATTTATTTTACTAAATACTTTTTTTATTTCTTTGTAAAATAATGGAATACTTTCTTCTTCGTTATAACAAGGAACAATTATACTTACCTTTTTCATACTACACCTCTAATTCATAATTCCTTTAAAATAATTATATTTAAGCACTAAATCATTTTTCTTAACGTAATATTCTACTAAACTATTCTTTTCTTCTAAAGTTAATTCATCAACAGATTTGTTGTTTTTTACTTGGCCATCAACAACATATATATTACCATCATACCAAGATAAATCACTGAATATAGTTAGAGTATCATTATTACCTAAAGCATCTCTAAATACATACCATTTTTCATTATATTCTACTCCCATTAGGTTTAAGAATGTTGGTAAGATATTTAATTGACTAGTTACTTTATTAATATCTACTCTTTTTTGATTACTACTCCAAATAAAGAATGGTGTTTTATTAACTAGATTAGTACTTGTATCTTTATGACTAGATAGTGTTTCATTAGTAGCGGTATATAAATAGTGATCAGTAAAGGCCACGATGATAGTGTTGTCATATAAACCATTATCTTTTAAAGCTTGCATTAATAGTCCAACCATATAGTCTGTTTCTTGAGCTTGTCTTTTAATACAATCTTCTTCAGTTAGATTTAAGTTATTAATAAACTCTTCTCTTTCACTTCTTGATAATGGTTCTAGTTGTTCAGCATAGTCAATATTAATTAACTGACGGCATACTCCTTTACTAGTAGTAAATGGCAAGTGATTACTATAAGTTATTATATAGTCAATAAACTTCCCTTCATTTTTAAACATTTCATCATAGAAGGTTTCGTTTAGAATTAGTTCTCTATCTAAGTTATAGGAGTTATCAGTATATGTTCCTAAATCTTTTAAACCAAAATATCTATCAAAACCAAAGTTAGAATAATTAATACCTCTACTATAATATTCACTACTATTCATATGAAAGGCTTTAATTGAATAATCCATTACTTTCATTAAGTTAGCCATAGAGTATGGAAAATCATTTTTATTTAGAGTATAAGCATTAATTGGATAAGTATATGGTGTCATATAACCAGTATTAACTGCAAACTCTGAATTAAATGTTGATCCTCCTCCATTAAAGAATGAGTAATGATTATTAAAGTTTATAGAGTTATTAAGTAAACTATAGGTATTAGGCATAATGTCTTCAGTTAAAAGCCAATTATCAATACCTTCCATTTGTAAGAAGATAACATTCTTATCTTTAAATATTCCGGTATATTTGTTATTAGAAAAACTATTATGTTCTTCACTAAAGACGTCTTCTAGGAACTTACTTTCTGTTTCACTTTTCTTTGTTTCTGGTTTGATATAAGTAATATAGAAGTCTCTAACACTATATTCATAGATACCTGCTAGAGCTAAACACTTATTGCTATCATTAAAATTGTTATATACATTTCGGGGATTACGCCATGTATCCCAAGTAAGTTCAAAGTTAGCTCTTCCTAAGCAACATTTAGCAAAAGTATGTAGTACTAAGAATATAAATATTATTATTGCCATTTTCTTCTTATTAGTTTTACTATTAGGAAAATATTTTAAGGCTATAATAAAAGTAGTAAAAATAACAAATGCTACAACATAAACATAAAAATTACATGTTTTTAATACATCATATATATATCCACTACCTTCACTAGCTAATTCCATCATAGAAAAACTAAAGAAATTATTAGTAGCACTATAATATATATTATTTACTAAATATAAAGCAAAGCAAATAAGAAATATTAAACAATATACTATTTTATCTTTTTTCTTACCTACATTTAAGATAATTCCTGCAAATAGAATTATATAAGCTATCGAAAATAGTCTTGGACTAATACTAAATATTGGATAGAACTCTATTTGATGAGCAAATAATCTTGTTGATAAATCAATTATTACAAATGGAAGACATAACAGAATTATCTCTAATACATCTTTTCTCTTTAGAAATTTCCATATTTTAGTTAATAATTTAATTATTTTTTCTTTTTTGCCATCTTCTTTAAAAAAATTTACAATATTGTTTTTTACATTAATTATATTTTTCTTTATTTTTTTTATTTTTTTTTGTGAATCTTTTCTTATTCTTTTTATTTTAGTTTTCATAACTACCACCACACCAATTTAATTATAACATAAATGGTTGTATTGTAAATGTTTTTAATTTTAAAATAGCAAATTAACGGTAATAATGGCGATAATTATACATGATAAATCTACTAATAATCCAATAAAAAGTGAATGTTTTATTTTAGTTATACCTACTGATGAGAAGTAGAGGCTGATGATATAGATAGTAGTATCAGTGCTTCCTTGTATTACAGATGCTATTCTTCCTACCATACTATCCGGAGTGTATACTGCTAATATATCGTTTAATATTACTAATGATGAAGATGAAGATATTGGCCTTAGTAAACATAAAGGAATCAGACTAGGGTTTAAATTTATTTTACTTAAGATGGGTGCTAAGTGGCTAGTTATATCAGTAATAATATTACTTTTAAGAAGTATATCAACTGCTATCACCATTGCAAAAATTGTTGGGAAAATACCTAAAGTGGTGTTTAGGCCTTCTTTTACTCCTACTAAGAATGAAGAAAAAATATCTATTCTTTTATATAGTGCATAAATAATTATTATTGCTGTTATTAAAGGAATGATTATACTCGAAATATTCATTTACTCCTCCTAAAAAGATATATTATTCTATCAATAATTAAGCCAATAAGACATGAAGAAAATGTTGTGATAATACTGGCTAGTACTATTTCACTTGGGTTAGATGAACCATTTAGGATTCTTAAAGATATGACCGTTGTGGGAATAATAGTAACAGAAGAAGTATTTATTATGAGAAAAGTTATCATACTTCTTGTGGCAGTATCTTTAGTTTTATTTAACTCTTGCATACTTTTCATGGCTTTCAATCCGAATGGTGTAGCAGCATTACCTAGTCCTAACATATTCATTATAATATTAGAAGCTATATAAGAAAATGCTTCATGGTTAGGAGGTATTTCAGGAAACAGTACTTTTAAGATAGGGGTTATTTTTTTTGATAAGATATCTAGTAAGCCACTCTCTTTAGCTATATTCATAATTCCTAGCCATAAACACATAAGTGGTAAGATATTGAAGATTAATTTTAATGAACTAGTAGATGATAATAACATAATATCTGTCATATTAATACTAGGATTAAAGAAACTATATAGTATTCCTATAACAATAAATGATCCCCAAATAATATTTATCATTTAAATATTTTTCTCCATATTTGTTTAAAGAAACTAGGTTTAGTATTTAGTGTTTTTTCTATATAAATATCTTCTTTATATAAAATATCATTATTCATAGATATTTCAATATATCCTACTTTATCTCCACTATTATAACTATTTAATTTTTCTAACTTTATTTTAGATATTAATGCTCCTGTTTCATCTTTTTTTAGTGGTAAGTAAACATTATTTTTAATATAGAAATCTCCTATATAGAAGGTATCTCCAACAATGTTAAACTTCTTTTTATTTAATACTTTATATGATGAATAATTATTTTTAGCATATTCATATAAGTCTAGGTGGGTATTCCAGTCATCACTATCTTTAATTGTTACGACAATTAGATTCATATCGTCAATAGTAGCGGTACTTACAAGGGTTCTTTTGGCTTTTTCAGTATAGCCTGTTTTGCCTCCTGTTATAAAGTTATATTTTAGTAGTTTGTTTTTATTGGTCCAGGAATAAGTTTTATAGTTAGTTTTAACGATGTGTTTTTTTGTTCCAACTATTTTTTGATATTCATCATATTGCATAGCATATCTTGTTAATAAAGCCATATCATAGGCCGTTGAATAATTACCGGTAGTATCGTTATCTAGACCACTACTATTAGTAAATATGGTGCTTTTCATACCTATTTCTTTGGCTTTGTTATTCATAAGAACGGCGAAGTCTTCTTCAGTACCTGCTAGATATGATGCAATCATTACGGCGGCATCATTACCACTTCTAAGCATTAGTCCATAAAGCATATCTCTTAAGGTCATTTCTTCCCCTACTTCAATATAAATACCCGAACCATAAGCCTTTTTTATTGATTCATCGACAGTTATAACTTTATCTAATTTATTTGATTCAATGGCAAGTAAACAAGTCATTATTTTGGTAATGGATGCGATTAGGCGTGGAGAGTTGGCATTTTTAGAAGATAGTACTCGACCGGTTGTTTGATCCATTAGGACATATTCATATGCTGATGAAGTACTAGCATTTACTTTTGGTATAAAAGATAGACATATTAATATCGTTAATAATATTTTTTTCAAGTAGTATCACCTACATCAGTATATGAAAAAAGGACTGTAGTTAGTCCTTAATAATGATGTTTTCTATTTTAAAAGTATTATAATCTATTTTTAATCATTTTTGATTAGCCAATTGGCAATATCAATTATTTGAATGCCTTCATATTGATAATCATCATGGCCGGTTCTAGCAATTATCATTTTAGGGTAAGCATCTTTAATTTGCAATAAAGGGGCCACTTCTCTTTTGAAAGTATCATTTTCAAAATCATTTCCTATGTTATCTGAAACTTGAATATATATTTTTTCATTTCTTTTCATTGCAACAAAATCTATTTCTTTTCCGTATAAAACTCCAACATATACTTCATAACCACGTCTTAATAATTCCATTGCTACTATATTTTCATATATGCTTCCATAATTCATATTTTTTGTTCCTTGAATAGCGTACTTAACAGCGTGGTCTGATAAATAATACTTATCTTGTGTATTGAGATATTTCTTTCCCTGAATATCATATCTTCTAATTCGATAAAAAGCGAAAGCTTCACATAAATATTTGATGTATGTTCCAACCGTTTTATCATTTGTATCAGTTTTATTAGCATTCAAGGTATCAGTTAAGCTTCGGTAAGAAGTTAATCTTGAAATATTATCAATCAAAAAATCACTAATACTATCTAATAACGGAACGTTTTGTACTTTGTTTCTTTGTACAATATCTCTCACTATCATTGTTTTATATACATCTCTAATATAATTATATTTTTTTTCTACTTCTTTATATAAATAAGATCCAGAAAATCCACCTTCTAAAACATATCTGTCATAATTTTCTGCATTATTATCTAAATTATGATATTCTAGAAATTCTTGATAAGAAAATGGATAAACTTCTATGCTATAGGTTCTTCCTGTAAATAAAGTTGCCAAATCACTTGATAAAAGAAAAGCGTTAGAGCCAGTTATGTATATATCATACTTTCTTTCAGCATGAAAATTGTTTATAGCATTTTCAAAACCATCACACATTTGTACTTCATCAATTAAGACAAAATTATTTTTTTCTTTATTATATTTTTCAGAAACATATTTAATCAATTCATTATATTGTTTTAATTCTTCAAATTCATAAAGATTGTAATCGATATAAATAATATTTGAATTATTATCAGTTTCTTTTATATAATCAATAAACATATGAAGTAATTCCGATTTCCCACTACGTCTAACACCTGTAATAACTTTTATATCCGGTGTTCCCATAACATCTATTACATCTTGTAGATATTTTCTTTTAATAGTTTTAGTTTTCAAATTATCACCTCTAGTAAAATTATACATTTTCATTTCGCAAAAGTCAAATTTTTTTTGATTTTGCGAAATGAATTTGTTTTTGTATTTTCATTTTTTCATTAATTATTTTGTTAAAAATAGTTAAAAGTTATTCAATTGAGTAATATGCTAAATTAACTAACATACCCTATTTTTAATTACAATTGTTTTCTATTAAAGTGTTAGATATTTGATTAGCATTATCAAATAGGTATCGACATAATTTCGTTCTAAAATAAGCAAATTCTAATAAATCGATTTTGGTATTATCTCGGAGATATTGCTTATATCCATAAGTACTTGTAAGAAGTTGAATTAAGTATAAATATGACATATATTTTAGATCATAATTATTTAATTGAACATAGTTTGCAAAACATTTTACGTATTGGGTTAAATTATTAACTTCTAGTATTCCATCTTTGGCCTTTTCATCTATATAACTATATGATCTTATTACTTCCCATACTACTGGCATTTTACAGGCGGATACAAAATCAATAATTGCATTAATTTTATCATTTTTATATATAAATTGTAAGACACTATAGTCACCATGAGTATTCATAATCGTTAATTTATCTGTATTGCTTAAATCAATATTGTCTTTAATGTATTTTAGCATGGATATTTTGTCTGTTAAATCTTTATATATTTGAGGATAATTATTCTCTGTAATTTTATTTAATAACTCTTGATGATTTGTTATACTTTCATCTAATGTTTTCTTAGTATATGACATGTCACAATATGGTAATGTAATTTTTAATGTATCTAGACTTTTTACTATTTTTCCTAAATATTGAGCAGATTCCATAACTTGTTCTTTAGTGCCAGTGTTAGATTCTATTGGATATCCATCTATATATTTTTGAATTATTATAACTCTATTTTTATATGTATAATTGTATTCTCCAGATTTTGTTTTTAAATATTCAGGTACAGGAATGTTGTCTTTTTTTAAATGATTAATTATAATTACTTCTTTATCTATTTCTTCTTTTGTATATTTGGATTGAAATTCTTTAAGAACATATTGATTATTATTTAGTACATATATATTAGCACTCCCGCGATTTAACTTTTCTATTTTATTGATGTCTATACCATAAATAATTTTTGCAATATCTACTATAATTTCGTTTGTAAGCATGGTTTTCTCTAGCATATTTATTTCTCCTTTGCTTATATTATACACTAAAAAAGGACTGTGGTTAGTCCTAAATAATATTAATATATATTTTTCAATAACTCATATATTAATCTATAGTTAAGAATCTTTATTTATATCTTTTAGTGTTTTCTTAATATATTTTATGATATTTTCTTTAGTTATATCGTACTTTTCTCGTAATTCTTGAACACTTCCATGTTCAATAAAGTTGTCCGGGAATGCATAAGATTTTATTTTAGTATTAATACTACTATCCACTAATAATTCTTTAATGCTAGATGAAAGTCCTCCAATTATGGTGTTATCTTCAATAGTAATAACTAGTTTTGTTTTGATAATTGATTTTTTAATAGTACTTGTATCTAGTGGTTTTATAAATCTTGTGTTTATTAAATCACAACTTATATTGTATTTTTTTAGTTCGTTTACTATTTCCATACCTAATGGTGTCATATTACCAATAGTAATTATGCTTACTTCAGTACCGGTATTTAATATTTCTGATTTGCCTAAAGTTATTTTTTGATGCTTTGTAAACTTGATTTTAGATTCACTACCTCGTGGATACCTGATTACTACTGGTTTATTAAGTGTTATTGCATAGTCCATCATTTGTTCTAGTTCAATAAAATCTTTAGGAGCCATAATAGTAAGATTAGGAATTAATTTGAAGAATGATAAATCGTACAAGCCTTGATGAGTTTCACCATCATTACCAACTAAACCCGCTCGATCAACGCACATAATTACCGGGAGATTCTGCATACAAATATCATGAATTACTTGGTCATACCCTCTTTGATAAAATGATGAATAAATACTTACAAAGGGAATCATACCTTCTTTAGCAAGACCGGATGCAAATGTTAAAGCATGTTGTTCCGCTATACCGACATCAAAAAATCTATTAGGATAAATGTTAGCAAAATCTTTTAGACCAGTGCCATCTTTCATAGCGGCAGTAATTGCTACTATTTTATCGTTATCTTTAGCCATACTAACTAACTTATCGCCAAATACTTTAGAGTAATCTTTTTGCTTTTCTTTTATAGGTAAGCCAGTTTTTAAATCAAAACTACTTGTACTATGAAATTTATCGGGATTTTGTTCAGCAATTTCATAACCTTTACCTTTTTTAGTTATAATATGAATTAGTATTGGTTCTTCTAGTTCTTTGGCTTCACTTAATATTTCTTCTATTTCTTCAATATTATGTCCATCTATTGGGCCTAGATATTTAAAACCTATTTCTTCAAAATACATACCTGGTATTATTAACTGTTTAATAGCATCTTTAAGTTTACTAACAATAGTAGCTGTTTTATTACCTATTATGGGAATACTTTTAATTCTTTTCTTCCACTTATCATTAGATTTATTATATTTCTTTTTACTTCTTAGTTTGGTTAATATTTCGTTTATGCCACCTATATTTTTAGAGATACTCATTTCATTATCATTTAAGATAACTATTAGGTTTGTTTTTGATGAACCGGCGTGATTTAAGGCTTCTAGGGCCATTCCTCCGGTTAGAGCACCATCCCCAATAACGGCGACAACTGAATACTTTTCTTTTTTTAAGTCTCGTGCTTTGGCTATTCCTAAGGCTGCAGATATCGATGTGCTACTATGTCCGGTATTAAAACAATCAGTTGGTGATTCACTAGTTTTGGGAAATCCGGCAATGCCATTCATTTTTCTTAGAGTTTTTATACTATCTTTTCTTCCGTTAATTATTTTATGAACGTATGATTGATGACCAACATCCCATATAATTTTATCTTTATTAGGATCAAAGACACTTTCTAGAGCAATAGTTAGTTCTACTACACCTAAATTAGATGCTAAGTGTCCACCATTTTTTGAGACAATATCTAATATATATTTTCTTATATCATCAGCTAAGAGATATTTTTCTTCGATATTTAATTTTTTTAAATCATCGGAGTTATTAATTTTATCTAACATAATTACTTCCTTCTTTAGATATCTATTATAACATGTATAAAGAGTAATTAGTAAAGAAATTAAATATTTACTACTTTATTAGATGTAATAGTAATACTATCTTTTTCATTAATAATAGCATCTACTACTTTATTTTCAACAATATTACTTAGTACTTTATTTACTTTTCTAGCACCAAACTCATGATAATTACATTTATTTATTACTTCTTCTAATACACTATTATCAATATTTATAGTAATATTATTATATTTATTTTTTATGTAGTCTATTCTATTATTTATTATTTCTATTAAGTTATCTTTATTTAAGTTATTGAAAGTTATAATATTGTCAATTCTGTTAATAAATGATGGTGGAAAAACAGTTTTTAGAGAGGATATGACTTCATCTTCTTTATTCTGATTAAATCCTACTTTAATTTCTTCAAATCCGACATTTGAGGTCATGATAATTGTTATGTGGTCAAATCTTATGACATTACCTTGATTATCTTTTATTTTACCTTCATCTAATATTTGATAGAATAAGTTAATTACACTTGGGTGAGCTTTATCTATTTCATCTAATAATAATATAGAATTAGGCTTTTCTTTAATGAGACCAAGAATGTTTTTGTCATCATATCCAACATAGCCAGGGTTAGAACCTATTATTTTATTTATAGAGGTAGCATCAGAGTATTCAGACATATCTAGACGAATAAAATTAGATTCTCCTAAAAAACTTTTAGCATAATTTTTAGCCATTAATGTTTTACCAACACCGGTTGGTCCAATAAATAGTAGTGAATAACATTTGTTATCCTTATAGCCTAGTTTTATTCTTTTAGTGATACTTATTAGTTCTTTAATGGCATTATCTTGGCCAATAATAGTTTTACTTAGACTGTCTTCAATAGTTTTTATACTTTTTACTGAGTCAGATAATACTTCATACATAGGGATAGAACAACGGTTATTAATAACACTAGCTATATCATTTATTGATACTTCTTTACTGTTGGTAGTAGTTAGTTCTAAACTATTTAATTTATTTAATACTTCATTTTCTTTTTGACGATAGTAATAAGCCTTTTTAATATCATTATCTAGAATATATGTTTTTTTCTTATCTCTTATATCATTTAATTCTTTTTGTAATTTGCTTGCTTCTTCGTTAGTATTATTTTGTAGACTTACTTTCGAGCAAACTTCATCCATAATATCTAGTTCTTTGTCAGGACGATTGCGGTCATAGATATATTTTTCTGATAAAGCAATAATTGAATCTATTACACTATCATTCATGCTTACTTTATGATATTTTTCATAAAGAGGTTTTAGTTTTAATAAAATATTTTTAGTGTCGGAAATTGATGGTTCTTCCACAAAGATTTTTTGAAATCTTCTTTCTAAAGCACCGTCTTTTTCGATATATTTATGATATTCGGCAGTGGTAGTAGCCCCGATTATTCTTATTTTACCACGAGCAAGAGCCGGTTTTAAAATATTTGATGCATCGATAGCACCTTCCGCTCCACCAGCTCCTATAAGAGTGTGTATTTCATCAATAAATAGAATTATATCATTATCATTTTCAACTTCTTTAATGAGTTTTTTCATGCGGTCTTCAAACTCACCGCGATATTTAGTGCCGGCAACTAGAGAGGCCATGTCGATAGAAATTATTTTTTTACCATTTAATATTCCGGCTTCATTACTAGCAATTAATCTAGATAATTCTTCAACAATAGCAGTCTTACCAACACCAGGCAAGCCTATTAATAGTGGGTTGTTTTTACATCTTCGGCATAATATTTCTAAAACTCTTTGAACTTCTTTTTCTCTACCAATAACGGGGTCCAATAAATTGTTTTTAGCTTTCTCAGTTAAATCTATTCCTAAATCTTCGGCTAATATTTTTTTCTTCTTCTTTCTTTTTTTGATTAATTTACTAGCAAATTCTTCATACATAGATTCAACATCTAGATCCATCGAGATAAATATTCTGATGGCTATTCCTTCTCCTTCTTCCAAAAGAGAAGAAAATAAGTGATATGGTGTTACCTCCCCATTATTGTTATCTTTGCTATCTAAGATAGCATTTTCTATTACTTTTCTTAGTAATGGGGTATATAAGAATATTTCACTTTTCTTACTACCCATTCCTATTATATTTATTATTTGTTCTTTAAATTTATCATAGGTTAATCCGTATTCTTTTAATCTTGTTGATAATTCACTATTAGTGTGTAATGTGGCTAATACTAAGTGTTCTGTTCCAATATATGGATGATTTAAATCTAACATTTCTAATTTGGCTTTTACTAAAATATTTTGAGCTTCTTCATTAAAATTACCTATCATATACTACTCCTTTCATATTATATTCTATGTATATAATGGGTAATTTTATTTATTTTTAAACTTCTAAATATCTACATTTTATATAAATTAAAAAAATATCAGCATTATACTGATATTAAATTATTTATTCTATTAAGATAGTCATCACTTTTAGTAATATAAGATCCAACGACAATTGTATCTATTCCACTATCTTTTATTAAGTAAACATTAGTGTTATTAACACCGCCATCGATTTCTAGAGATAAATTATTATTTATTTTTTTGATATATTCTGCTCTACTTAGGGTGTTTGGCATAAATTCTTGGCCGCCTTTGCCTGGGTTAACACTCATTATTAGGATACCTTCAACTTTATTTAGATACGGGTATAATAATTCAACGCTAGTATTTGGGCTGATAGCAAGTCTTGCTTGATAACCTAGAGAGTGAATTTTATCTATTAGATTATCGATATCTTTATCTATTTCAATATGGATAGTTATGTTATTAATATTCATATTATGTAGTTTTTCTATATAAATAATAGGGTCTTCTACCATTAGGTGAATATCTAGTTTTTTGTTGGATACGTTATTTATTTCTTTTATTTCTTCAATAGAAAACTTAGTATTAGAAACAAATAATCCGTCCATAACATCTATATGAATATAGTCAGTTTTTGTATTATTTAGTTTTTTTACATAATCTATTTTATTATCTGTTGATAAGATAGATACTGATAGTTTCATTAAATCACCTACTTATTATTAATAAATTTTTGATAATTTTTATAACGAGATGGTAATATTTCGTTTTTATTTAATAATTCAATAACATGACAGCCTTCTTCTTTAGTATGAAGGCAATCACTATATTTACATAAATGAAGATTATTAAACATTTCAGGCATATTATCTCTTATATCTAGTTTAGTCATATTAGTAAAATCTATTTGAGAAAATCCTGGGGTATCAACAATTAATGATGTACCTACTTGATATAATTCAGTATGTCTTGTGGTGTGTTTACCTCTATTTAGGGCATATGATATATCATTAGTTTGAAGATTTAGACTACTATCTAATTTATTTAGTAGACTAGATTTCCCGGCCCCACTTTGACCAGCAAAGGCTACTATTTTATTTTGTATTAATTCTTTTAATTTATCTAGTTCTGTATTAGTTATAACGGTATAGCCAATGCTTTGATAATAACTAATATATTTATCTATTTCTGATAATTCAAGGGGTGTTAATAAGTCTAGTTTAGTTAAACATATTATTGGTGTAATATTGTTATAAGATATAATTGTTAGTAATTTATCTAATAAATAAGTGTCAAAGTTAGGATTTTTAACACTAGTTATTACTAAGACAATATCAATATTAGCTACTTTAGGTCTTATTAATTCATTTTGACGTGGTAATATTTTTTCAATATAATTATCTTTTTCATTAAAGAGTACTTTATCTCCTACTAAGGGAGTCATTTTTGAATATTTTATTTTACCACTACATTTACAGATATAATCTTGATTATTGGTTCTTACTGTATAGTCGTTACTGATATTTTTAACAATTATACCTTGCATATTACACTCCTATTCTGTACCGCTTCCACTACTGCTACTACTACTGCTAGCAGGTTTTTCTTCTGGTAAGGCATCAGCAATTTTTACTTTAATACTTATTCCACTAATAATAGGATCACCTATTCTTGATTGATAAGTTATTTTACTATTTTTTAATTCTTCGTACTTGTCTTGTGGTACTGCTTTATTGTTTTTATCTAAGACTGTTATTGAAACGTTATACTCATTAACAAAAGCTATTACTTCTGATAGAGTCCATCCTTCTTCGACCATGTTAGGATACTCTTCAACGATGTTAGGAATATATAAAGTAATAGTATCACCTTTTTCTAATAGTTTCTTTTCTTCACTATTATACTTAGGATTTTGTTCTAAGATATGGTCTGTTTTATCTTTATAGTCATCTTTGTTTTCAACGTCTTTTCTTTCTATTAGAACGTTAATTCCTAATAATTCTAGTTTAGCTTTTACTTCTTTATAATCTAGGCCGGTATAGTCTTCTAAGTAATGGAAGTCGCCACCGCTTGATTTAACAACGGTTATAATTGTACCTTTTTTTCTTACTGTGCCGGCTTTAGGTAAGGTACTGATAACGTGGCCTTCTTCAACTTTATCACTTGATTCGGTTTCTATGACATAGTCAAAGCCTAGTTTAGTTAACTCGTCTAGGGCTTCATTTATTTCCTTGTTAGTTAAGTTAGGAACGCTTATTTCTTTTACATCTCCGGTCATTAAGACAGTAAATACTATTACACCAATAATAATTAAACTTAGGAAGACGCATGATAAGATTATTACTACTTTATTTTTCTTCTTTTCTGTTGGAGGTATAGTATCTTCATCTAGAAAATCAGATTTTATTTCAGTAGATATTTCTTCACTTGGTATTTCTTCTTTATTTACTATTGGTTTTTTTATTTTCTTGATGGGATTTAGTTTCTTAGCTTCGTCATTATTTTCTATTTCAGGATATTCAAAAGAATATTTTTCAACATCAGGATTATCTAAACATTTTACTAAGTCTTCATGCATTTCCATGACAGAGTCATATCTATTTCTTGGGTTTTTAGCTGCTGCTTTCATAACAATATTCTCAACACTTTGCGGAATTGTTGGGTTCTGTTTTCTTAGACTTGGCATCGGTTCTTTTAAATGCTTTAGGGCTATTTCAACAGCGTTATCACCTTTAAATGGAATAGTGCCAGTTAATAATTCATACATTAGTATTCCTAATGAATAGATATCACTTTTTATAGTAGCTCCTTTACCACTAGCTTGTTCTGGTGGTAAATAATGCACTGAACCCATGACTGAGTTAGTTTGTGTTAATTGGGTAGCGTTTAGGGCCATGGCAATACCAAAGTCAGTTATTTTTATTAAGCCATTATCCATAATCATTATGTTTTGTGGTTTAATATCTCGGTGAATTATATAAGCCGCATGTGCATGAGCTAGTCCATCAGTTAGTTGGGTCATAATGTCTACTACTTCTGGGACGGTTAGACTACCTCTTTTCTTTAGTAATTGTTTTAAAGTCATACCATCGATATATTCCATAACTATATAGTGCTGACCATCTTCTTCTCCAACATCGTATACTTCAACAATATTTGGATGTGATAAATTAGATACAGATAAGGCTTCTCTTTGGAATCTTCTGATAAATTTATCATCATTTGATAAGTCTCCTCTTAATACTTTGATGGCAACTTTACGATCTAATATTAAGTCATTAGCTAAATATACATTGGCCATACCACCTTCACCAATTGATTTAACAATCTCATATCGATCGTTAATTCTTTGCCCCTTTGATAACATTATAAATCACCGCTTTCCTTCTTTAAATAAGCTATTGAAATGTTGTCAGTTCCTCCACGACTATTACTCTTTTTGATTAATTTTAATACAGTATCTTCGATTGATTGGTCTTCATCATTTAAGGCTTTTTCTATTTGTTCAGCTGTTAACATATTAGTTAGACCATCACTACATAAGAATATTCCTTTTACTGATGTATCAACATCAAAGATATCTACTTCAATTGGGTTGTTAGCACCAAGTGCTCGCATTAAGACATTTTTACGAGGATGATATTTAGCTTCTTCCTCTGTTAATTCACCAGTAGATACTAATAGATTTACTAGGGTATGGTCTTTAGTTACTTTATGAAGAGTGCTATTTTTAATAACAAATCCTGAACTATCGCCAATATTACCAAATAAGATATAATCATCAGTTTTAATAGCCATAACTAAAGTTGTACCCATCCCTTTACTATCGGGATTAGTATCAGTATATTCAAATATTTTATTATTTATTTCTTGAACTACTGTTCTCATCCATTCAATGGCACTATTTTTATCTTTTAGAGATGACATTTTATAGAATGATTCTGTTAAGTGATTAATAGCAATTGATGAAGCTATCTCACCAGCTTTATGTCCTCCCATACCATCAGCGACCGCTAATAGGTATTCTTTATTTTCATTATTAATTATTGTTACACTATCTTCGTTATGTGAACGAACTTTTCCTGGATCTGTATAATAAAATGTTTGCATATTTAACCTCCTATTTTATTTTGGTTAGCGCGTAGTTGGCCACAGGCGGCATCTACTTTACCACCAAATTCACGTCTTATTGTTACGTTTATTCCACTTTTCTTAAGTATATCATAAAACTTCAATATTTGCACTTGTTTTGTACGTTTGAAATCAATATTTTCGGTTTCATTATATGGAATTAAATTAACATAACAGTTTATTCCTTTAATTAAGTTAGCTAATTCTTTGGCATTTTCAGCACTATCGTTTACTTTATCTAACATTATATATTCAAAAGTTATTCTTCTATTAGTATTTTTCTCATATTCTTTAAGGGTTTCCATTAGTTCTTCTAGTTTATAGGCTTTACTAATTGGCATAATCTTATTTCTAATTTCATCATTTGGAGCGTGTAAACTAATGGCTAGGTTTACTTGTCCTTGTTCATGCATGAATTTCTTGATACCGGGAATGACACCACAAGTTGACACTGTTATGTGTCTAGTACCAATGGCAATTCCTTTAGGATGAGTTATTATTTTAATGAAATTCATGACATTATCGTAGTTGTCAAATGGTTCACCGATTCCCATTACTACAACATGAGATATTCTTTGCTTAATGTCCTCTTCAATTAACAATATTTGCTCAACCATTTCGTATGCTTCTAGATTTCTTACTTTTTTTAGGCGACCGCTTTCGCAAAATTTACAGCCCATATTACATCCAACTTGTGATGAGACACATATACTAATACCATAATCGTGATACATTAAGACAGATTCTATGGTTTGACCATCTTGTAATTGGAATAGATATTTCTTTACTAAGTCATCTTCTTGTTTGTAAACTATTTTAATCATATCAAAGTTAAAGTCTTGTTTTAAATGTTCTTTAATGTTTTTACCGATATTATTCATTTCATCAAAACTTTTTACTCTTTTTTGATATAGAAATTCATATATTTGGGTTGCTCTAAATTTTTTATCGTTAATAGATAGAAAATATGATTCTAAATCATTAAAGTTTATGCCATATATATTCATAAGTTTCACTTCCTAGTTATATATAGTATACCATTTATTATATAGAAAATAAATATTTTACGTTAAAAAAGAATAGGCTTTTGGCCTATTTATGTGTTTCTAGATATTCTTCTAGGGTTTTACCACTATTATATATGTCAATAGCTTGTGGTCCAATATATCTTAGATGCCATGGTTCATAGTTATATCCGGTAATATCTTCTTTATTTTTAGGATATCTTAATATGAAACCATATAATGGACATTTTTGATGAATAATTTGTAGTTCTTCTAAGTCTTCTAGTTCATGTTCAATATAACATTTATCATCTTTGTAAAGGCAAAAGTCAATGGCTAGGCCTGTTTGATGCTCTGAACTTCCTGGTTTGGCAATACTTTTAAAGGCATAGTTATATCCTTTCTCTAAAACTAATTTATTATATATCTTTTCTTGATAGTTATAATCACGATACCCACTTTCTATATCAATACTAATACCTTTACTTTGTAGATATTCTTGAAATTTAAGAAAATTATCATAAGCTACTTTAGATAACATAACATTATCTTTATATTTACTATTTGTTTTAACTAGATCGTAGGGAACATAGTTCTTATCTAGTTTTTTATTTTTGTTTACTAATAATATATTATTCATACTATATTATATGCTTATTATACTTTAGAGATACTTTTATGATTTTTCATTAATTTCTTAATACCATATGGATGTGGAAAAGCAACGGTAATAATTGATTTATCAACAGAGATAACTACTCCTTCGCCATATTCAGTATGCTTTATTATTTCTCCTTCAGTAAAATCAGTATTAGTATTAGTATACATTTTTTCTTTAATTATTTTAGATACTACTTTTATTGGTGGTGTTGTTTTATTTTCTTTTTCTAGATAGTTATCATCTATTTCTTCAATAAATCTACTTACGGGATTAATTTGAGTATTACCAAATAGGGTTCTTTTTTTAGCATTTAGTAAATATAGATTCTTTTTAGCACGGGTAATAGCTACATAACAAAGACGTCTTTCTTCTTCAATAGCAGCCATACCACCTTCGTTGATAGCATTATAGTGAGGAAATATTCCTTCTTCCATGCCTATAACAAAGACATTATCAAACTCTAGTCCTTTAACAGCATGCATAGTCATTAAGTTAACTTTATTAGTGCCATCTTGGTGTTCGGACATATCACTTACTAAAGATATTTCATTTAAGAAATCATCTAAAGATATAACTCCATTTTCTTCTTCGTAGCTCTTAGTTATTGATTTAAACTCCTCTAAGTTTTCTAATCTTATTTCACTTTCAAGGGTATGCTCCATTTTTAGTTCTTCACGCATACCGGTTTTATCTAATACTAAGTCAACTAATTCAGTTAGGGATAGACTAGCACTTTCTTTAATTAAATCTTCAATTAACTCTTTAAACTTTAGTTCTTTACCGGTACTAATAGCATCAAATAGTGGGATATTTCTTTCGGTGGCAATATCGTTAATACTTTCAATTGTTTTATCACCAATGCCTCTTTTAGGAACATTTATTACTCTAGTTAAACTAACATCATCTTTAGTATTATTAATAAGTCTTAAATAACATATTAAATCTTTTATTTCTTTACGATTATAGAAATAGAAACTACCAACTATTTTATAGGGAATATTATTCTTTAACATTTCTTCTTCGATTAAACGAGATTGAGCATTAGTACGATAGATAATAGCAATATCTTCATAGTTAACGCCTTCTTTTTTCATCTTTAATATTTCACTAGATACATAGGCACATTCATCTTTATCAGTATCACTTCTTATATATTTAATCTTACTGCCTTCTTCGTTATTACTCCATAAGTTTTTATCTTTACGCATTTTATTATGTTTAATAACACTGTTAGCAGCATTTAGAATAGTTTTTGTTGAACGATAATTTTCCTCTAGCATAATAGTAATAGCATCAGGATAATCTTTTTCAAAGTTTAAGATGTTTTTGTAGTTAGCACCTCGAAAGGCATATATGGCTTGGTCATTATCCCCTACTACAAAGATGTTTTTATATTTAGCACATAGCATTTTACTAAAGATATATTGGGCTTCGTTAGTATCTTGATATTCATCAATTAGAACATATTGATATTTATCTTGATAGTATTCTAAGACATGAGGATTTTCTTTAAATAATTTAATTGGTAGGATTAATAAATCATCAAAGTCAACAGAATTATTTAATTTTAATTTATCTTCATATTTCTTATATAATTCAACTATTTTAGAGTCGTATTCCATTTTACTAAAATTACTTGGGGTAATCATTTCATTTTTAGCACTACTTATTTTATTTCTAATATCTTTAGCATTATAATACTTAGGGTTTAAGTTCATATCTTTCATTAATTTTTTTACTACTGTTAGGGTATCATCACTATCCAAGATAACAAAGTTGCGGTCATAACCTAGATATTTATAATTATCTTTTAATAATTTAAGTCCTAAAGAGTGAAATGTTGATATTTGAATTAAGTAAGCATCAGTACCTATTATCTTCTTTACTCTTTCTTGCATTTCTTTAGCGGCTTTGTTAGTAAATGTGATAGCTAAAATATTGTCAGGAGATACTCCGTTTTCTATTAAGTAAGCTATTCTACTAGTTAATACTTTAGTCTTTCCTGAGCCCGCCCCGGCTAGAACTAGCATAGGGCCATTTATATGTTCAACAGCCTTTTTTTGATTTATATTTAGATTATTTAAGTTCATCTATACCACTCTCCTAACTAATTGTATCATATAAATATCAATAATGGTTAATAATTAATGTTTAGTTAACAAAAATATTTTAATAGAATACACTATAAATGATAAGGAGGAAGTGATGAAAAAAATAGTTATAAGTTTACTTATTATTTTAATTATTGGTGTTTCTTTAATATTTACAGCATTTAATAAGAAGAACGAATCTAGTTCGTTTAAGAAAATTACGGTAGCAGAAGTTGCACATAGTGTCTTTTATGCTCCCCAATATTTAGCTTTATCTTTAGGATATTTTGAAGATGAAGGATTAGATATTGATTTAGTACTTGCTAGTGGTGCTGATGCAGTTATGGCAGCAGTGCTATCAGGAGATGCAGAGATAGGATTTTCTGGTACGGAAGCAACTATTTATGTATATAATGGTGGCGAGAAAGATTATGTAATGACTTTTGCCGGTCTTACTCAGAAAGATGGTAGTTTCTTAGTATCTAGAGAAAAGATCGATAATTTTACTGTCGATATGTTAAAAGATAAGTATATTATCGGCGGACGTAAGGGGTTTCTTGTTAAATGTGATAGTATATAGTTACGTTTTTATCTTTATCAATTGTTAGATAATTAATAATACTACTTAACATATTTTTATTTATATCTTTTAAGTTAATAAAATTATCGATAATAGTGTCATAGTCATACTTTTGATTGTTAATAATATTTATTTTCTTTAGTAATTTAGTTTCTTTATCCACAAGTGTGTTGACATTATTAGTTATTTCTTTAGTGTATTCTATATATTCTTGGGTGGTTATTATATTATCTAGTTTATCATAATAGAGTTGTTTCTTTTTTGATAGTAAGTTGTTTTTATCTAGTTTTATAGAATTTAGACTAGTGGTTAGTGAAGTTTTTATTTTTTTGTTAGTGCTAGTTTGTAAGATTTCTTTTAAGTAGACTTTATTTATGTTAGATTTTAAATATTTGCTTATTTCTTTTAGAACGGCTTGTTCTAATAAATTATAATTAATAGTATGAGGAGTGCATAGTTTGTACTTACTGTATTTTCGGTAGTATGCGCAACTTGTATAACTATTATTACCTATTTTAGATATTGTTATTTGGTGCTGACATTCATAGCACTTGATAAAACCTTTGAGTAAATAGTTAGATGATTTAGATTGGAGATTTTTATTTTTAGATAAGTTATTATTTACAATATTAAATATTTGCTTGTCAATGATTGGTAAATGAGAGTTTTGGGTAATAATCCAATTTTCTTTGGGAGTTTTTATTTCTTTTTTTATTTTATAATTTATTTTCTTTCTTATTCCTTGATATAATGATCCTGTATATGTGGGGTTAGTTAAAATATCTTTAATGGTCTTGCTACTCCATATGCCGGTAGAGTGTCTATGTAAATTAGCATATACACTAGGAGTTGGAATGTTTTTAGAGGTTAACATATTGGCAATTTGACTCGGGCCATAACCAAGATAAGCTAAATTAAATATTTGTTTTACTATTTGTGATGAATTATCATCAATTACTAGTTTATAACGATTATTAGGATCTAGTTTATAGCCGTATACGGCTTTCCAACCTAAAAATAAGCCTTGCTCTTTTTTTATTCGAAGACTTCTTCTTACTTTTTTGGAAGTATCTTTAGCATATTGATCATTAAAGACAGCTTTAAAGGGGGCAATGTCATTACTAGTACTGTCATAGTAGGTGTCAATATCATCCAATATAGCTATATATCTTATGTTATGCATAGGAAAATATTTTTCAAGATACTCCCCTGTTTTAATATAATCTCTTCCTAATCTAGAATAGTCTTTTGTTATAACACAGTTAACCTTGTCTTCTTCAATATCGTTAATTAATTTTTTAAAAGATGGTCTATCAAAGTTTGTGCCAGAATAACCGTCATCAATATATTCTTGATATATTTGGTAATTGATATCTAACTTTTCAAGATAATTTAAAATAATACTTCTTTGGTTAGAGATACTTTCACTTTCTTCTTTATCTTTATTATCGCTATGAGATAGTCTGATATAGATACCTATTTTATATATCATTATCTAGTCCATAATATTTATTAAAGTATTCCACTAAGTAATAAGATAATAGCTTGTTAATGTCAAAATTTATTTCAGAATGGATATTTATAATATTCATAGTATCACCTAGTTTAATATATGAATAAAAAAATAGATTATCACGAGCGATAACCTATTTATCTAAATCATTAAATAATTCTTTTATATCAATATCTAGAACTTCAGCAAACTTCCATACTGTCCCTAAGCTAAATGTTTGATGATAATTGGGACTTTCGATATTCATAATAAATCCATCACTATATGAACACTTCTCAGCAAATTCTGATTGTGTTAACTTTTTAAGTTTTCTTTGTTTCTTTAAATTTTGTGATACTAAATAGTATACATAGTTTTCATCTTTCTTATCCATATATTAGTACACTTCCCTCTACTAATATTTTCTCACTAAAGTTAATTTTTATTCTTCACTTGTTCGTTGAGATTTGGTATAATATAATTATAATTCTTAAATTGATTAGTGGTGAAAAGGTATGATTAAAGAAAATAAAGTTAATGAAGGTGAATTGGTACTATATAGTACAGTATTAAGTATTTATAACTATTATAATAAAAGTTTTACTAAAGAAATTAATGATAATATTCTTTTACTTTTAGATAGTTTAGAGAAAAATAGATGGGATAATAGTGAAGCTGATATTGATAAAATAGAATTAATTGAAAAAATTACTTATCAAGATTAATTATTTTTTTATATAATTCTATTTCTTTTTTGTTGTTATCTTTAAATAGTTTAATAAATTTAGTTTTTAGGGCTTGATAGTATTCGGTTAATAATAGTAAGTCTTTTTTATTTAATTGGTTTTCTTTGAGCATTTGTCTTATTACTAGGAGTTCTAATAAAGTGTTAGATAATTCTTCATTAATATTAAATCTTATGTCTTCTATTTTCATTATTTCCTTTCCTATATATTATCACTTTATACTAGAAGGGGTGGTATGCCCGAGATGACATTAGAATGGGGTATTAAGCAAGCTGGGTTAGATCCTAAGACGGATATGACAGTTGATACTTCTATTGCTTTTGCTGCTATGCAGGGAGCTTTTGTTGGGGGAACAGGTGATTTTGTAACACTATTTGATGATAGTGATATAGTATGAAAGTGCAATATATATATAATTCTATCTTCTTATCTATTTAATTATATAATTAATGATTTCTAATAGTCAACATAATTAATCTATAGATAACTAGTATAGTTTACTTGGTAAGTTATGCTATATCTTTTAGTGGATTTACTATCGTAGCCTCTTTTAAATATAAACTCTTTTTGATATGGTTTTGGTAAATTATTTATTTTAATATCTAAGATTATTTTGTTATTGTTAGAAGATACATTAATACTATCTATTACTTTTATTAGAGTGTTTATAATAGTGCTTTCTAAAATATCATTAATACTATTAGTTATTTTGATAGTATCTATTTCTTCGTTAGTAGACTTATAGATAGTTAGTAAGTCTTTAGTTATATCTTGAGTGTTAATATTTAAGATGTTAGTAATATAACTTATGATGGTATTTAATTCGTTTTCTCTCATAATTGGGTTATTACATTTATTATGAATATGACTAGAACAAACCCACGATACTGTTTTATTTTTTAGGTAGATACGACGATAGTACGTTTTGTGGCAAGAAGAACAATATATTTTTTGACTATAGGTATATTTTTGAGGAGTATTACTACTCTTTTTTCGTAATTTGAGACGTTTATTGGCTAGATTCCATGTTTCTTCACTTACTATGGGAGGAATTTTAATATTATCTTTATATATGTACCAAGATGATGGATCAAGATATTTTATTTTTTTAGTCATATAGTCCGCTACTTCTTTTTTATGACCACAGTAATAACCTTTATATTTTGGATTAGCAATAATTCTTGAGATTGTAGTAGTAGTCCACTTTTTTTTGGTATTAGAATCATTATTTAATATTTGACTTATTTTTGTTAGAGATAATTTATTTTTGGTATACATTTTGAAGATATTTTGAATAACTGCAGCTTCTTCAGAAATAATTTCTAAATTCTTAGTAGTCATATTTTTCTTATAACCATATAAGTTGTTGGCTCCTAGAACCTCTCCCCTTTTTATGGCTCGACTCATACCAAACTTTATTCTTTCGGATAATCTTCTTACTTCATCTTGGGCAAGACTAGCCATTATTGTTAGGCGTAATTCCGAGTCATTTAATATAGTATTGATATTATCGTTTATAAATAATACTGCTACACCATAGTTTAATAATTCTCTTGAATACTTAATACTATCAAGGGTATTTCTAGAAAATCTTGATATTTCTTTGGTTATTATTAAGTCAAACTTATCTTTTTTGGCATCATTAATCATTTGCATAAACATTTTTCTTTTTATATCACTGACACCACTGATACCTTCATCAACATAACCAGGAATATAAGTCCAATTAGGGTTATTCATTATATATTCAGAAAAGTGTTCATTTTGATTTTGTAATGATTTAATTTGCTCTAGGTGTTCGGTGGATACTCTAGCATAATAAGTAGCTCTTAGAGGAATATTATTTAATAATTCACCACTTGCTAATTTTTTCTTTACTTCATAGATATTCATTCGTTATAGTACTCTTTCTTTGACAGTTTATCTTGGCAGAAGTTATATAAGTATAGAGAGATAATATTTTCTTCATATAGTTTACTATTTATTTCAAGGGCTAGATTATTAGTAATTATTTTCTTTAGCATGTTATCACCTATTTAATTTTATGTGATAAATATTAATTTATAATTTACTAGTGGTTTATTATGTGATAGAATTAAATAGTACGTTTACTCTCATTAGATAAGAATGGGAGTTATTATGAACTTTATTATATATGAAGATGATACAAGATTTTCTTATGAATATAAAAAAGTTATTCACAAAGTTATGGGGCTATCGAGTGATAATTATAAGATAACAGAATTTAATAGTTATAATAAAGAAGTATGGGAAAAGATTAAGACAATTGGTAGTCCTAAAATATTTATTGTTGATGTTGAAGTTCCTAATAAAAATGGTATTGATTTAGCAAGAATGATTAGAAAAAACGGTGATTGGACAAGTCCGATTATTGTTATTACTAATTATCAAGAATTTAGAAATGTCGGCTATACTGCTAAAATACTAATGTTAGATTTTATAAATAAGAAAGATAATATAAAAGAAGAATTATATCGTGATTTACTTATTGCTTTAGAAATTAATTCAACGAAGAAAGCTTTACGTTTTACTATTAAAGGTGAAGTTTATCAAGTTCCTTACCAAGATATATTATATATTGAAAAGAATATTAATGATAATTATGCTACTATTGTTTGTTCAGATAAAGAATATACCATTAGAAAAACTATTTGTGAATTAGAAAAAGAACTTAAAGATGAGAATATTTTTGTTAAAAGTCATCGTAGTTTTATTGTAAATATAAATAATATTAAATCTATTAAGTTTGATTATTCAGTTATTGAGTTTGGTAATGGAATAGAAGCATTAATATCTAGAAATAACAAAAAGAAATTAAAAGAGATTATGAGTTATAAGAATGAACGTCACTATAATATATAATATTATTGATTTTTATTTAATTAGTTTTTATTACTATTTTACTAGTCGTATTGTTTTTAGGAAACGAGTATATATTAACTATTACGCTTTATTAATTTTTGTTATTTGTGGAGTTATGTTTTGTCTTGGTAAGATAATGCTTTGTAGTTTATTAATTATTATACCTTCTTTTTTAATGGGATTTATTTATAATAAATATATTTTTAAGATGAAGACTTGCACTTCTTATTTATTATCACTTATTTCTTCTTTTGTACTAGCTTTTATTGTAGCACTTTTTTGTGTACTATTTAGATTCTTAGAAATTAGTTTTGGTGGTAATTATTTATTGTTTTTATTGGCTAAAATGTTTTATATTGGGATAACGATGCTTATTACTTATGTAATTACGTGGAAAGTCTTCGAAAAGATTACCTTTAGTTATCGTAATTTTTGTTATATCATTGTGATAGGTGTTGTTATTTGTTTAGCATTATTAGTTATGGTTATGATTATGGTACATGAAAATAAGATATGTTTAATGTTATATCTTGCTTTAATAGCTATGTTATTACTAGGCACTTTGGTTGTGGACTATCAAGAGAAAAAGAATGCTACTTGGGGAAAAAGGCTTATTGAACTATATGAATATGCTAAAGAAAGTGATGCTGTTATTACCGAGTATAGAATGGCTTTACATGAGAGTAATAATACTCTACTAGCTATTAAGGGGATGCTTGGTGGTAATGCTGATGAAATTAGAGATTATGTTGATAATGCTATTAAGAAACGTAGAAATATTACTGTTCCTAAAGATAACTTTGGTGCTTTAAATTATATACCTGTTCCTTCGATTAGATACTTTCTTAGTGGGAAGATATGTGCCATTAAGGATATTGGTTCTAGTGTAGAATTATTTATTAGTCCTGAGGTAGTTAAGATTAAAGATTATGTAGGAATGGTTGATTGCTGGAATGATCTTTATATAGTTTTGGGAGTTGTGTTAGATAATGTAATTAATTCTTTGAAAGAAGCTCCTGATAAACTTTGCAGTATACAAATATATTTAGAGAGTACTATTTTACATTTTGAGTTTGCTAATACTTTTAATGATACTGCGAATGTTAGAAAAATAGCAAAGACAGGATATAAAACTAAGAATGTTAATCATGGTGTTGGATTGTCTTTAGTTGATGAAGTTTTAAAAGAGAAAAAATATTATAGTTTAGAAACGGATATTGTTGATAATTTCTTTGTTCAAAAATTAAAAATTGATTTAAGTAAGATTAAGATTAAGTAAATTAATTCCCAAAAATCATTAAATATTTACTATTTATCATTTATTATAATTTTCTTATTTGTATGTGTTATGATGGTGTCGTGCGAATAACCAATTCGTAAGATTGAAAGCGAGGTAAATTTGTAATGAATGGTAAAGTAAAATGGTTTAATAATGAGAAAGGATATGGCTTTATTGAATATAAAGACAATGAGGATATTTTTGTTCACTACTCTGCAATTAAGTGTAATGGATTTAAAACCTTAAAAGAGGGTGAACTTGTTCAGTTTAAACTTATTGATACTGATAAAGGTCTACAAGCTAGAGAAGTACTTTCATTATCTAGTATTTGTTAAAATATAAGTCATTAATTAATACTCAATTACATATAATTTGTAGTTGAGTTTTTTACTGCTTTCCTACCCTTACACTAACAGAACCTAATGCAACAGCCGTAGAAAAAGCTGGACTTGGTCATATTGTATGTTATGTTGGGGATTTAGGTGGTTTAGTACCTTATACTGCTTATAATGCTAAGAAAAGTTTTATAGATAATAATAAAGATGTTATTACGGGATTTAGTAAGGCTATTGATAAAGCACTTAAGTATGTTGATAGTCATGATAGTAAAGATATAGCACCTCTTATATTAGATTATTTTCCTGATACTAAGTTAGAGGACATGATTACAATAATTGATCGATATAAAACTGGTCAAGCATGGAAGAAAAATATTACTATTAATGAAGATGAATGGAATCATATTCAAGAAATAATAATGGAAGCTGGCGAGTTAAATAATACTGTTAGTTATGATAAATTAGTATATTCTAAGCATTTTAAAGATTATGAATAATATAGTTCAAATAAAAAATATTAGTAAAGACTTTTATAGTAAGAATAAGATAACTACTGCGATTAAGGATATATCACTTGATGTTAAAGATGGGGAGTTTGTGGCTATTGTTGGGCCTTCAGGGTGTGGTAAATCGACACTACTTAATATACTATGTAATTTAGATAAGCCAACTAGTGGGCAAATAATATTGAAGAATAATGCAAAAATTGGTTATATGCTCCAACAAGATTGTTTATTTCCATGGTTAACTATTTTCGATAATTGTTGTATAGGGTTAAAGATTGAAAATAAGTTAACTAAAGAGAATAAAGAATATGTTAAGAATTTATTATATACCTATGGGCTTAAAGATTTTATAAATAGTTATCCTAATAGTTTATCTGGTGGTATGCGTCAAAGAGTTGCTTTAATTAGGACACTGGCAATTAAACCGGATATATTACTTTTAGATGAGCCATTTTCTGCTCTTGATTATCAATCACGTTTAGCAGTATGTGATGATGTATATAGAATAATTAAAAAAGAAAAGAAAACAATTATTATGATTACTCATGATATTGCTGAAGCTATTTCTATGGCTGATAGAATTGTAATACTTACTGGTAGACCCGCAATGGTAAAGAAGATTATGGATGTTAAGTTAACTAATTCTAGTACTCCTATTAATAATAGAAAGTGTGTAGAATTTAGTAAGTATTATGAAAGTATATGGAAAGAGTTGGATTTTCATGTATAGTAATGAGTATAAAAAATATTTGAAGAAGAATAAGATTAATAATTATTTAATTAAGTTTACTCAGATTAGTATATTAGTTTTATTATTACTTTTATGGGAATATTTGGCAAGAAATAATATAATTAATTCTTTTATATCTTCTTCTCCTTCAAGAGTAATTAAGGCTATTATAAATTTATATAAACAAAATAATTTATTTAATAATATATGGATTACGGTATATGAAACATTAATTAGTTTTATATTAGGAACACTTATTGGAACGTTTATAGCAATTGTTCTTTGGTATAATAAATTTATATATAAAGTAGTTGATCCTTATTTAACAATATTAAATAGTTTACCTAAGGTAGCGTTGGGTCCAATTATTATTATTTATAGTGGTGCTAATATAAATTCAATTATTACTATGGCTTTACTAATTTCGGTAATTATAACAATCATAACGGTATATAATGGTTTTGTGAATACTGATTATAACAAAATTAAATTATTGAACTCTTTAAAGGCTACTAAAATGCAAATTCTGAAATATGTAATTTTACCAAGTAGTTATTCAACTATTATTAGTTCTTTAAAGATTAATGTTAGTATGTCTTTGATTGGGGTAATTATGGGAGAATTTCTAGTTGCAAGAGAAGGATTAGGATTCTTAATAATATATGGTGGACAAATTGCTCAATTAGATATGGTTATGATGAGTATAGTTATTTTATCAGTAATTGCATTTTTAATGTTTCAGTTTTTGTTTTGTACACGTGATAAGACCCTTGCATGTTTCTCAAAATGGGTTTCATACATTGTTCAAGTTTGTTCTGGCTAATTGGCTTTAACAAATAATCCAAAGCCTGAACATGATACCCGTCAAAGACATATTCGGAAAAAGCAGTCAGGAAAATGATATTACCGCAAAACCCATCCCTTCGTAATTGTTTTGCAATGTCCATTCCATTTGCTAATCCTAATTCAATGTCAATAAAAAAAAGTTCGTCTTCTTCATATTCTTTTTCTGAGAGATCTTTTTCCCGCAGGATCAACGCATCCGGATGCATTTCACAGACTCTGCGGATCTGTTCCAGAAAAGGACGCTCTGTCAGGCTGCGGTTTGTAACTGCCACAACCTGACCATATTCCCTATACATAGATATAATCCGACATCACCGGCTGAAGATCATGTGCTAATAATGCATCGTAAACTTCTTCGACCGATCTGCCGTCGGAAATTTCGAACTGGTCGTCCCCTTTGTCCTCGATATCTTCCACGTGGCTGCCGATTCCGGTACTGACGCCCGCTGAAATCTTGGTTGCTGCGATTCCGACCAGATTGTCACGGACTCTCGCACATTCTCTTGTCGATACGGTGATGCTCGCAAACGGCATAAACAGACGATAGGCACAGACTACCTGCAGAAGCTGTCTTTCATGGACATCCATCGGATTGATGCGGTCGTTGTTGATGATCGGGCGAAGCCGCGGACAGGAAAATGCAATTTCTGCATGCGGATATTTTCTCTGTAAAAGCCATGCATGATAACCGGTCGCAAATGCATCTTTGCGGAAATCATCCAGACCTAACAGTGCTCCGAATCCAACGCCTCGCA
>ERZ827168.954-NODE-954-length-43138-cov-17.658566_pt1 | contig 43138 bp, 37 predicted proteins | sample MGYA00519868_ERZ827168 | MGnify/ENA primary metagenome ERZ827168 (study PRJEB31778, sample SAMEA3449271) | human gut metagenome | biome: human gut; feature: human-associated habitat; material: faeces | place: United Kingdom | collected 2010/2012 ...
CAATCACCCGCCGCAGCGACCAAAATAGCAAAATAAAATACTGTTTTTTATTTTGCTATTTTGCAGGCAGCTTGTCGGAAAAGTCCGTTCGGACTTTTTCGACAAGCTGTGCCCGGAGGAGCTGCTCCTCCGGGCGTTCTCATGAACCGTGCAGCAAAGAAAGGAGGCGTCCGCCATGAGCAGCGCCGTCCACATCGACTGGCAGCCCATCAAGGCCAAACGCGCCAGTGAGGACATATATGCCCAGCTCCGTGATCTCATCACCTCCGGCGTGCTGAAGCCCGGCGACCGGCTGCCCTCCGAGCGGGCCATGATGGAGCAGCTCCAGCGCTCCCGCCCCACCATCCGTGAGGCGCTGCGTATGCTGGAGCAGGGGGGCTACGTGGCCTCCACCCACGGCGCCAGCGGCGCGGTGGTACAGGAGCTGACCATCGGCGGCGTGGAAGAGCCGCTGGCCGCCATGCTCCAGGTCAACCAAATATCGCTGGAGGAGCTGGGCGAGTACCGGGAGTTCAATGACGCCGCCATTGCCGGCTGGGCTGCCCTGCGCCGCTCAGAGGACGATCTGGCCGCCCTGCGGGACTGTCTCATCCGGGCGGAGGAAGCGCTGGCGGACCACCGCCGCTTCGTGGAGCTGGACGTGGGCTTCCACAGTCTGCTGGCCCGCGCCACCGGCAACCGGGTGGCCATGATCGTCACCGAGGTGCTGGGTAATGTGGAAAAGCGCACCCTGCTGGACAAGATGTCCACCCAGAGCGACGGCGAGCGGCTGGCGCTGGAGCGCCGCATTCTGAACCGCCACTCCGAGATACTGGAAACCATCCGTCAGCAGGACGCGGACGCCGCCCGGCAGGCTATGCGGGAGCACACCCGTGCCGCCGGCCAGGATCTGAAAGTGTAAAGAGGTATATAAAAAGAGACGGCCCAGCCGTCTCTTTTTATATTATCCTCTGCCTAAGCGTCCCACGCCCCGGCTCACTAAAAACACCGCCAGGTTCACCAGCACCACCGTGGCGCCCACCGGCGTGCCCCACAGGTACGACCCGGTCAGCCCCACGCAGAAGCACACCACGCTCAGCCCCGCGGCGCAGATCACCACGCCCTTGAAGCTCCGCAGCAGCCCCATGGCCGTCAGCGCCGGGAAGATCACCAGACTGGAGATGAGCATCGCGCCCATCAGACGCATACCCAGCACGATGGTCAGCGCCGTCAGCACCGACAGAACGGTGTTGTAAAGCCCCACCTTCACCCCGGTGGCCCGGGAGAAGCTCTCGTCAAACGTGAAGGCGAACAGCCGGTGGTAGAACAGGATATACAGCACCAGCACCGCGCCGCACAGCCCCACCGACAGCGCCACATCCGCCCGGTCCAGCGCCAGAATAGAGCCGAACATAAAGCTGTCCACGTCGGTGGTCATGCCCGTGGTCACACTGGTCACCACCACGCCGATGGCCAGTGCCGACGCGCTGACCACCGCAATGGCCGCGTCCGCGCCCAGCCGGCTTCGCTCCGTCATCCGCAGCAGCCCCAGCGCCGCCAGTATCACCACCGGGATAGACACCGGCAGCGGCGCCCACCCGCAGGCCAGAGCGATGCTCAGCGCCCCGAAGGACACATGGCTCAGCCCGTCGCCGATCATGGAGTACCGCTTCAGCACCAGCGGCACGCCTAAAAGCGCCGCGCACAGCGCCACCAGTATGCCCACCACGAAGGCCCGCAGGATAAAGGGGTATGTGAACATCTCCCACAGAAGACTCATTTCCCCTCACCTCCAAACCGCTTGCCCCAGGGCGATGCCAGATACTCCGCCGTCGTGCCGTAAAACCACTGCCCGTGTCCCGCGTGGAGAATGGCCGTGGCGTACTGCAATGCGTTCTGTATGTCGTGGGTCACCATCACGATGGCGATGCCCTCCTTCTTGTTCAGGTATTCCAGCGTCCGGTACAGATCCTGGGCCGCCGCCGGGTCAAGGCCCGTCACCGGCTCATCCAGGATCAGCAGCTCCCCGGCAGCGCACAGCGCCCGGGCCAGCAGCACCCGCTGCTGCTGCCCGCCGGACAGCTCCCGGTAGCACCGGTCCTTCAGCTCCAATACGCCCAGCTTGCCCATGTTCATCAGCGCCCGGGACTTCTCCTGTGCCGTGTAGAAAAACCGCATTCCCTTTCCGCTGATAAAGCCGCTGCGCACCACCTCCGTCACCGTGGCGGGGAAGTCCTTCTGCGCCCGTGTCTGCTGGGGCAGATAGCCGATGCTGCCGCCCCGCAGCGTGTCCGCGTGGACGATCTCCCCGCTCAGAGGCTTCAGCAGCCCCAGCAAACTTTTCAGAAGCGTGGACTTGCCCGACCCGTTCTCACCCACGATGCACAGGTAGTCCCCGGAGCGCACCTGAAACGTCAGATGCTCCCACACCGGCTTTCCCTCGTAGCCAAGACTGGCGTCCCGGCAGTCCAGCAGTATATTTTTTTTCGTGTTCTCCATCAGGATAATCCCTCCCGCAGCACCTCTGCGTTGGCCGTCATCAGACTGACATACGTCTCGCCCCGGTCCAGCTCCGCCCGGCTCACCGTCTGGCAGGAGTGGAACGTCCGCACCGCCGCGCCGGTGGTCTCCGCCACCGCCTGGGCGATCTTCCGGCTGCTCAGCTCTATGGTATATACCACCGGTATCTCCTGCTCCCGTACCAGGTCGATCAGATACTTCATGGTGGCCAGTGACGGCTCGGTGTCCCCGGCGCAGCCGTGAAACGCCGCCCGGTAGTCCAGTCCATACTCCTTACAGAAATACAGCAGCGGGAAGCGGTCACCGAACACCAGCAGCCTCCGGCGGCCCTGCTCTGCGATCTCCCGGAACGTACCGTCCAGCGTCTCCAGCTCCGCCAGATACGTCTCCAGCCGCCCCCGGTAATTTTCCCCGTGGGCCGGGTCGGCCTCACACAGCGTCTCGCAGATAGCCCTGCACAGCGCCATGGCCTTCACCGGCGATGTCCAGATGTGCTCATCGTACTCGATGTCCGCCCCGTGGCCGTCCTCCAGCGCATCGTGGTCATGGCCATCATGGTCATGGTCATGGTCGTGGCCGTGATCATGCTCCTCCGCGCCCTGCATCCCCTCGGCAAATTCCTCCTCGTACACGTCCACCTGGTCCATCATCTTCAGTCGGTAAGGAATGTCCTCTCCCGCCGCGTCTAAAATGTCCTCCACCCACGTCTCGCTCTCGCCGCCGTTGTAGACGAACACGTCCGCCTGGCTCATGGTGATCACGTCCACCGGCGTCGGCTCAAAGCTGTGGGTCTCCCGCCCCGCGGGAACAAGCAGCACCGGCGTAACGTCCTCTCCGCCGATCTGCCGCACAAAGTCGTAGTAGGGGAACAGCGTGCATACCACCTGTAACTTCCCGTCATCCTTCTTCGCCGGCCTTACGCCGCAGCCCGCCAGCGCCAGCACCATAGCCGCCGCCAGCACCGCCGTCCAGAACCGCCGCATATTCCCACCGCCTTTCATACCAGGTCAGTATACCACACCCTCCGCGAAAAAGAAAGCGTTTCCCGCGGCTGCCCCACCCGCCCTTCCCACCTACCGCCCCTTCTTCACACCGTCTTAACACTCTTAACGCGGTTTCTCTTCGTGAAACTATCCACGCTCAATATCCGAAACAGTCGATTTTGTTGTCATATACAATCTTTCTCGCTGAAAATGTTGTCATTCAAGCCAAAACACCGCCGCTCTGCGCGCTAAGATAATGTTAAAATAGTAAAATATCCCGCTAAAATTTCATCAAAAATGCTAATTGAACGCCTCAAGGATTTCCTGTATACTTTTACCATAGCCCGTGCGGAGAGACTTGGCGGGCGTGTTATCAGGAGAAAAAATTTAAAGGAGAGAAACAATGGAAGAAAGAAAGGGCTTTGGATCCAATTTTGGATTCCTCATGGCTGCCGTCGGCTCTGCTGTGGGCCTGGGCAACATCTGGGGCTTCCCCAATAAGATGGGTGCCTCCGGCGGCTTCACGTTCCTCATCATCTATCTGATCCTGGCGGTCATCTGCGGCTTCATCGTCATGCTGGGCGAGCTGGCCATCGGCCGCAAGACCGGCAAGGGCGCTATCGCCGCCTACCACGCCATCTCCAAAAAGTTCAAGTGGATCGGCTGGCTGGGCGTCGCCTCCGCCTTCCTGATCATGAGCTTCTACTGCGCCCTGGGCGGCTACTGCATCAAGTACGTGGTCCTCAACGTGGGCAACCTGTTCGGTACCGGCTTCGGATCCAACGGCATGAACGGCGGCGATGTGTTCGGCGCGTTCCTGACCAACCAGGGCGAGGGCGTCATCTACGGTCTGATCTTCGTGGTCATCACCATGCTCATCGTCATGGGCGGCGTCAGCGGCGGTATCGAAAAGTTCTGCGGCATCGGTATGCCTGCCCTCTTCATCATGCTGCTCATCTGCATCATCCGCGCCTGCACCCTGCCCGGCGCTGCGGACGGCCTGAAGTATATGTTCGTACCCGGCTGGGCTGTGACCAATGGCGTCATCCCCGAAGCCCCCAGCATCTTCAACGTCATCTCCACCGCCGGCGGCCAGATGTTCTTCTCCCTGTCCATCGGCATGGGCGCTATGATCACCTACGGCTCCTATCTGGATAAGAAGGAGCACCTGGAGAAGAACGCCGTCCTCATCATCGTCATGGACACCCTGGTGGCCCTGATGGCGGGCCTGTGCGTTATGCCCGCCCGCTTCGCCCTTGATCCCGAAGGCCCCATCGGCGGCCCGAAGCTGCTGTTTATCACCATGCAGAACGTGTTCGACTCCATGGACGGCGCTATCGGCCCCATCTTCGGCATTATCTTCTACCTGCTCGTCGTTTTGGCGGCCGTCTCCTCCTCCATCTCCCTGCTGGAGACCGTGGTGGCCCACTTTGTGGACGAGGCCCGGGAGAAGGGCAAGGGCGACCGGCGCAAGAAGTACTCCCTCATCGCCTCCATCCTCATTGCGCTGCTGTGCGTGCTGGTCTGCGTTGACGGTCTGGGCTCCAACGGGATCGCGCCATGGGAGCTTTTGAAGCTGGACGGCTACAAGGGCTGGAGCGACTGCTGGCTGGACTTCTTCGACATGATCTCCGAGGGCGTGTTCATGCCGTTTGGCGGCCTGCTGATGACCCTGATGATCGGCTGGGAGATCGGCCCGGAGATGGTCAAGGACGAGTGCGAAGCCACCGAGGGACACAAGATGAGCAGCTATCCGTTCTTCAAGGTCTGCTGCAAGTACATCACCCCGCTGTGCATGCTGCTGATCCTGTACGGTCAGCTCAAGAGCTTCTTCGGCTAAGAAATATCCCCCCCAAAGTTCAAAACCCCACCGCCCACTCCCCTGGGCGGCGGGCTTTTGATAAAAATCTGTTAGCCTGTTTCCGGGACCGCCATCCCGTCAACATCTCTCCTGACAGATTGAAAAGACCGCCCTCCGGCGGTCTTTTTTTATCGCCCCGCCCCGCGCAGCGGGGTCATCGTGGCGCTGAAAAAGCCAAAGGGAACCGCCTGACCGTCCGCATCTCCGCCTGTCGCACCCGCACGTTGCCCTTGTCCTGTCATTGCGAGCCAGTGCTCACACTGGCGTGGCAATCCGTTCTTTAATGCCTCCGGCTGCCTCTTTTCTTTCAGCAGCGAAAAAGGGGGTATTCCGCGCCCCGGCGCGGGTCACTTTTGGCCACAGCCCCAAAAGTGACCAAAAGGTCTGCTTGAAACCAAAGGTTTCAAGACTTCCTGCGCGCTATGCTCTGAGCTTATCAGCGGTTTGTGCCGCACGGTCATGGAAAATTTTCTTTGTCGCGCGGGCAAAAGGACTGTCTCTGCGTCTGCGCCGCTGCCGCTGACCTCAGCCACGGTAGAACCTGCTGCTCCTACATTTCAGAGCAAAAGCGGCAGCGCTCCAAGAAGCAGAGACAATGCAATATTTCGGTGAAGTTTCCACGGCACAACGTTCGCGTGGCTTATTTTGACAAGATAAAAACCATGTGAAGCCGCGCAAGGAAATCCAAAAACGTAGTTTTTGGCGGCGTTTCTTTTCCTCTTTTCTTTCGCTGCTGAAAGAAAAGAGGCCGCCGGAGGCATAAAAAAGGAAAGCTCCCCGCGCCGGGGCGCGGAACAACTCATCTTTCGCCAAGGAAAGAAAGTGACCCGTCGGAGACAAAGGAAAGCTCCCCGCACCGGGGCGCGAAACACCCCGTTTATTTTTCGACAAGCCCGAATGTTTCTCTCAACGAAAATTTATCCTCTCCGTTAAGAAAACCCTCCCGTTTATCCCGTTTTACCGAACCATTCACCGTTAAAAGTAATAAAACCCGTATAAATGCAAAAAGCCAATTCGTTCACAGAATGTTAAAAATGACCAATCCGGCGTCCCATTTTTATAAATTCTTCTAATTGCAGGCAAAAGGATATTCCTGTATACTTTTCTCAGGTAGTCTTTATGGGTGCTTTACCCATCCGGACGCACCTGCGGGACATGGCGGTGTCCCGGAATGTTTCCTGTCGATAGACAGGAACGACAAGAATATGTCCCTGCGTTTGGGGACGAAAATCTGTTAAGGAGAGAAAAACAATGGAAGAAAGAAAAGGCTTTGGAACCAATTTTGGTTTCCTCATGGCTGCCGTCGGCTCTGCTGTGGGCCTGGGCAACATCTGGGGCTTCCCCAATAAGATGGGCGCCTCCGGCGGCTTCACGTTCCTCATCATCTACCTGATCCTGGCAGTCCTCTGCGGCTTCATCGTCATGCTGGGCGAGCTGGCCATCGGCCGTAAGACCGGCAAGGGCGCTGTGGAAGCCTACCACGTCCTGTCCAAGAAGTTCAAGTGGATGGGCTGGATGGGCATCGCCTCCGCGTTCTTCATCCTGTTCTTCTACTGCGCCCTGGGCGGCTACTGCATCAAGTACGTCGTTCTGAACGTGGGCGACCTGTTCAAGGCTGGCTTCGGCGCCAACGCCGTCGCCGCTGCCGCAGGCGGCGAAGCCTCGCTGGGCGACACCGTGTTCGGCGCGTTCATCGGCAGCCCCACCGAGGCCATCATCTACGGCCTGATCTTCGTGGCCATCACCATGCTCATCGTCCTCGGCGGCGTGGGCGGCGGTATCGAGAAGGTCTGCTCCGTGGGTATGCCCGCTCTGTTCGTCATGCTGCTCATCTGCATCATCCGCGCCTGCACCCTGGAGAACGCCGTGGACGGCCTGAAGTATATGTTCGTCCCCGGCTGGGCTGTTGAAAACGGCGTCATCGCCGAAGCTCCCAGCTTCCTGAAGGTGCTCTCCACCGCCGGCGGTCAGATGTTCTTCTCCCTGTCCCTGGGCATGGGCGCCATGATCACCTACGGTTCTTACCTGCAGAAGAAGGAAAACCTGCAGAAGAACGCCATCCTCATCATCGTCATGGACACCCTGGTGGCCCTGATGGCCGGTCTGTGCGTCATCCCCGGCCGCTTCGCCCTTGACCCCGAGGGTGCCCTGGGCGGCCCGTCCCTGCTGTTCGTCACCATGCAGAACGTGTTCAGCCGCATGGGTCCCATCGGCCCCCTCTTCGGCATCCTGTTCTATCTGCTGGTGGTGTTCGCCGCCGTCTCCTCCTCCATCTCCCTGCTGGAGGTCATCGTGGCCCACTTCGTGGATAAGGCCCGTGATGCCGGTAAGGGCGACAAGCGCAAGGCGTACACCCTCATCGCCGCCGCCGCCGTGGGCTTGGGCTGCATCCTGGTCTGCGCCGACCAGCTGGGCGGTGCCAGCTTCACACCGTGGAAGCTGCTGAACCTGCCTGAAACCTCCATCCGTATGTGGAACGACTGCTGGCTGGACTTCTTCGATATGCTGTCTGAGGGCGTCATGATGCCGTTTGGCGCGCTGCTGATGTCCCTGATGATCGGCTGGGAGGTCGGCCCGGACATGGTCAAGGACGAGTGCGAGCAGTCCGGCCACGCCATGGGCGGCTACGGCTTCTTCAAGGTCTGCGTCAAGTACATCACCCCCCTGTGCATGATCCTCATCCTCTACGGTCAGCTAACGGACTTCTTCGGCTAAGAAAAAACACATAAAAGAGCGCCGCGGCATCGCCGCGGCGCTCTTTCCGGTTTTTTCAAATTTTTATAAGAAAAGTCTGCATCTGTATGCAAGGTCTTATAAGATATTTCCAAAAAAATCAAAGAAAAATGCAAGGTGAATTTCCAGTTTTGGCGCTTAATGTACCAATTCTATCGCCCCCGGCAGGCACTGTATCTCCACCCGCGGCGCACTGGCAGCATACTCCCCGTCCAGCGACCAGGAGATGTTCTCGTTCGTTGTCAGCACTACGTTTTTGACGTGCCGGAAGATCACGCCGGGATAGTCGTACTGCATCCGCGTCATGGCCGTGATGAGGTTTTGCAGATCCAGCGCCGTTTTCGGCATCCGCAGCAGCAACAATTCAAACGTTCCGTCGTCCATCGAAACGTGTTTCGGGTCTAATTTCACTAATCCACCCAAAGAAGTGGAGTTGCAGACCGCCCCGAAGATGAAATCTCCCTCGAAATGCTCCCCGTCCGCGTCGATGGCGCAGCGGTAAGGCCGCAGGGAGTCCAGGTCGCCCAGTCCTTCCAATATGTACGCAAAATGTCCCAACGCATTTTTTGCCGCCTGGGACGCGGAGTAGGAAGAGCGCGTAAAAGCGCCGAAGGACGCCACATACGCAAAGTACCGGTCATTGTGCCGCCCAATATCCAGAGAATAGGGAATGCCGCCGGCCACAGCCCGGGCCGCGGTCGCCACCGTGGTGTGAAGGTGCAGGCTGGCGGCAAAGTCATTGGTGCTGCCGTTGGGCAGATAGCCCAGCGGCGGGCGCTGCTCCAGCTGCATCAGGCCGGAGATGGTCTCGTTCAGCGTGCCGTCGCCGCCGGCGCAGACCACCAGATCATACTGTCCGCCCCATTTGGCGGCGATGTCACGGGCCTGGCCGCCGGCCTCCGTGACGAACACCCGCACCAGATAACCGGCGCGGGAGAAGGCGGCCACCGCATCGAACAGCGGTGCGGTGGATTTTGTCTTTCCTGCTCGTGGATTGACGATAAACAAGAGTTTTTTCATGGTGCGACCCTCACATATCATCGTTTTTACGCCGTCAAGGCGCAGGGTGTTCGACTATTATGCCATATCCCCGGCAGAATTGCAACAGGCATTCCCTGCGCACCGCCGGGTGGTCTGCGTACTGCAAGGGCGGAAACCTCTTGCAAAATGGCGAATGGTCGGGTATGATAGAAAAAAACGGGATGGGGAGGCTTTGCGTTGAAAAGGACACAATATTTTAAGTGGGGTCTTACGGCGTTCCTGACGGTCTGCGCCGTGCTGGTGTTTTATGACACGTTCTATCAGAACGGCGTGCTGCAGCGCTTCCTGTCCAAGCTGGCGTCCATTCTCGCGCCGGTGCTGTACGGCGCGGCCATCGCCTACCTACTGACACCGGTGATGTCCTGGCTGGAAAAGGTTATCGGGGCGGGGTGGAAGAAGCTGTTCCCCAAGCGGGAGCTGAAGAACCACTCCGGCGGCTTGCGGCTGGTCAGCATTCTGCTGACGGAGGCAGTGGTCATCTTCCTGCTGTATCTGCTGATGAGCGTGCTGATCCCCCAGCTGGTGGACAGCGTGACCAGCCTGATCAACAACGCCGAGGCGTATTACCGCAAGATCTACGATTGGGCCGACGGGCTGCTGGATAGCGAGAATGAGATCGCCGTCTGGCTGGCAGGGCTCATTACCGAGCGGTATACCGACGGCATGGCGTTCCTGACGGACAAGGTGCTGCCCTGGGCGCAGAAGGCCGTCGTGCCGCTGACCAACGGTATCTGGAGCGGCATCCGGGGCGCGGTGGGCTTTGCCTTTGACCTGATCGTGGGCATCATCGTGTCCATCTACCTGATGGGCATGAAGGAGAAGAGCCTGGCCCGGTGCTGCAAGGCGGTGTACGCCGCCTTTTCGGAGAAGAAGGCGGACGCGGTGATGCGCGGCACGCGGACGGTAGACCGCATTTTCTCCGGCTTTGTCCGGGGCAAGCTGCTGGACTCCCTTATCATCGGCATCATCTGCTTTATCGGCTGCTCGCTCCTGAACATGCCCTACACGCCGCTTGTCAGCGTGGTGGTGGGCGTGACCAACGTGATCCCATTTTTCGGCCCGTTCCTGGGGGCTGTGCCCTCGGCATTCCTGATCCTGCTGGTCAGCCCCAAGCAGTGCCTGATCTTCGTGATCTTCATCGTGGTCCTGCAGCAGTTTGACGGCAACATCCTGGGTCCGAAGATCCTGGGCGACGCCACCGGCATCTCCAGCTTCTGGGTCATTGTGGCCATTCTGGTGGGCGGCGGCTTCGGTGGCGTGCTGGGGATGTTCCTGGGCGTGCCGGTGTTTGCCTGCATACAGGAGCTGGTGAAGTTCCTGATGGACCGCCGCCTACAGCGGCGGGATATGCCCACGGAGGCCTACGCCTATGTGGGCCGGGCGAAGGACACGAAGGCAAAGGAGGCGGAGGAGGACGCAAAGCATGACGCCTGAGCTGCGGGACAAGCTGCTGCATTTCTGCAACGACAACGAGCCCTTTCTGACACACAACTATATGCGCATGACCGATGCCGATGATGGCACGGCCACCATCGTGCTGCCCATGCAGGAGAACAGCCTGAACCGCTGGGGCGGCGCCCACGGCGGCATCCTGTTCTCCCTGTGCGACGTGGCCACCGGCATGGCCATCATGTCGGTGCGGCAGGAGAAGGTGGTGACGGTGAACGCCAGCATCGACTATCTGGCCGCCGCGTCGGCGGGCAGCACATTGACTGCCGTGGGGCGGGTGGACCGTGTGGGCGGAAAGCTGGCCTTCTGCACCGCCGAGATCGCCGACGAAACGGGAAAAGTGGTGGTGCGCTCCCACACGGTGATGTGCTTCACCGGGAAAAAGCTGGAGCTGTGAATGTATGTAAAAAGGAAAGCCGCCCGGTGGGCGGCTTTCCTTTTTATCAAGTTCGCTTACAGGCCCAGGCCGGGGATGTTCAGCCCGCCGGTCAGGCTGCTCATAGAGCTGTTCATGGCCTCGTCGGCCTGGCGCAGCGCCTCATTGACGGCGGAGATCACCAGATCCTGGAGCATCTCCACATCCTCGGCGTCCACCACGTCGGGCTTGATGGTCAGACCCACCAGCTCCTTCTTGCCGGTGACGGCAGCCGTCACCGCGCCGCCGCCTACGGAAGCGGTGAACTGGCGGCTCTCCACTTCCTCCTGGGCCTTGGCCATCTCCTGCTGCATCTTCAGCAGCTTCTGCTGCATCTGTGCCTGCTGCTGCATCATGCCGGCGCCGCCGGAAAAGCCCTTGCGGGCGCTGTATCCCTTTGCCATATTTCTATTCTCCTTTTATTTGATTTGGAAATTATCCAGCTGCTGTCCGTTTTTCAGCAGCTCGTTCAGCTTGTCGGGCTTGTCCGCCGGAGCTTCCCACGGCGGCGCTTCCGCCGGAGGGAGCGGCGGCACAGGCGTTTCCTCCCGCGGAGGTGGGGGTGCGGGCTTGGGCGGCGCGGGACGTTTGGCCGGTGCGGCGGTGAGCTGACCCACCCGGAACTGCACCCGGATGGGATGCCCCACCTCGTTGGAGGTCACATCCCGCAGCACGGCGGCGACGGCGTCACAGTCCAGCTGGTGCATGGTGAAATCGTCCCGGCAGACCACGGTCAGGCAGTCGCCCTCCAGCACGCCGCGGGCCATGTTCAGCATGACGCGGAACTGCACCGGCAGGCGGCCCTTGTAATGGTCGATGAGCCTGCTCCACAGGGCCTCGTCACCGCTGACGGGCGGCGAGGTGGGAGCGGCCTCTTTTTTTACAGGCCGGGCCGGGGCGGGTACGTCGAACACCCGGCGGCGTTCGTCCTCCGCTTCGGGGGGCTCGTCCGGCAACGGCGGCTCATCCGGCAGGGGAGGACGGTCCTCCCGAACCGGGGCGGCAGCGGGACGGGACGGCGCGGGCTGCGGCGCGGATGGTGCGGCGGGAACGCCCCGCTTCACCGCGTCCTCCAGGGCGCTGACGCGGTCCATCAGAGCGGACACGTCGCCGTTCAGGCTCTCGTCGCACAGCCGCAGCAGACACAGCTCCGCGTCGGTGCGCTGGCGGATGCTGTCCGGCAGGGCTGCGGCGCAGCGCTGGATGGTCTCGGTCATATACAGCAGGCGGCTCATGGGCACGTCGCGCCCCAGGTCCGCCAGCGTCTTGCGGTCATATACGCCGCTGAGAAGGGCTGCGCCGCCCTCCGGCGCGGCCTTCATCACCGTCATGTCCCGGCACAGGTCGCTGAGCTCGCCCAGCAGGGCGGTCACGTCCTTGCCGCTGCGGTACAGCTGGTCCAGCAGGGCCAGCGCGTCGCCGCTCTGACGGCCCAGCAGCAGCCGCTGTAATTGCAGCGTCTGGGTACTGCCCGCCAGCCCCAGCGTGTCCAGCACGGCGGGGGCGTCGATGACGCCGGCGGCGGCACGGCACTGGTCCAGCAAGCTCAGCGCGTCACGGAGCGCGCCGTTGGCCATGCGGGCCAGCAGCTCCGCGCCGTCGGCGGTCAGGTCGATGCTTTCGGCACTGGCCACCTTCAGCAGCTGCTGCTCCATGTCCCGGGGCAGGATGCGCTTGAAGGAGAACCGCTGGCAGCGGGACAGAATGGTGGCCGGCACTTTTTGCAGCTCAGTGGTGGCCAAAATGAACAAAAGGTGCTCCGGCGGTTCCTCCATGATCTTCAGAAGGGCGTTGAAGGCGTCCTTGGAGAGCATATGGACCTCGTCGATGATATACACCCGCTTCGTCAGCACGGAGGGGGGATACACCGCCTCCTCCCGCAGGGAGCGGGCGTCGCTGACGCTGCCATTGGAGGCGGCGTCCAGCTCGGTCACGTCCAGCAGCGAGCCGTCGTCGATGCCGCGGCAGGCGGCGCACTGGTTGCAGGGCGCGCCGTCCACGGGGTGCTCACAGTTGACGGCCTTGGCCAGAATACGGGCGCAGGTGGTCTTGCCCGTGCCCCGCGTGCCGGTGAAGAGGTAGGCGTGGCCCACCGTGCCGTCCGCCACCTGGCGCTGGAGCGTGTCGGTGATATGGGACTGTCCCACCACCTCTGAGAAGGTCTTGGGACGGTATTTTCGATACAGCGCCTGGTACACGGGCACACCTCCCGGCAATGCAAAATGAAAAAAGAACGTCCTCCGTCCGCAGCCACAGGGCCGGCGTCCTCGCGGCACATGGATGATCCCTCTTAATGCTGCTCGGTTCCCCGCCTGACATGATTCGTGGGTATCCATTGCGCGAGACCGGCCCCGCAGCTGCTGGCGGAGGACAAGTTCGTGACAATCATTGTACTACATAACTCGCCGGTTGGCAACTGTTTTTTCCCGACAGGTCATGCCAGCAGCGTCCAGACCCCGTGGATGGCTATACACAGTGCCATGCCCATGGCGGTGGGCAGCGCCGCCGCCAGCAGCGTCCAGCGCCGTGAGCCGGTCTCCCGGCGGATGGTCAGGCACGTCGTGCCGCAGGGGAAGTGGAGCAGGCACAGTACCATCATACACACCGCCGTTTCCGCCGTCCAGCCCTGTGTGGACAGAAGCTGGCTCAGGGCGGCTGTACCGCCGGTCTCCACCAGGCTGCCGGTGTGCAGATAACCCATCAGCAGCGCCGGGAGGACGATCTCGTTGGCGGGGAAGCCCAGCAGGAACGCCGTCAGAACCATGCCGTCCAGGCCCATGAGGTGACCCAGCGGGTCGAAAAAGGCGGCGGCGCGGGACAGCAGGCTGACACCGCCGGCGGTGACGTTGGCCAGCGTCCAGATCACCAGCCCCGCCGGGGCGGCCACCGTTACGGCCCGGCCCAGCACGAACAGGGTGCGGTCCAGCAGGGAGCGGATCAGCACCTGTCCTACCCGGGGCATACGGTAGGGCGGCAGCTCCAGGGTGAAGGCGGAGGGCTGTCCCCGCAGGACGGTGGCGGTGAGCAGGCGGGTGGCCAGCAGCGTCATGGCCACCGCCAGCAGCAGACAGGCCAGAAACGTCCCGGCGGCGGCCCATGAGCTGCCTGTGCCGCTCCACAGCAGCAGGGACAGCAGGATCAGCGTGGGCAGGCGGCCGTTGCAGGGGATAAAGGCGTTGGTGAGGATGGCGACCAGCCGCTCCCGTGGGCTGTCGATGATGCGGCAGCCCATGACGCCGCAGGCGTTGCACCCCAGGCCCATGCACATGGTGAGGCTTTGTCGGCCGCTGCCGCCGGCGGCCCGGAAGAAGCGGTCGCAAGCAAAGGCGATGCGGGGCAGCAGTCCGGCGTCCTCCAACAGGGTGAACAGGGGGAAGAAGATGGCCATGGGCGGCAGCATCACCGCCACCACCCAGGCGGCGGTGCGGTAGACACCGTCCACCACCGCGCCCTGTATCCACCAGGGGGCAAAGGCCAGCAGCTGCCGCAGCGGTGCCTGCAGGGCCATAAGGCCGCGGCTCAGCAGGGCGGAGGGCGCGTTGGCGCCCCACAGCGTCAGCCAGAACACCAGCCCCAGCAGGGCCAGCATCACCGGCAGGGACGTCCAGCGCCCTGTGACGATGCGGTCGATACGGCGGTCACGGCGGTGGATGTCCGCCACACGGGGCAGGCAGCCGTCAGCGATGGCGGCGGCCCGGGCAGCCACCGCTTCCGGATCGCCGCCGTCCACATCTTCCCAAGGGACGGGCGGCGCGTTGTTCCGTGCCATGTCCGCCATGGCCCGGCGCAGGTCGTCCAGTCCCGCACCGTCCCGGGCGGCGGTCTCCACCACCGGCACGCCCAGCGCCGAGGCCAAAGCGGCGGTATCCGGGGCGGCGTGCTTTTTCCGGGCTTCATCCATCAGGTTGACACACACCACCAGCCGTCCGGTGCGGCAGCGGAGCTGCACCGCCAGCTGCAAATTCCGGCGCAGGCAGGTGGCGTCCGCCACCAGCACCGTCACGTCCGCCTCGCCCCGGCGGAGAAATTCATCTGTCACCGCCTCCTCCGGCGAGTGGGCGTACAGAGAGTATGTGCCGGGCAGGTCCACCAGCCGGAATTCCGCGCCGCCGCAGGCGCAGCGGCCCTCCGCCGCCGCCACCGTTTTGCCGCACCAGTTGCCGGTGTGCTGGTGTAAGCCCGTCAGGGCGTTGAACACCGTGGACTTGCCCACGTTGGGGTTGCCCGCCAGCGCCGCCGTGTATCGCTCCATATCGCGTCCCCTCCTTTTCCGCCATATCCTATGCGGAGAAGGCCCACGGGGTTAAAAGAACAAAAAGGGAAGCGGCCTGAAAGGCCGCTTCCCTTTTTGTAAAAGGAGAGAGAATAACAATGGTCTTGGATATGTTCTTCGTACAAGCATATCATACAGGGTGGGGGCGTGGAAGTCAATGGGATTGACAAGCAATTCACAAATTGTTTACAGGCCGCCGCTGGGTGTTCCCTTGACAATAAAAAACGTTCGTGGTAGTATTTAGCACGCTAATAGTTTGTGTGCTAAATATTTGAAAAGGAGGGGCTGCCATGAAGGATATTCTGGCGGAAAGACCCGCCCACTTCGGGCCGCTGTTCGGCTACTGCCACCACCAGGTGCAAAAGCTCATGAACCGGCTGCTGCGGCAATACGACGTGTCGCCCATGCAGTGCCGTACCCTGACGTTCCTCCACGATGCGGAGGGCGAGGTGAACCAGAAGGCGCTGGAGAAGCACCTGATGGTGAAGCCCAGCACCGTCAACGGCATCGTGGACCGGCTGGAGGAGAAGGAAATGCTGCGGCGGACGACCAGTAAGACGGACGGGCGATGCCGTATCCTGGAGCTGACAGACCAGGGGATGCAGTTTTACGACAATTTTACCGCCGTGGTGCGTCAGGTAAACACGCGGCTGGAGCGGGATTTCACCGACGAGGAGAAGAAGCTGCTGCTCAGCCTCCTGATGCGGGTGGCCCGCAATCTGGCAGAGGAGGAATTTGACCCATGCTGAGAAAACTGGCCCGATATACCAAGGGCTATGGAATTTATATTTTGCTGGGTGTGCTGTGCTCCGTGGGTGAGTCCGTGCTGGAGCTGGAGCTGCCCCAGGCCATGAGCGAGATCGTGGACGTGGGCATCGCCAACGGGGACAGGAGCTACATTCTGCTGACGGGCCTGAAAATGTTCCTGATGGCCATTGCGGCGCTGCTGTGCGGCGTGGGCGCGGCAGCCCTGGCGGCCAAGGCATCCATGGGCTTCGGCGCGAACCTGCGCCAGGCGGAGTATGAGCAGGTGCAGCGGTTTTCTTTCGCCAACATCGAGCACTTTTCCACCGCCAGCCTGATCACCCGGCTGACCAACGACATCTCATCCGTGCAGATGACGCTGTTCATGGGGATGCGGATGTGCGTCCGCGCCCCGGTGATGCTGATCACGGCGCTGATCAAGGCCATGGAGATCAGCCTGGACCTGAGCCAGGTGTTCCTGGTGGTCATCCCCCTGCTGGTCATCGCGGTGGTCATCGTCATCCGCTACGTCGGCCCGTTTTTCACGGCGCTGCAGAGTGCCACGGACGATCTGAACCTGGTGGTGCAGGAGAACCTGAACGCCGTGCGGGTGGTAAAATCCTTTGTCCGGGAGGACGAGGAAAAGGAGAAATTCCGCGTCCGCAGTGATAAGCTGCGGGATACGGCGGAGCGGGCCTTCGGCTTCGTGGTCACGTTCATGCCCATTATGATCATGCTCATGGGCGGCACTATCGTGTCCATCATGTGGCTGGGCGGTCATGACGTGGTGGAGGGCACGCTGCTCTCCGGCGACCTGATGGCGTTCTTTACCTACGCCAGCGAGATCCTGATGTCGCTGATGATGGTGTCCATGGTGCTGATGTTCCTGACCCGCGCCATCGCCTGCGGCAAGCGTATCGTGGAGGTGCTGGATGAGCAGCCGCAGATCACCGATGGCGGCGCGGACAGGGCGCTGACCGTGGAAAACGGCGACATCCGTTTCGACCACGTGTATTTCAAGTATCATCCCACCGCCGAGGGCTGGAATCTGACGGACATCGACCTGCACATCGAAAGCGGCATGACCGTGGGCATCCTGGGCGGCACGGGCAGTGCCAAGACCACGCTGGTGAGCATGATCCCCCGGCTGTATGAGGTGAACGAGGGCGGGGTGTATGTGGGCGGCCGCAACGTGAAGGAGTACACCATGGAGGCGCTCCGGGATGGGTGCGCCATGGTGCTGCAAAAGAACACGCTGTTCTCCGGCACGATCCGGGAGAACCTGCGCTGGGGTCGGGCGGACGCCACCGATGCAGAAATCGAAGAAGCCTGCCGCATGGCCTGCGCCGACGAGTTCATTGAGAAGATGCCCGATGGCTACGACACCTATATCGAGCAGGGCGGCACCAACGTGTCCGGCGGGCAGAAGCAGCGCCTGTGCATCGCCCGGGCACTGCTGCGGCGGCCCAAGGTGCTGATTCTGGACGACTCCACCTCCGCCGTGGACACCGCCACCGATGCCAGGATCCGCGCTGCGCTGAAGACGGCGCTGCCGGACGCCACCAAGCTCATCATCGCCCAGCGGATCACCTCTGTCATGGACGCGGACCGCATCATCGTGCTGGACGACGGCCATGTGGTGGGTCTGGGTACGCATGAACAGCTGATGAAGAATTGTGACATTTACCGCGAGGTCTACGAATCCCAGCAGGAAGGGGTGAGCATTGATGGCTGAGAACAGAAGAAGCGCACCCCGGGGCGGTCACGGCCACGGCCCGCAGGGCCACGGCTTCCAGCGCCCCAAGGACATGAGAGGCACATTCGGCAAGCTGATGCACTATGTGGGACGCTATAAGGGCGCGCTGGCGGTGGTGGTGATCTGCCTGGTCGCCAGCTCTGCCGGCAGCGTGGCCACCAGCTATATGCTCAAGCCGCTGCTGAACGACTATATCATCCCCGGCGATTTCCAGGGTCTGCTGAAAATGCTGGTGCTGATGGGCGGGCTGTTCGCCGTCAGCTCCCTGTGCTCCTACGCCTACGCCCGCATCATGGTCCATGTGGCCCAGCGGACGGTGGCGGCCCTCCGGCAGGATCTGTTCGACCACCTGCAGGAGCTGCCGGTAAGCTATTACGACCAGCACCAGTCCGGCGACCTGATGAGCCGGTTCACCAACGACATCGACACCGTGTCGGAGATGCTGAACAGCAGCTTTGCCAGCATCATCTCCAACGTGCTGACCTTTGTGGGCACGGTGGTGATGATGATCGTGCTGAACCCGTGGCTGACGCTGATCACGTTTCTGTTCCTGGCGCTGATGGGCGTGGTGGTGAAGGTCATCGGCGGGCGCAGCCGGGTGAATTTCCAGCGGCAGCAGGCGGCACTGGGCGCCATGAACGGCTATATCGAGGAAATGATCGAGGGACAGAAGGTCATCAAGGTCTTTAACCACGAGCCGGAGGCCGTACGGAGGTTCACCGGGTTGAACGGAGAGTACCGCGACGCGGCCACAGCGGCCCAGGCCTACGCCGGTATGATGATGCCCGCCATGGGCAACCTGAGCAAGATCAACTACGCCGTCACCTGCTGCGTGGGCGGCCTGCTGGCCATCGGCGGCGTGTTCGACGTAGGCTCGCTGGGTGCGTACCTGCTGTATGTGAAGCAGGTCAGCCAGCCGGTGGCCCAGATCAGCCAGCAGCTGAATATGCTGCTGTCCGCCGCTGCCGGCGCGGAACGTATCTTTGCCGTGATGGACACACCGGCGGAGACGGACGAGGGCAAGACGGTCATCGTCCGGGTGGAGAAAAGCGGCGATACGCTGACGGAAACGTCGCAGCGCACCGGCCACTGGGCTTGGAAGAAGCCCGACGGCACGCTGGTGGAGCTGCGGGGCGACGTGCGGCTGAACCATGTGACCTTCTCCTACGACGGGGAAAAGACGGTGCTGCGAGACGTGTCCCTGTTCGCCAAGCCGGGGCAGAAAATCGCCTTCGTTGGCTCTACCGGCGCGGGAAAGACCACCATCACCAACCTGATCAACCGGTTCTACGACGTGCAGGAGGGGACGATCACCTACGACGGCATCGACGTGAAGGACATCGCCAAGGACTCCCTCCGCCGGTCGCTGGGCATGGTGCTCCAGGACACCCACCTGTTTACCGGCACGGTGGCGGACAACATCCGCTACGGTAAGCTGGACGCCACCGACGAGGAGGTGCGCGCCGCCGCAAAGCTGGCCAACGCCGACGCCTTCATCCGCCACCTGCCCCAGGGCTACGACACGGTCATCACCGGCGATGGCGGCAGCCTGAGCCAAGGCGAGCGCCAGCTGCTGGCCATCGCCCGGGCGGCGGTGTCCGATCCGCCGGTGCTGATCCTGGACGAGGCCACCAGCTCCATCGACACCCGCACAGAGACGCTGATCGAGCGGGGCATGGACTCCCTGATGGAGGGCCGCACGGTGTTCGTCATCGCCCACCGGCTGTCCACCGTCCGCAACAGCCAGGCCATTCTGGTGCTGGAGCACGGGCAGATCATCGAGCGGGGCGATCACGCCGGGCTGCTGGCCCAGCACGGCAAGTATTACCAGCTCTATACCGGCGCTGCCGAGCTGAGCTGATATGTATATTCCCATCCAAAATTCACGATAATAAGGAGGAATTTCCCATGACCGAAGGACAGCTTTGCCAAAAGGCAATGGCCATGCTGGACATGGCCTACGTCCCCTATTCCCACTTCCCGGTGGGCGCGGCGCTTCTCTGCAAGGACGGCACGGTGTTTACCGGCTGCAACATCGAAAACGCCGCCTACGGCGCCACCATCTGCGCCGAGCGCACCGCCATCTTCAAGGCCGTCAGCGAGGGACACCGGGACTTTGACACCATTGTCATCGCCGGGCGCAGCAACGACTACTGCGTCCCCTGCGGCACGTGCCGCCAGGTGATGATGGAGTTCGCCCCGGAGTTGACCGTCATCTGCCTGAATAAGAACGGTGAGAGCAAGAAGTTCGCCCTGAAGGAGCTGCTGCCCTACGGCTTCGATCAGTCCTGGCTGTAACGCTTAGCGGGCGGAAAATGTCCGCCCGTCGGGAACAAAACAGAGCGCGGCTGCGTCCAACTTACAGCCGCGCTTCTCCTGCGCGGGGAAAGTACAATCATTTTGGAGGTTTATCATGAAGAAATTCGTATCTCTGCTGCTGGCCGCTCTGCTGGTGCTCAGCCTGACCGCCTGCGGCAGCAAAAACAACCATTCCGGCGACAAGCCCGCAACGCCCACCAGCGCTCTGAACATACTGGAGACGGTGTGGAACACCTACGGCGAGGACGAGAAGTTCTCTGTCGTCGGCGGAGACTTCTCCGAGGCAAACCTGAAGGAGGACGCTCCCGGCGTCTTCGACCTGAAGGACCGTGCGCTGGCGGACAGCGAGCTGGGTCTGCCGGAAACCGCTGCGGTGGACGAGGCCGCGTCCCTTGTCCACATGATGAACGCCAACACCTTCACCGCCGCCGCTTACCATGCCACCGGCGACACCGCTGAGTTGGCACAGCAGCTGCGGGACAACATCATGCAGCGTCAGTGGATGTGCGGCTTCCCCGACAAGCTGGTCGTGGCCGTGGTAGATGAGTATGTGGTGGTCGTCTTCGGCGCGGAGGATCTGATAGATACCTTTATGACTCACCTGAACGGCATCTACGGCGTCCACGCCGCCTACGACGAGGCCATTCAGTGATGCGCTGGGCGCAGCGGGCCGCATTTCTCCTGCTGGCGGCGGTGATGGCCCTGGGCGCTGCCCGGCTGCCCACCTCGCCCCGAAGGGATACGGCGGACGGGGTGTACGTCTACGAGGGCTATGCCGCCGCCACGGATGCGCCCTGGGACGAGAAGTCCCTGGAGCTGGCGGCCCACCGCTTCCAGCACCTCATCGAGACGTATTTCGGGGGCAGCGGCTATCGCTTTTGCCTGTCCGTTGTGCCGGACAAGGCCCAGTTCACCCGGCCGCCGGAGGGCTATGTCCCCGCCGATGCTTCGGAAACGGCGGACTGGCTGGCCGCCCGGCTGCCGGTACAGGCGGTGGACATCGCGTCCCTGCTGACGCTGGAGGACTACTACCGCACCGACCCCCACTGGCGGCAGGAGACACTGCTGCCGGTGGCCCAAAGGCTGGCAGAGGCCTTGCACGTAACGCTGCCGGAGGACCGGGAGGAGACGCTCTGCGCCCTGGCCGGGGAATTCCATGGCAGCTACTGGGGCAAGACGAAGGAGACGCTGGCGGCGGACACGCTGTCCTATCTGACGGATGACGTGCTGGAGGGCTGCACCGTCTATGACTACGAGACGGACAGCACCGGCGGCGTGTACGACTTCGCCGCCGCCCAGACCGCGCCCTACGACCTGTTCCTGGGCGGCAGCAAGTCTCTGCTGCGCATCGAAAACCCGGCGGCGGAGAGCGAGCGCACCCTTATCGTGTTCCGGGACTCCTTCGGCAGCAGCCTGATCCCGCTGCTGGCGGAGGGCTATGGTACGGTGTACGCCGTGGACATCCGCTATCTGGCCAGCGACCTGCTGGGCCGGGTCATGGACATCCCCGTCGAGGCCGACGTGCTGTTCCTATACAGCGCCACGGTGCTGCACAACAGCGTCACCCTGAAATGAGGCCGCGCATACACTGGCACAGATACCATCGATCGATAAGGTCTGCCCTTGTCGATCGATGGTACAGAAGAAGGAGGCCTTTGCCCATGGCGAGGACTTTGGATACACTGTCCCCGGGGGAGCAGGGCCGTGTGGCGGCGCTGGATTTTCCGCCCGCCATGCTGCGGCGGCTGCGGGAGTTGGGGTTTCTCCCCGGCAGCACCGTGACGGCCCTGCACCGCGCGCCCTTCGGCGGCAGCACCGCCTACGGCGTGCTGGACACGGTGGTAGCCCTGCGGGACGGGGACGCCCGACGAATTACGCTGCAATAAAAAATGACGTTCTGAGAATACAGAACGTCATTTTTTATTGTAATTATACAGTTTGCTATCAGAAGGACACCAGCTCCGGATCGGGCTTGGTGGTGGCGGCAATGTCGGTGACGTACAGCACCGGGCCTTCGCCCTGGTAGGCGTCGCATTTCTCCTTTTTCACCGTGGCGTGGATATTCACCCACTGCTTGTCCTTGAAGCTCTCCAGCCCCTCGCCCCGGCACACCAGCGCCAGGAACTGCATGTCCTTGTCGCAGCACACCATGGCGAACCGGCCCGGGCAGTGGACACCCTTGAACTTCTTGGAGTGGCACATGATAGCCTTGAAGGACACCTCCACGCCCTGATAGCGATCCGGATTGTCCATCATGTCCACATACCAAATGCCGTAGTCGTTGTCGGGCACGTCCAGCTTGCCGCTGCTGAGATCAAAGGGGGACATCTCCGGCGTGACGTATTCCTCGCTGGTGCCGTCGGTATTCTCCAGATAGATGTCCGCCCGGCGGTTCACCATCCGCAGGTTGCGGCTGCGGAGCTGCTTCCGCAGCTCTTCATTGCAGCGGTTGAAGATGAGCATATCTGCGTTGGTGATCTTCTCCATCATCAGCTGGCCCATGTTCTTCACATACATCTCAAAGGTGCCGGCGTCCACCAGGCACATGATCTGATATAAGATCCAGTTGGCGGGCAGACCCTCCCGGTACAGCGTCTCCATGCTCCACATACCGTTGTACTCGATAATGACCTGCTTGGGCCGGTACTGCTTTTCCAGCCTCTTGAAGAAGTCCGGCGTCATCTGCTCCGGCTCGTCGATGGTGTAGGTGAACACGTTGCTCAGCACATGGGGGTCGTAGTCCGTTTCGCCCTCCTCGCACCGCAGCAGCAGCGTGCGGTCCTCGGCGGCAAAGCCGTCCCGCAGGATGCCGTTGATGAAGCTGGTCTTGCCGGCGTCCAGAAAGCCGGCGATAAGGTAAACAGGAATATCCATATAGTCGCTCCTTGTCTTACAGGCCGAACAGCTCCGCCAGCTTGGCCTCCTTCAGCTCCGCGCCGATAACGCACAGCCGGCCCGTGTAGTCCGCCGGACCGCGGCGCACCTGATGCTCCTCGGGCACAAAGTCGAAGTGCAGCCACTGGCCGCCGTCGGCGGCGGGAACGATACCCTTGGCCCGGAGGATCGCGCCGTATTCGCCGCTGTCCAGGGCGGAGAGGATGCGCTCCAGATCGCCCTCGGTGAAGGTCTTCACCGTCTCCACGCCCCAGCTGGTGAACACCTCGTCGGCGTGATGATGGTGATGGTGGCAGCCGCAGCGGGGATCGTCGCACTCCTCACCGTCATGGTGATGGTGGTGATGCTCGTGGTCATGGTCATGCTCGTCGTGACCATCGTCATCATCGTGATGGTGATGGCAGTGCTCATGGTCGTCATCGTCGTCATCATCGTGGTCATGGTGGCAGCAGTGGTCGTGGTCATCATCGTGGTCATGGTGGTGATGATGCTCGTGCTCATGCTCCGCCTCGTCCGCCGCGTGCTCGGCCTGCATCCGGGCCAGCAGCTCGTCGGCCAGCGAAACCTTCTCGATGGCGCTGAGGATGGTCTCGCCGTCCAGTACGTCCCAGGGGGTGGTCAGGATGGCAGCGTTGGGATTCTTCTCCCGCAGCAGGGCCACGGCGGCCTCCAGCTTCTCCTGGCTCAGCTTCTGCGTCCGGCTGAGGATGATCGTCCCGGCGGACTCGATCTGGTTGTTGTAGAACTCGCCGAAGTTCTTCATGTAGATCTTGACCTTGGTGGCGTCGGCCACGGTAACGAAGCTGTTCAGCTTCATATCCGGCACGTCCTTGACGGTGTTCTCCACCGCCACGATCACGTCACTGAGCTTACCCACCCCGGAGGGCTCGATGAGGATGCGGTCGGGGTGGAACTGCTCGTGGACCTCCTTCAGCGCCTTGTTGAAGTCGCCCACCAGAGAGCAGCAGATGCAGCCGGAGGACATCTCGCTGATCTGCACGCCGCTGTCCTTCAGAAAGCCGCCGTCGATGCTGATCTCGCCGAACTCGTTCTCGATGAGCACCAGCTTCTCGCCCTGGAACGCCTCCGCCAGCAGCTTCTTGATCAGGGTCGTCTTGCCGGCGCCCAAAAAGCCGGATACAATGTCGATTTTTGTCATAGTGAAAACCTTCTTTTCTCCGCCGCCGGAGCGGCTCATATTTTTTCACCTATATCATATCCCATTTTTTTGAAAATGCAAGGGGATACATAATGAAAATGAATGCTGAAAAAGGAACGTCGGCGACGTTCCTTTTTCAGCCCGTTACCGGTCGTTGTCCAAAAAGCCGTCTGTGTCCGTCACCCGCCCGTTGTGCAGCATCTCCTGATAGTCGCTGTCAAAGGCGGCGGCGTCACGGCTGCGCCGGGCCGTGCTGCGGCCCATCCGTGTTTCCGCGGCGGCGGAAGCGTCGCTGCCGTCCACGCGCTCCGGATCATCGCCGGGAACAGCGCCGTTGGTGTCTGGCTGGGTGCTGGTGCTGCCGTTAGGTGTGGTGTCGGGGTCTTTGTTGGTGTCGGGCTTGGTGCTGCCCGTGTCGCCGCAGGCCGTCAGCGTCAGCGCCAGGATCAGCGCCGCCGCCAGCGCGCAAATACGTTTTTCCATGGTCATGTCCTCCTTTTCCCTCCGTGTGCGATCTTGTCGCCGGATGTAGTATCTGCCGATGTGCCGTTTGTAGCCGCGACACTTTTTGCCTTTTGCGCCGTTGCTTTTTGGCGCGGTCTGGGATATAATCAAAGACACTTATCAAATTTGAACCTGTCAAAAGGAGGACATATACGATGCAAACGCTGGAAAAACAGTATCATATCCACTGTATGGAGGGCGATGTGGGCCGCTACGTCATCCTGCCCGGCGACCCGGGCCGCTGCGAGAAGATCGCCGCGCTGTTTGACGACGCGCATTTTGTGTCCAGCAACCGGGAGTACACCGTCTACACCGGCACGCTGCTGGGGGAGAAGGTGTCCGTCTGCTCCACCGGCATCGGCGGGCCGTCCGCCTCCATCGCCATGGAGGAGCTGCACAACATCGGCGCGGACACCTTCCTCCGCGTGGGCACGTGCGGCGGCATTGATCTGGATGTCCGCAGCGGCGACGTGGTGGTGGCCACCGGAGCGATCCGTTTTGAGCATACCAGCCGGGAGTATGCGCCCATCGAGTACCCCGCTGTGGCCAGCTTTGAGGTGACGACGGCGCTGGTGCAGGCGGCGAAAGCGCTGGGCAAGCGCACCCAGGTAGGCGTGGTCCAGTGCAAGGACGCGTTCTACGGCCAGCACAGCCCCGCAAAGATGCCCGTGTCCTACGAGCTGCTGAACAAGTGGGAGGCATGGAAGCGCCTGGGCGTCAAGGCCAGCGAGATGGAGTCCGCGGCGCTGTTCGTGGTGGCGGACGCGCTGAAATGCCGCTGCGGCAGCTGCTTCCACGTGGTGTGGAATCAGGAGCGGGAGAAGGCCGGGCTGGATCAGGACATGAGCGAGGACACCACCTCCGCCGTGCAGGTGGGCGTGGAGGCCCTGAAGCTGCTCATCGAGGCGGACCGGAGGAAATAAGATAGACGAACATAAAGAGGGAAGACCGCTGTCGGCGGTCTTCCCTTTTTACGCAGCGCGGCGCGGGGCATCAGAGGATGTGATACTCCTTCAGCAGCTTTTCGATGTCAGTGCCCTCGATCTTGCTCAGCGCCTTCTTCAGCGCCAGCTTCTCCACCAGGTTCAGGTCCATGTCGGTGGGGGACTTGCCGTCCCGCAGCTTCACCGTGGCATCCAGCAGATCACGGACATCATACACGCTGCCCCAGACCTCCGGCACGCCGCGGTCCACGTTCAGCAGGGTGTACACGGCCTCCATGCCGGTGCGCATGGAATACTCGGTGGTGAAGATGGTGTCACGGGGCGTCTCGGCGAACTGGCCCAGGAAGGCGAAGTTCACACTGCCGTCGGGCACGACCTTGGGCCGGTCGCCGTAGGCGCGGGGCATGAAGAACGCGTCGATATACGGCATCATCACCGGCACGGTGTTGGCGCTGTTTTCGGCCATGTCCTCGATCTGATCCTCCGGCACGCCGATGTGATACAGCCACTCCATGCAGATCTCCTTGCCGGTGCACTCCCGCATGGGCTTCTTCACATAGTCGCCGGGCTTGTCGGTGAACAGAGAGTACACCCACACCAGGCAGTGATCCTTGGGCTGGTCACGGAACTGGGGCTGGCGGTTGATGGTCCAACTCATCAGCCAGCTGGAGTCCTTCACAGTGACGATGCCGCCGGTGACCACCTTGCCGGTAAACGGGTCGCGCTTGCAGATGTTCTTGATATAGGGGATGATGCGCTGGTCCAGCGTCTCCACCGTGGCGCTCATCCAGTTGGTCTGCTCCGGGTCGTAGCAGAACTTGTCGGGATGGCCGAAGTCGGAGTCCTGAGCGGCGATCTTCCGCCACATATCCCAGCCGCCGCCCTCCTTGATCTCGGTGTTGTAGGGTGCGGGGGTGTTCTGACTGCCCATAGAGGAATTTTCCACGCAGCCGCCGTTGGTGATGAACACCAGGTCGTTCTCCGTCAGGTCGATGCCGCCCTTTTCGCCGTTCTCGAGGATGTCGATGCGCTTGGCCAGCTTGTGCTTGGGGTCGGCACAGTCGAACTCTACGTTGGTCACCTGCACGCCGTAGTGGAACTGGACGCCGAAGCCCTGCAGATACTTGACCATGGGCAGGATCATGGACTCATACTGGTTGTACTTGGTGAAGCGCAGGGCGGTGAAGTCGGGCAGGCCGCCGATGTGGTGGATATACCGCTGGATATACAGCTTCATCTCCAGCGCGCTGTGCCAGTTTTCAAAGGCGAACATGGTGCGCCAGTACAGCCAGAAATTGGAGTTGAACACCTCATCGTCAAAGAAATCGGTGATGCGCTTGTCCTGCAGGTCCTCGTTGGGGGTGAAGAACAGCTTCATGATCTCCATCGCGCCCTTGTCGGAGATGTCGAACTTGCCGTCGGTGTGGGCGTCCTCGCCGCGGTTGACGGTGGCACGGCACAGGGAGTAGTTGGGGTCGGCCTTGTTCAGCCAGTAGTACTCGTCCAGTACGCTGACGCCCTCCGTCTCGATGGAGGGGATGGAGTGGAACAGATCCCACATGACCTCGAAGTGGTTGTCCATCTCGCGGCCGCCCCGCATGACGTAGCCGATGTTCTCGAACTTCCATCCGTCGCAAGCGCCGCCGGCGGTGGGGCCCTTCTCCAGAATGTGGACGCGCTCGCCCTTCATCTGACCGTCGCGGACCAGGTAGCAGGCGGCGGTCAGGGCCGCCAGGCCGCTGCCCACGATATAGGCGGATTTGTTGTCCACGCCCTCGGGCTTTTTGGGACGGGCAAACGCTTCATAGTTACCGCTGGAATAATACATAATGCAAACCTCCTGTAAACTGTATGTTTTCCTTTGATGGTGAAAGCATACATCCCCCGGAGATTTTGTTCAATCAGCAGAAAGACCCCGGTGATAAAAATCTTATCACCGGGGCATAAGCTGTTCAGTTTTTTATCATTCGGCCGCATTTGATAAAGGCTTATCGGTGCGCAGGCGCTCCAGCGCGGCGCGGATGCTGCCGTGGATCACCTGCTCCAGCCGATCCACGATGACCTGCGGGTCGCCCTTCATGTCGCTTTTCACCCAGTCCAGCATCAGCCCCACGAACATATACTTATACAGCGTGGCGATGAAGGCCTTGTCCTCCGGGCGCACGGACATCCCCCGGGCCTGCTCCTCCACCACGTCCTCCAGCAGCCGGTACGTGACCTGATAGAGATAGTTCTCCACCTGCTCCCGGCTGACGGAGCGGTAGACGTTCAGGATAAAGGGCTTGTTCTCCTGCACCGCCTCAAAAATCTGCAAAAGCCCCTGCTGCCACGTCTCATAGGTCTTTTTCCCCGCCAGCGCGCGGCTGGCGTCCTCCTGACAGCACCACTCCACCAGATCATAGATGTCCTTGAAGTGGTAGTAGAACGTCATGCGGTTGATGCCGCAGTCGTCGGTGATGTCGCTGACGGTGATCTTGTGCAGCGGCTTTTCCAGCAGCAGCTTTTTCAGCGACGATTCCAGTGCCCGCTTGGTGACCTGTGACATGGAAGATCCTCCTTTGCCGTAAGGTGTGCTCTGCAACAGATTATACCCTTCCCTGCCGCATTTTGCAAGGCGACCGATTTTGCGCAGCAAAATCGCCGTACCCTGCTCCAAAAAAAGAGACACCCACCGGGTGTCTCTTTTTTTGGAGCAGGGTACGGGAGTCGAACCCGCCTTAACGGCTTGGGAAGCCGCTGTAATACCGATATACCAACCCTGCCTGTTCACTTTACCGGGTCATTGTACCACACCGCCGCCGGTTTTGCAACCGAAAATTCTGCCGAAAGGGCATGAATACCTTGTCCCGGCACATATCCATATAAAAAACGCTTGGAGGGGACGATATGAAAAAGCTGATGGGGGCGCTGCTGGCCGCACTGTGCGTGCTGGCGCTGCTGCCGAGGACCGCCGGGGCGGTGGAGCTGCCGCTGACCAGCCGCGCCGCGCTGCTGATGGAAAAGACCACCGGAGAGATCCTGTTCGCTCAGAATGAGCATGAGGCGTTAGAGCCGGCCAGCGTCACCAAGATCATGACGCTGCTGCTGACCATGGACGCCATCGACAGCGGGGCGATGGCCTATGACGACGTGGTCACGGTGTCCGCCAACGCCGCCGGCATGGGCGGCAGTCAGGTCTTTTTGGCGGAGGGGGAAAAGATCACCGTGGAGGAGCTGCTGAAAAGCGTGTGCGTGTCCTCAGGCAATGACGCGGCGGTGGCGCTGGCGGAGAAGGTGTCCGGTGTGACGGAGCTGTTCGTGGAGCAGATGAACAACCGGGCCAAGGGCTTGGGCATGGACGACACCCACTTCGTCAACTGCACCGGCCTGACGGCCAAGGGTCATGTGACCAGCGCCTACGACATCGCCCTTATGAGCCGGGAGCTGCTCACCAAGCACCCGGACATCCGCCGCTTCACCACCATATGGACGGACACCATCCGTGACGGAACGTTCGGCCTGGCCAACACCAACAAGCTCATTCGCTTCTATGACGGTGCAACAGGCCTCAAGACCGGCTACACCACCTCCGCCGGGTACTGCATCAGCGCCACGGCGGAGCGGGAGGGCATGGAGCTCATCGCCGTCATCATGAAGGGGGAGACGGCGGATAAGCGGAACACCGATGCCAAGGCCCTGCTGAACTATGGCTTCTCCACCTACGCGCTGGTGTCCGCCGCGCCGGAGGAATCGCTGCCCGTCTTGCCGGTGTCCATGGGCGGGACGGAGCAGGTGCCGCTGATGCTGCCGGAGGAGGGCGTCACCGCCCTGGTGGAAAAGGGGAGAGCCAACGCCCTGACGCGGCGCATAGACCTGCCGGAGGGCCTGACCGCGCCCGTCGCGGCGGGCCAGCCGGTGGGAACGCTGACGCTGCTGGACGGCGAAACAGAGGTGCTGGCCGTGCCGATCCTGGCGGCGGAGGACGTTCCCCGGCGGAGCTGGGGCAGCCTGTTCGTCCAGCTGCTGCGGACAGTGTCCTTCGTCAGATAGAAAATAAGGGGAAAGCGGGTCTTTCGTCCCGATTTCCCCTTGTTTTTTTGGCGGGAACGTTGTAATATAGGGCAAATCAAATGTATATCACCTACGAATAGGAGGCACGAGCTATGATACAGGTCGATCTGAAGAATGTCCGCAGCTTTATCCCTCTGCCCTACGAGGCGGCGTTGGCACCCCGGCTGCGCATTGCCCACGACCATCTGCAAAAGGGCGACGGCGCGGGCGGCGATTTCACCGGATGGGTACACCTGCCGGAGGACTATGACCGGGCGGAGCTGCAGCGCATCAAGGATGCCGCCCGCCGCATACAGGCCGACTCTCAGGCGCTGGTGGTCATCGGCATCGGCGGCTCTTATCTGGGCGCGCGGGGCGTCATCGAGTGTCTCTGCTCCCCCAACTACAACCTGAAAAAGAAGAATACGCCCAACATCTACTTCATCGGCAACGGCCTCAGCGCCGACGCGCTGGCGGAGGCCATGGAGCTGGTGGACGGCGTGGACTTCTCCGTCAACGTCATCTCCAAATCCGGCACCACCACCGAGCCCGCCGTGGCCTTCCGCTTCTTCCGGGAGCTGCTGGAGAAGAAGTACGGCCCGGAGGCGGCGGCCCGCCGCATCTACGCCACCACCGATGCCCATAAGGGCGCGCTGAAGGCCCTGGCCGACGAGAAGGGCTACGAGGAGTTCGTCGTCCCCGACAACGTGGGTGGGCGTTACAGCGTGCTCACCGCCGTGGGACTGCTGCCCATCGCCGTGGCGGGCATCGACGTGGACGCGCTGCTGGGCGGCGCGCAGGACATGATGCGCACCTGCTCCCTGGCGGACATGAACGAGAACCCGGCGTGGCAGTACGCCGGCGCGCGGTATGAGATGTACCGCACCGGCAAGAAGATCGAGCTGCTGGCGGCCTACGAGCCCTGCTTCCGCTTCATGTCCGAGTGGTGGAAGCAGCTCTACGGCGAGAGCGAGGGCAAGGAGAACAAGGGTCTGTTCCCCGCCAGCGTGGAGTTCACCGCCGACCTGCACTCCATGGGTCAGTATATCCAGCAGGGCGAGCGCCATCTCTTCGAGACGGTGGTGCGCTTTGGCCCGTCCCATCACGAGTGCCTTGTGCCCTGCGACGAGACCGACGGCGACGGTCTGAACTTCCTGGCAGGAAAGAGCATGGACTTCATCGCCCGTCAGGCCATGGACGGCACGCTGCTGGCCCACGTGGAGGGCGGCGTCCCCAACGTGGTGCTGCACACCGACGCGCTGGACGCGGCCACGCTGGGCGGCCTGATCTACTTCTTTGAGTACGCCTGTGGCCTCAGCGGCTACCTGCTGGACGTGAACCCCTTCGACCAGCCCGGCGTGGAGGCATACAAGAAGAATATGTTCGCCCTCCTGGGCAAGCCCGGCTACGAGGACCTGCGCCAGACGCTGCTGGAGAAGCTGGGCCGCTGACACTGGGTGTTTTCACCAAAAAACTGTTTACTTTTTCTTCATTGCTATTTTCCTCCGGGTATGGTATGCTGTATATGGAAGGAAGCCCTTCACCAAAGACAAAGGAGTGATTTCTTATGGTTAGACTGATCATGGGTGCAAACGGAGCGGGCAAGACCAAGCAGCTCATTGAGCTGGTCCACAGCAGTGTGGAGTCCGAGACCGGCAGCGTCGTCTGCATCGAGCCCAACCGCGATATGACCTACGACATCAGCTATAATGTCCGGTTGGTCACCGCCAGCGAGTATAACGTGAATTCTTTCGAGTGCCTGCGGGGCTTCATCTGCGGCCTGTATGCGGGCAATTACGATATTTCCCATGTGTTCGTGGACAACCTGTGCAAGATCGCCGGCAGCACTGACCTGCAGGCCGTGGAGAAGTTCCTGCACTGGCTGGACCGTTTCAGCGAGGAGAACGGTGTCAAGTTCACCGTCACCATCAGCGCCTCGGAGGACACCGCCACCGAGGGCATGAAGCAGTACATCTGAGAAAACGCGAAAAAAGAGAACGGCTCACGCCGTTCTCTTTTTTCGCGTTTTACGAATACTGCCAGCCCCGGCCCTCCTGCCGGAACTCCGCCAGCCGCTTTTCATAGCTGGCCGTCGCCGCCTCCTCAAAGGCCAGCGCGTCCGAGGGGGCGTCCATCTGCCGCAGCAGCCACTTGCACAGCGGCGGGTTCAGGATCAGCAGCGGCCCGATCAGGGACGTGGCCATCAGCCCGCCCCGGCGGAAGCCCTCCCGCAGGTCCTCCTTATTGCGCCCCACGCCCCGCAGGGTGTCAAACCACCCCGGCGCGTCGCCGGCGTCATAGATGAACCCGAACAGACTCTTGAAGCCCACAATGTCCATATCCTCGAACCGCCCCACAAAAAAGCTGTTGTGCCGCTTCATCATGGTATACCTCGCCCGGCCCTGCAGCAGTCCCAGCCCGGTGATGGTGTCGGCGCTGTCGCTGTCCATGGCGGCGGTGAACACATCCTGGGCGTTGCCCGTCAGCAGCATAAGCTGCCCGCCGTCTACCTTTTCACCGATGGCCTCCGTCCAGGGCCGCAGCGCCTCCGATGCCAGCGCCAGCCCCTGCTCCGTGGTGCTGCCCATATAGACCAGCGTTACGTCCTCGTCCAGAAACCGGGGCTTGCTGTGCAGGTCTGTCTCCACGATCTCCAGCGCCGGGCAGCACCGCTTCAGGTAGTACACGTTCTGCAAGTCCCCGTACAGGTTGCATACCTCCGGGAACAAAATCTCCACCCTCATTCCGCGCCCTCCTTTGCCAGCAGCATTTCCTTCAGCTTCGCCTTGACCCGGTGGGCCAGGGGCATACCGTCCACACCGTAGAGGATATACACGTCGTCCCCCGGCGTCAGCGGCAGCAGCTCCAGCGCCGCGAATTCGTCCTCCGCCAGCCGTATCTTCTCCTCCGGGATGCCCGCCAACAGCAGCCGCAGCTTGTAGTCATAGGCCCGCGGCCCGGCACAGACCAGGCACGTCACGTCATCGCTGTTCAAAAACTCAAAGTCCGTGTCGTACATCCAGCTGGGGTTCTCCGACCAGCTCTTGGCCACGCCCATGCAGTTCATCATCACCAGCAGCTCCTTCCGCCCCGGCTTGGAGCGGATATAGTCGAAGTTCCGGGAGCAGGCCAGGGCGTTCTTGTCCTTGGACATCTGCATGATCACGTTCACGCCGCCGATCCTCTCCTCCGACAGCCGGCTGGCGGGGATCTTCACCTCCGCCGTGCGCCGTGCGATGGTCTCGTGGTCAAAACCCAGCTGCCGCAGCGCGGCGATGACCGTCACTATGTTGTAGATATTGTGGAGACTGTCGGTGATCAGCGTGTAGGGGTACTCCACACCGCTTTCCCGGATACACATGGTGTGGGCGGCGATGTCCACCTTCGTGGCCAGATAGTCGCTGTCCGGGGAGTGGAAGCCGCAGCTCTCGCACACCGCCCGGCCGATGTGGTGGTAGCGGCGGTACTCATACCGCAGCTTTCCGGCACATTTGGGGCAGATACGCATATCGTTCAGCAGGTTCTCGCACTCCGTCACGTCGGTGGGTAGCCGGTCGATGCCGAAGTACACCCGCTGGTTCTCCGGCGCGACAGACCCGGAGATCAGGTCGTCTGCGTTGAGGATGAGCTTGCTCTCCCGGGGGAAGGAGCGGGTCAGGATGTCCGCGATATACCCGGGGTGGGCGTTGCGCATGATGGAGTCCCGGAACAGGTTCGTCACCGCGATATACTCCGGCTTCACGTAGGGATAGACCTTAGGCGCGGAGCGCTCGTCCACCTCCAGCACCGCCAGGTCATAGCCGGGCCGGACGCGGCCCAGCAGGTCGCAGCCCTTCAGCAGCGCCGTACTGATGCCGGACACGATGTTGCTGCCCGCCCGGTTGCTCAGCACGCTTTTGCCCTCCGCCGTCAGCACGTCGCCCAGCATATTGGCCACGGTGGTCTTGCCGTTGGTGCCTGTCACCGCCACGATGTGTGCGGGCTTGCCGATGTATTTCAGAAAGTCGGGACACAGCTTCACCGCCAGACTGCCGGGGAAATCCGTGCCGTTGTGGCGGGTGATTCTCAGCGCCGGGATGGACAGCTTCGCCATCCACAGCGCGAAAAGAAACCGCAGTTTACCCATTATCCGTCTCCTCCTTGGTGTGTGTTTGCAGCCATATCATCAGCGCGGCCACGTCCGCCGGGGACACGCCGGAGATACGGCCCGCCTGTCCCAGGTTCAGCGGGCGGACGGCGCTCAGCTTCTCCCGGGCCTCCAGCCGCAGCCCCTGTATGGCGCTGTAATCCATGTCCTCCGGCAGCGCCCGCCGCTCCAGCTTCTCAAACTCCGCCGCCTGCCGCAGCTGCCGTTGGATGTAGCCCTCGTATTTTACGGAGATCTCCACCTGCTCCCGCACCGCCTGGGGCAGCTCGGGCCGCCCTGGGTCGAAGGGCGTCAGGTCATCGTAGGTCAACTGGGGTCTGCGCAGCAGGTCGATGAGACGGCAGCCGCTGTCCACCGCCGCCGTGCCCTTCTCCGCCAGCAGCGCGTTCAGCGATGGCGTGCCCGCCGCGCCGGTGTGCTCCAGCCGCCGGATCTCCCGGGCCACGGCCTCGTATTTTTCCTCCACCGCCCGCAGCCGCGCATCGCTGACCAGCCCGATGCGGTGTCCGATGGCAGCCAGCCGTGCGTCGGCGTTGTCCTGCCGCAGCACCAGCCGGTACTCGGAGCGGCTGGTCATCATGCGGTACGGCTCCTCCGTGCCCTTCGTCACCAGGTCGTCGATCAGCGTGCCGATGTAGCTCTCGCTGCGCTTGAGCACCAGCGGCGCTTCGCCCTTCAGCGCCAGCGCCGCGTTGACGCCCGCCACAAAGCCCTGCACTGCCGCCTCCTCGTAGCCCGATGAGCCGTTGAACTGTCCCGCGCCGTACAGCCCGCCGATGGCCTTCATCTCCAGCGTGGGCCGCAGGGCCAGCGGGTCGATGCAGTCGTATTCGATGGCGTAGGCCGGGCGCATGATCTCCGCGTGCTCCAGCCCCGGTATGGTGTGGAGCATGGCGGTCTGCACCTCCTCCGGCATGGAGGAGGAGAAGCCCTGCACATACAGCTCCTCGGTCCGCAGCCCCATAGGCTCGATGAACAGCTGATGCCGGGGCTTGTCCGCGAAGCGCACCACCTTCGTCTCGATGGACGGGCAGTACCGCGGGCCGACGCCCTGTATCACCCCGGAATAGATGGGACTTCTGTCCAGGTTCTCCCGGATGATGCGGTGGGTCTCCTCATTGGTATACGTCAGATAGCACACCGCCCGGTTCTCCGGCACGCGCTCCGTCTCAAAGCTGAAGGGCAGGGGATCGACGTCGCCCTCCTGTATCTCCATTTTGGAAAAGTCCACGCTGCGCCGGTGTATCCTCGGCGGCGTACCGGTCTTGAACCGCCGCAAAGGCAGCCCCAGCGACCGCAGGCTGCCCGCCAGAGCGTCGGCAGGGTGCAGCCCGTCCGGGCCGGAGGACTCGATGCATTCGCCCACGATGGTCTGCCCCGTCAGGTACGTGCCGGTGCACAGGATGACGGCCTTCGCCTCCAGCACCGCGCCGGTGCGCAGTACCACTGCCTTCACGTGGCCGCTTTCGCACCGCAGCTCCGTCACCTCCGCCTGCCGCAGCGTCAGGTTCTCCTGCTGCTCCAGCGTCTGCTTCATCACCTGCTGGTACTCCCGGCGGTCTGCCTGCGCCCGCAGCGACCACACCGCCGGGCCTTTGCCACGGTTCAGCATACGGTACTGGATGCAGGCCTTGTCCGCCGCCTTGGCCATTTCACCGCCCAGGGCGTCCAGCTCCCGCACCAGGTGGCCCTTGCCTGTGCCGCCAATGGCCGGGTTGCAGGGCATATTCCCCACCGCGTCCAGGCTGACGGTCAGACACACGGTCCTCATGCCCATCCGCGCCGCCGCCAGCGCCGCCTCGATTCCGGCGTGTCCCGCGCCTACCACCGCCACGTCGAACGCGCCGCCGAAAAACTCTCTCATGCCGGGTCTCCCACCCTTCTTAACCCTTCTTAGGATAGATTTCATAACACTTTATTATACTATGTCCTGTCCCCGGGCGCAAGAGGTTATACCGACCTGTTTTTGTGCAAGCTGCTACAAAAATTTACATGAATTTTATATAAGATATACAAAATAATTCTTGTTTTTTATAAAGTAATTCCATATAATATATTTGCAAAAAAGAATGAAAGGAGCGTGATAAGACTATGACCACAATATGGATCTGGGGCGACCTGGACGATATGATCTTCGCGGACTGTGACCGGCAGGTAAGCCAGCGGTAAAGTACCTCTACGAAAGACACCACCACGCTTGTAAGCGTGGCGTTTTGCTTTTTATGGGCGATTTTGCCCTGTCATATATAAGCGAATATAAGCGAAGTCATAAAAAACAGAAAGAAGGAGGCGCAGCCGCGCCTCCTTCTCCGTTTATAATGACTTGACCGCGATGACATCCACGCCCGTGCCGCACACGTCCCGCAGCACCACGTCTCCGGCGTGGATGGGGGCTTGGGCCGTGGCCCGCCGCAGCGCGTCCGCCACCGCCAGCACCTTTTCCTTCGGCACTTCGCCGTTGGTACGCACCGGCAGCACCGGCAGTCTGCCGCCCCGCAGCGCCACCGTGCCGGTGACGGTACGCATGGGCGCGACGCACTCCTTTTTGGCGTAGTCCTCGCCCCGGCGGCAGGTGTTGCCCGTCACACGGGTGACGACGCCGTCCTCTATCTCCGCCGTCAGCCGGCAGCCCATAGGGCAGCCGATGCAGATCAGTTCCCGTGTCATGCCTGTCCCTCCTCTACCACAAAGGTCACGCGCTCTGCGCCGGCAGGGATGGCGGCGGTGTCCAGGGGGAAACTCTCCATCTCGCCGGGGGTCAGGATGCGCTTTGGGATGCGTTTGAGCAGTGTGCCCCCGGCATAGGCGCACAGCGATGCGTTTCGGTAGGGCTGGCCCACTCGGAAGCGCACCGTCACCACGCCGTTGCTTCGGTGTACCTGCTGAGGGACGGTGTAGCGCACACCGCTGCGCCCCTCCAACGCCACGGTCTCGCCCGAGGCCGGGCCGTTCCGCAGGAAACGGGCGGCGCTGCGCCCGGCGGCAGCGGCCTCCTGAGATACGAAGTCCACCAGATCGTGGACGTGCAGTACATTACCGCAGGCAAACACGCCGGGCAGGGAGGTGGACAGGTCGTTGGACACCGACGGCCCGCCGGTGACGCGGTCCAGCGCCACTCCGGCCTGACGGCTCAGCTCGTTCTCCGGCAGCAGACCCACGCTGAGAAGCAGCGTGTCGCACTGGATATACCGCTCCGTGCCGGGGACGGGACGGCGGTTTTCATCCACCCGCGCCAGCGTCACGCCGGTGAGATGCTCCTGCCCGTGTATCTCTGTCACGGTGGTGGACAGATACAGGGGGATGTTGAAATCGTCCAGGCACTGGACGATGTTCCGCTTTAGGCCGCCGGAGTAGGGCATCAGCTCCGCTACTGCCAGTACCTCCGCGCCCTCCAGCGTCATGCGCCGGGCCATGATCAGGCCGATGTCGCCCGAACCCAGGATCACCACCCGCCGTCCGGGCAGGCAGCCCTCCATGTTCACCAGCCGCTGGGCCGTGCCGGCGGACCAGATACCGGCGGGCCGCGTGCCGGGGATGTTCAGCGCGCCGCGAGGCCGCTCCCGGCAGCCCATAGCCAGCACCACCGCGCCGGCCCTGATCTGCTGCAGACCCGTCTCCCGGCCGGTGACGGTCAGCACCCGCTCCGGGGAGACGTCCAGCACCATGCAGTCCGTCCACAATTCGATGCCGCGCCGGTGCATCTCGTCGATGTACCGCTGGGCGTACTCCGGCCCGGTCAGCTCCTGCCCGAAGGTGTGGAGGCCGAACCCGGCGTGGATGCACTGATTCAGTATGCCGCCGGGCTCGCTGTCCCGCTCCAGTATCAGAATATCGCGCACGCCCTCATCATAGGCGCTGACGGCGGCTGCCAGCCCGGCAGGGCCGCCGCCCACGATGGCAAGCTGTACTTCCTTCATCACAGCACCTCCTTGGTGCGTCCCGCCAGCAGGCGGCTCTCGCCGCCGCCCTTGGTCAGCTCCGTTATGGGCACGTGCAGCTCCCGGCTCAGCAGTTCCATGACCTTCGGCCCGCAGAAGCCTCCCTGACACCGTCCCATGCCGGCCCGTACCCGCCGCTTCACGCCGTCCAGCGACCGCGCACCAGGCGTGCGGCGGATGGCATCCCGTATCTCGCCCTCGGTGACGCCCTCACATCGGCAGATGACCTGGCCGTAGGCCGGGTCACGGGCAATGAGGGCCTGCCGGGCCGCGAAGTCCATCTCCCGGGGATGGGGGATGTCCCGGCGCTGGGCGATGAAGTCCGGCTTTTCCGCCGCGTGGAGCTTTGCCGCCGCCAGCTCCGCCAAATACCGGCCGATGGCCGGGGCGGAGGACAGGCCGGGGGACTCGATGCCCACCGCCTCAAAGAAGCCGTCGGCGCTCTCGCCCACGATGAAGTCGTCCTCCGGGCCGCTGAGGTGGGCCCGCAGCCCGGCAAAGCTGGTGATCACATCCCGCATAGGCAGGTTCTCTACGCTCTTGGCCGCCGTCTCCGCCACGGCCCGCAGTCCCTCCGCCGTGGTGGCGGTGCGGTCCTTGTCCGGCTGGTCCACGGCGGTAGGGCCCACCAGCAGGTTGCCGTGTACCGTGGGCGTCACCAGCACGCCCTTGCCCATGGCGGAGGGCAGCTGGAAAATGGTGTGCCGCACCAGCTGGCCGCAGGTGCGGTCCAGCAGGCAGTATTCGCCCCGGCGGGGAACGATGGTCAGCTTCTCTTCGCAGAGCTGGTTATGCAGCGCATCGCCGTGGACACCGGCGGCGCTGATGACCACCCGGGCATCGATGAAGTCCCCGCCGGTGTGGAGGCGGAAAAAGCCGCCTCGCCGTTCGATGCGGGAGACCTCCGTGTTGAAGCGGAAGACACAGCCGTTGGCGGCGGCGTTCTCCGCCAGGGCAACGGTCATGCCGAAGGGGCACAGTATCGCGCCGGTGGGCGCCCACAGGGCCGCCACGGCCTTGTCCGACACCGCTGGCTCAAGGGCGTGAAGCGCCGCCTTGTCCAGAAGCTCCAGGCCCTCCACGCCGTTCTGCACGCCCCGGTCCAGCAGCTCCCGCAGATGGGGCAGCTCCGCCTCGTCGAAGCACAATACCAGCGAGCCGCACCGCCGGTAGGGGAAGTCCAGCTCCCGGGAGAGACCCTCCATCATCCGCGAGCCCTCCACGTTGAACCGGGCCTTGGCCGAACCGAGCGGCGCGTCAAAGCCGGCGTGGCAGATGGCGGAGTTGGCCTTGCTGGTGCCCACACACACGTCCTCGCCCCGCTCTACCAGGCAGATGTCCAGCCGATAGCGGCTGAAATACCGGGCCACGGCGCAGCCCACTGCGCCGCCGCCTATGATCACCGCGTCATACATATATATTACCTCTTTTCCAAAAGCCGAAAAACGACAGGATATTCCCTTTGTATCCATATAAAAATAGCAAAAGCGAGGAGTCTTGTCAACCCGCCCGGAGGGGCGGTGTTCTTAACAGGATTTCCGGCGCGTCTTAACGATTTTTTTACTATTTCTTAACACGAGGATATGCTATAATAGCGCCATACGAACGAGAGGGGGAGGGGAAAGATCTTGTGAGCAAAAATCCGAATACCAGATGGCAGCGGTTCAGCCGGGCGGCGGGTCTGCGCTTTACCGGCAAGGACGTGCTGCTGGCGGCGGCGATGTATCTGGCGGCGGTGATGGGCTGTCTGCTGCTGCGCAGCTTCGACCCCCACAACGACACCAGCTATGTGGCCATGGTGTTCCTGCTGGATGTGTTTCTGACGGCCTATTGGACCAGCGGCTATCTGCTGGGTGTCATCGTGGCCGTGGTGGGCGTGTTCAGCGTGGACATCATCTTCACCTATCCGTTCTGGCACATCAGCTTCACCCTTACGGGCTTTCCGCTGACGTTCCTGGTGATGATGACCATCTCCATCCTGACGGCCACTGTTACCAGCCGTGCCAAGCAGACGGAGGCTATCCGCCGGGAGGCGGAGCGGGAGAAGATGTACGCCGACCTGCTGCGGGCGGTGTCCCACGACATCCGCACGCCGCTGACCAGCATCGTGGGCGCGACCAACGTGCTGCTGGAGCAGGAGAGCGCCCTGACGGCGGAGCAGCGGAAGCAGCTGCTGCAGTGCACCAATGAGGACGCGGAGTGGCTCATCCGCATTGTGGAGAACCTGCTGTCCATCACCCGCATCAACAACTCGGAGGAGGCACGGGTGAAGAAAGCGCCGGAGGCGGCGGAGGAGGTCATCGAGGGGGCTGTGGCCAAGACCCACAAGCACTATCCCGACGTGGACATCCAGGTGACGCTGCCGGACGAGCTGATGCTGGTGCCCATGGACCCGCTGCTCATCGAGCAGGTGCTGGTGAACCTGATGGAAAATGCCGTGATCCACGGCGAGACCCACCGCATCGACGTGATGCTGCGGCGGGAGGGGGACAATGCGGTGTTTGAGGTGTCCGACGACGGAAAGGGCATCCCGCTGTCCCTGTTGCCCCGGCTGTTCGACGGCGCAGCCCGCAGCGACCGGCGCAGCGACGGCAAGCGCAGCATGGGCATCGGACTTTCCGTGTGCCGCACGGTGGTGCAGGCCCACGGAGGAACGATCCGCGGAGATAATAAGAGAGAGGGCGGCGCGTGCTTTACCGTGACGCTGCCCATGAAAGGAGACGACAATGAAGATCAAGGATAAGGTTCTGATCGTAGAGGACGAGCAGTCCATCAGCAATTTCATTTCCATGATCCTTACCGCCAACGGGTTTGATACCATCGTGGTCCGCAGCGGCGAGGAGGCGCTGACCATGATTGCCTCCCACTGTCCCGACCTGATCGTGCTGGACCTGGGCCTGCCGGACATGGACGGCATGGAGGTGCTGAAATCTGTCCGCAAGTGGTCCAACCTGCCGGTGGTGGTGGTCTCCGCACGCAACCATGAGCATGACAAGGTGGAGGCACTGGACTACGGCGCGGACGACTATCTGGTGAAGCCCTTCGGCACGTCGGAGCTGCTGGCCCGCATCCGCACTGCCATCCGCCACACCCGCACCACGCTGTCCAACGCGCAGATCGCCCAGTCCGGTAAGTTCGTCACCGGCGACCTGACCATCGACTACGACAAGCACCAGGTGCTGATGAACGGCGAGAACGCCGGGCTGACCGTCAACGAGTACAAGATCGTGGCCCTGCTGGGCAAGTACGCCGGCAAGGTACTGACCTACGACTTCATCATCCGGGAGCTGTGGGGGCCCAAGGCCAAGACCGACAACCAGATCCTGCGGGTGAATATGGCCAACATCCGCCGCAAGATCGAGCCCACCCCCGGCAATCCCCAGTACATCTTTACCGAGGTGGGCGTGGGCTACCGTATGCGCGAGGGCGACTGAACGCATATACCGCACAAGAAACAAACGAGAGCCGTGAGGCTCTCGTTTGTTTCTTTTTGAGAAAAAATTTTTCCATCAAAATGCGACACTTAATACGACCTTTATAAGCGCCGGATAAAGGAAAACGGCTGTTCCGGCAACTCTGCGTTAAAGAACACCATGCCTTATTTACAGATGTTTCCTCCTGCGGTAAGATGGCCTCAGCCCGTTTTTCAAGGGGCAAAACGAGTAAGGAGAGAAAACTATGGAAGAAAGAAAAGGCTTTGGATCCAATTTTGGATTCCTCATGGCTGCCGTCGGCTCTGCCGTCGGTCTGGGCAACATCTGGGGCTTCCCCTATAAGATGGGTGCCAATGGTGGCTTCACGTTCCTGATGGTGTATATTTTCCTGGGCGTCACCACCGGCTTCGTCGTGATGATCAGCGAGCTGGCCATCGGCCGTAAGACCGGCAAGGGCGCGGTCGAGGCGTACAAGATGGTTTCCAAGAAGTTCAAATGGATGGGCTGGATGGGTATCGCCTCCGCGTTCTTCATTTTGTTCTTCTACTGCGCGCTGGGCGGCTACTGCATCAAGTACGTCGTTCTGAATGTAGGCGACCTGCTCAAGGCTGGTTTTGGCGCAAATGTATTTGCTGAAACTGCGGCAGCCAATGGCACTTCCATAGGCGCTGAAGCCTGGTCGGCGCTGATCGCCAACCCCACCGAGGCTGTTATCTATGGTCTGATCTTCGTGGCGCTGACCATGCTCATCGTTCTCGGCGGCGTGGGCGGCGGCATCGAGAAGGTCTGCTCCGTCGGTATGCCCGCTCTGTTCGTGGCTCTGCTTATCTGCATCATCCGTGCCTGCACCCTCGAGGGCGCTGTGGACGGCCTAAAGTATATGTTTATTCCCGGCTGGGCTGTTGCTAACGGCGTGATCGAAAAAGCCCCCAACATCTTCCAGGTGTTTGCTACCGCCGGAGGCCAGATGTTCTTCTCCCTGTCTCTCGGCATGGGCGCTATGATCACCTACGGCTCTTATCTGGATAAGAAAGAAAACATTCAGAAGAACGGCCTGCTGATTGTTATCATGGACTCCATCGTGGCCTTCATGGCGGCGCTGTGCGTGCTGCCCGGCCGCTTCGCCCTCGACCCCAACGGCGATTTGGGCGGCCCCGGCCTGCTGTTCGTCACCATGCAGAATGTGTTCAGCCGTATGGGCGGTATGGGCCCGCTCTTCGGCATTCTGTTCTACCTGCTGGTGGTATTTGCCGCCATCTCATCCTCCATTTCTCTGCTGGAGGTCATCGTGGCGCACTTCGTCGACAAGGCGCGTGACGAGGGCAAGGGTGACAAGCGTAAGCCCTACACCCTTATTGCCGCCGCCGCCGTCAGCCTGGGCTGCATCCTGGTTTGCGCGGACGCGCTGGGTAACAGCAACTTCTCGCCCGCGGATCTGTTTGGAATTGCAGAACCGAAAGCATGGGCCGCCGATTGGCTGGACTTTTGGGATGCCATCTCTGAGGGCGTCATGATGCCGCTGGGCGCGCTGCTGATGACCTTCATGGTGGCCTATGAGATCGGCACGGACGTGGTGAAGAACGAGATCGAGCAGTGCGGCAACAAGTTCACTGCCTTCAAATTCTACAACGTTTGCGTCCGCTATGTTGCCCCGCTGGGCCTGCTGCTGGTGCTGTACGGTCAGATCAAGCAATTCTTCTTCTAAGCGGTACATCTTAACGGAATATTTATGAGCTTGCCTTAACGGACATACAGGGCCGCCGGTGTGAAAACACCGGCGGCCTTTTCGTGTATAAGCGGTGCAAACCCTTGTGGAAAAGGGCCTGTGTGGTCGTTTTATTCCCTGTATCGCTCGCGGGTCATTGTAATAATGACGAAAAAGACGTTCACAATTTGTTAAAATAATGGAAACTGCTGTTAAGAACTTGACAATTTCTTAGCACGAAGGTATGATGAAAGAACCAATTTGTGAGGAGGTAAATCACACACTATGGAAAAGAAAAGTACAAAGATCG
>ERZ827168.956-NODE-956-length-43103-cov-4.788004_pt1 | contig 43103 bp, 29 predicted proteins | sample MGYA00519868_ERZ827168 | MGnify/ENA primary metagenome ERZ827168 (study PRJEB31778, sample SAMEA3449271) | human gut metagenome | biome: human gut; feature: human-associated habitat; material: faeces | place: United Kingdom | collected 2010/2012 ...
CTTCAAAAATACGACAAACCTTTGCAAACAATGACAAACCTTTTGCGACGATACAGAAAGGCGCGCCGTCGGGCGCGCCTTTTTTTTTGACCCAAACGGCCGGAGATTTTCTCGCATTGAAATCCTTGCCCGAAAACGGCATGCCGTTTCCTGATTTCAAGAATGCCGGCGCTATGCGCAAACCGCCCTGCATAGCGCATTGAAAAGGCGGACCTATCAACGGCGCGCACTTCCGGGCATGATGGCTCTCATAGCGGCCTTGAAAGTTCCGCCTCCCCGCAGCCGAGGGACGTCGCCATGTGCGCGTTTTCGTTTGTATGGTCTGTTTGCATGTGAATCCTTTTTTAATGAATAATGTAATTTTACAACCCTTGCGCAGTACGGAAGCCTTATGTTCAAACATAAAATGAACGGCTGCGACCGCGGGTGTAGCAGGCGCAACGCATCCCTAATTATTGACTCGCTGCTTTTGCCCCTTCGCGGTGCGCCTGCGGCGCATCTAAACGCGCTTCCGGCTTGTTTTCATTATTCATTCTTCATTATTCATTTTCCGGCAAGACGCGGTAAAAGTTAAAAAAAATCCGCGGGCGCGGAAGTCCTCAATTTTCGCGCCCGCTTTTGCCGCAGCATGCCCCGCGCCATTTCCGAAAAAAACGGAACATAAAAAATGCGCGTCCAAAAGGAACGCGCATTTTTCCGCATTTTAGGCGGAATATGAATCGGCCGGAGAGACGCGAATCAAGCGGAGCCGGCGCAGAACAAAAAAATTACGCCCGCCCGCCTCGCTTCCTTTCCCCGCGGAAGGCTGCGAAAAGAAGCGCGGAAAGCCCGAATAGGGCGGCAATAACGGCAGGTTCCGGAATGGCGGCAAAAGTCACGTCCATGCCGGTTTCGCCGAACACCGCCTCCCATGCGAATCCGTTGGAAACTCCGTTCAAGACGGTTCCCTCTATGGAGCTCCCCGAGGCGTAGACTATCATATCTTCAAAAGCGGAAAGTCCCATCTCGACGAGCTCCGCCATGCCCTCGGCGTCAAACCGGAACTCCAAAGACATGTCGCCGTCGCCTTTGTCAAATAACCCCGAAAATTCGATTTTGTCAAAAGTTGCGCCTGCCGTCCATATGTCAAACACTATCGCGCCGCCGTTCCAAAGGCCGCTTTCAAAGCGCGCGGCGCCCACGTCCTCGGAAATGCCGGAATCTATCAAAGACGCCGCGCTAAACTTTCCGCCGTTGAGCACCAGGCTGCCCGAAACGTAATTGCCCGCGCCGTAATTGAAAACGCCGTTGTTGACGGTAAGGGTGTCTATTATGTTTGAGTTCGTCGCGCCGTCGACAAACGTGGCGGAGGAAACTTTGAAGTCCTGGGTTCCGACCCCGTCCATAGTCAAGTTGAAGCGGCTGTCGGCGTTGGTGGTCATCTTGTCGAACGTCCCGCTCCATGAGCCGCCTTCGCCGGAGATAGTCACATTTGCTACGGACTTGCGCCCATAATAGCTGGCCGAATCGAATCCCAGTCTGAGCGCTCCGCTTCCGTTTATTCCGCCGAGAGAAAAAGAGGATACGGCCCCGTTCGCGGAATTGGTGGAGCGGGCGAGAACGACTTTCGACTTGGGGGCGATATTCAAAGCGCCGGCAATATTCACTTCGGCAACATTAAAATAAACATTCATATCGACCGCCGAATCGTTTGTTATATTTAGATTGCCCCCGACATTCAGGGACGACAACTGCCGGCTGCTGCTACTGTTCCCGAAAGAGATGGTAGCCCTCTTTCCCCCGCCTATGTCGCCATTTAACGTGAGATTTTTCTTAAAATCGTAACTTCCCGCTCCGCATATCATAAGTTGATACCAGTTAAAAGAAGCGTCCACTACCGAATCCTCCGCAATTTCCAAAGTTTTTCCGGCATTGACGGAAAACGACCAATGAGCCCCATCTCCATTCATGGATACATTCAACGAATCTATTTTGTAAGAATCGTCCACAACAAGAGTTTGGTTAACGCTCTGGCTTTCATTACTCAAAACTACATTTCCGCCGTCCTGCGGGAAAGTTTGCGAACCCTCCCCTGAAACGCTCCAAATTTCCGCAGAACTCCAATTTATATTTTTATCGGAGTAATTATTTAAAGTAAACGTCTGCGCGGACAGATGCGCAAGCGGCACTAAACCGTAAAAAACCGCAGATAAAAATATTTTTTTCATAAGCAATATAACTCCTTTTCTGAGATAGGTATACCCTCCCCACACACACAGCAGCAAGCCTAAATCCGTATAATTTAACGGTTAAATAAAAAATACGAAAATATGCGGATACAAAATGGACGCGGGGCACAATATCGGCACAAACGCAAGACGCGCCTGTCAACAAGGGTCGGCAGCAGCTTCGACTCCTTTGAAAGGCCGCGCCCTTGCGCCTATCGCTGCGCTACAAAGCTATCACTTTATAAATATAAATGAAAAGGCGGAGCCGAAATATACTTTCAGTACGTAAGGATGCGGCTCATTCCGTAGCGGCGTTTTTTACTTTGGAGTATGCCGTTTAGAAAAGAGGGAATTCACTGTCGGCTGCAACGCCTGCCATATATGGGTTTCGCCCTTACGGCGATTGGCAAAGCCAATGCGCCTATCCCGTTTTGCCGACAATACCGTTTATACGTTTCCGCAAGCGGAAATAGCCAATCCCCTCCCAATTTCCCCTTGCTTTCGGGGTTAGGCTACGCTCAGGCGAGAATACAAAAGTCCGCGCAACGGAACTTCTGGGGCAATGAATTGCGGCGGCATATGATATATGCCGAAAGGACAACGCTATCGCAATGGACAAAAAGTTCCCGAGCGCAGCGAAAGAACGGAAGCGGCGACGCCGCCGAAACGAGCGACGCTTTATGAATGAGTCCCGATTAAAAAGAGTCTGCCGGCAGGAGCGCACCAACGTACGCGGCCAACGGCAGACTCTTTCAAAACGGGGCGCAATAGGCACGCGCCCCGCAAAATATTTGCAAAATTAAGCTTTGCCGGCCGACCCGAGGACGTTCACGACCTTGTGCATGTAGAGCTTTTTGAGCTCGTCGCGCGCGGGGCCGAGGTACTTGCGGGGGTCGAATTCGGCGGGCTTGGTGGCGAACACCTCGCGGATCTTTGCGGTCATCGCAAGGCGGCCGTCGGAGTCGATATTGATTTTGCAAACAGCCGATTCGGCGGCCTTGCGGAGCTGCTCTTCGGGAATTCCGACCGCGGCTTCGAGGTTGCCGCCGTACTTGTTGATCATGTCAACATACTGCTGCGGGACGGAGGACGAGCCGTGCAGGACGATCGGGAAGCCGGGAATGCGCTTTTCGATTTCCGCGAGGATGTCGAAGCGCAGCGGCGGGGGGACGAGCCTGCCGTCGGCGTCGCGCGTGCACTGTTCGGGCTTGAATTTGTAGGCGCCGTGGGAGGTGCCGATGGAAATGGCGAGGGAATCCACGCCCGTCTTGCTCACGAAGTCTTCGACTTCCTCGGGGCGGGTATAGGAATGGGTTTCGTGGGAGACTTCGTCCTCAATGCCGGCGAGAACGCCGAGCTCGCCTTCGACCGTGACGTCGTGGGCGTGGGCGTATTCGACAACCTTCTTGGTGAGGGCGATGTTGTCGTCATAGGAGTGCGCGGAGCCGTCGATCATGACGGAGGAGAATCCGTAGTCGACGCACGACTTGCAGAGTTCGAAAGTATCGCCGTGGTCGAGGTGCAGGACGATCGGAATATTGCAGCCGAGCTCCTTGGCGTATTCGCACGCGCCCTGGGCCATGTAGCGCAGGAGCGTCTGGTTGGCGTACTTGCGCGCGCCGCTGGACACCTGCAAAATCACGGGCGACTTCTGCTCGACGCAAGCCTGGATAATCGCCTGCATCTGCTCCATATTATTGAAGTTAAACGCGGGGATAGCATATTTGCCGTCGATAGCTTTTTTGAAAAGCTCGCGCGTATTGACCAAACCGAGTTCTTTATATGATACCATATTCGTTGATTTTGTTAAAATGAACCTTTCTTTTATTCCACGGGCGGGAGGAAACACAACAAAATTTTTCCGCACCGCCCAATTATTTTGCCGCGGGCTTACCGCAAAGGAGCCAACAAAAGACTTTACTATACGGCAAATCGCGGAATAATTTGCCGAATGAAGAACGATAGGAAGGGTTTGATGCGCATATTGTTCGCCGCGAAATATTCGATGGACGGGTTTGCCGCCGCGTTCCGCTCGGAGGCGGCGTTCCGGCAGGACTGCCTGCTGTGCGCGGTTCTTTTTTCGGCCGCGTGGATTCCCGACGTTTCCGGCGGCGAGAGGTGCGCGCTGATCATGCCCCTCTTCGTGCTGCTGATAGCGGAGCTGCTGAATTCCGCCGTGGAAAAGTGCGTAGACATATCCTCCCCCGAATTCAGCAGCCTCGCAAAATTCGCCAAAGACGCGGGCAGCGCGGCGGTTTTTGCCGCGCTCGCAAACATAGCGGTCTGCTGGGCGGCTGTTCTGCTTTTTTAAGATGAAAAACCTCGCAAAAGACGCCCTGCTCTTCGCATTCCTCGTCTGCGTTTACTTCGCGGGCAGACTCTCGCTGCTGCTGATGTTCAACCCAAACGGCGAAGTCCCGTCGGCCGAATGGTATCTGATGTCTCTGCGCTTCGACGCAATGACGGCGGCGTTCATCACCCTGCCGACCTTCGCCCTCACGGTTGCAGGGCTCTTCTGCGGGCGCAGGTTCCGGCGAGCAAAGTTCGCATATGCGGTTTTTGCGGCGTTCGCTTCCATAATTACGGCCGCCGTAAACGTCTGTTTCTTTTACGAATACAAAAGCCAGTTCAATTACTGGATCTTCGGGATATTCTTCGACGACCTCCGCGCGATAGCCGCAGCCGTATGGGACGCGTACCCGATTGTCAGGATTTCCCTGCTGGCGCTGGCGGTTTTAGCCGCGCTGTATGCCGCATTCAGAACGGCGTTCTCGAAAATCGACGCCCTGCCATGCCGCTCCGTAAAATTACGGTACAGAATAATCGCCGCAGCCGTCTGCGTTCCGGCGATGTTCTTCGCGATGAGAGGGGGCCGGATTTCCGGACGCCCCCTGCAACTGCGCGACACCGCGGTGGAATCCTCCGAATTCCTGAACAACCTGATACCGTCGTCCGCCTACTGCATAAAGAGCGAAATAAAAAAATTCGCGCAATCCGCCACTTCCGGAGGGCTCGCGAACTTCCGCGCCAAGGAATCCGACATGCCGGTATTTCTCCGCGAACTCTACGGCGCTGGCGCCTTTGAAGAGGCGCTTGCGCGGACGGCGAAAGGCAGCCCGCTCAAAACCGCCCCCAAAAGGGTGTTTCTAATAGTCGGCGAGGGCCATTCGGCGTGGCCTACCTACGACAGATTCCAAAAATACGGCATAATGCCGCATACGCGCTCGCTGTACGGGAAGTCGCTCTTCTGTCCGGCGGCGCTCTCGTCCGGCGGCGGGACAATGGCGTCGGTCTCGTCCCTCATAAGCGGGATTCCGTATACCGGCCTCGACGTGCGCGGAGTATACCGCGCCAACGCCGACTGCGCGGCGGCAGCTGTCTTGAAACGGCTCGGATACTCTTCAACCTTCTTCTATGCGGGGCAGAGCACGTGGATGCAGCTCGGCGAATTCGCCAAATTCAACGGGTTCGACCGCATAGTCGGCGGGGAGTCAATGGGCGACCTCTATGGAACCGTGGAATGGGGAATCAGGGACAAGGACATGTTCGACTGCATAATCGGCCGCGACATACCCGAAAAATCTTTCAACATGATTTTGACTGTATCCAACCACCCGCCGTTCGACGTAGACTTGAAAGCGGAGGGCTGCCCCGCAAAACTTGATACGGAAAACGACGTGCGCCTATACCATATGTGGTATGCGGACAGGGAAATCGGCAGATTTGCGCGCGCAATTCTGGAAAAATACCCGGACTCCCTCGTAATAGTCACAGGCGACCACGCCGCGCGCGCCCTGCCCGAAGGGGAGAATATGACCTATGCGGAAGCCGCGGCGGTGCCGATAATATTCGCCGGCGGGCCGGTTGAAGAGGCGGGTCTCGGCGGCAGAAAGGCGGACGGCGCCCAACACCTCGACATAATAGCCACGATGGTGGAAATGCTCGCCCCGAAAGGCTTTAAATACAATGCGTGGGGACAAAACCTGTTCGAAAGCCCGCGCCGCCTCCCGCCAATGAATCCTGTCTGCGCGCAAACCGCCGGCGGCATAAAACCCTTCAATTCCTCCGACTGTCCGGACTCCATAAAAGAGCTTGCCCGAAAATACTTCGCCCTGTCCTACTACTACTCCCAAGGGCGGAAATATCCCCATTAGAAACTGCAACAACATCGGGACATGCAGCGCAAGGCGCACCCCAAAAACAGGGCATGCAAGCCATAAAAGGAGGGCGCCGCTTCCATACATAGGTTGTACCCTTCCTATCGCTACGCTATAAGGCTATTCCTTTATAAATACAGAGGGAAATACGCAGCCGAAGCGTACTTCCAGTACGTGAGGGTGCAGCTTATTCCAAAGTAACGCAACCCCGTGCCAAAAGCATTCATAAAATCTGAATGGGCGCGTCGCTTAGAAAGGGGCTTAACTGTCGGCGGCAGTGCCGCTTCCATACAAGGGCTTCGCCCTTACGGCGATTGGCAAAGCCAATGCGCCTATCCCGTTTTGCCGGAAATACCGTTTATCCGTTCCCGCAAGCGGAAATAGCCAATCCCCTCCCAATTTCCCCTCGTTTTCGGATTCAGGCTACGCTCAGGCGAGAACACAAAGATCCGCATAGCGGAATTTTTGGAGAAGCTTTTTGATATAGTCAAAAAGACCCCGAGCGTAGCGAGTGGGCGAAACGAGCACTGCTGTGCGAGCGAGTTCAATTTGAAAGAGTCTGCCGGTGGGAGCGTACTGGCGTACGTGACCAGTGGCAGACTCTTTCAAAACGGAGCATCAGCGGCAGTTTCACGCGCCCGCGCCGAATCTTAGAGATTGAATATCTGCTTTACGGCAGTCTGTTCGTCGAGGAGTTCCTTGTTGCTGGCGTCGATTTTCTCGCGCGAGAACTCGTTGATTTCGAGCCCCTGGACGACTTCCCAATTCTTGCCGTCGGAGCGGACGGGGAGGGAGGTTATGATTCCCTTCGGAGTGCCGTAGCTGCCGTCGGAGCAGACGCCGACGCTGAACCACTGGCCTTCCGGCGTCGGGGTCACGAGCGTGCGGACGGTATCTATGGCAGCATTCGCCGCGCTCGCCGCGCTCGAAAGGCCGCGAGCCTCTATGATTGCCGCCCCGCGCTTTTGGACGATCGGAATGAAGTCGTTTTTAAGCCACGCCTCGTCGGAGATGACTTCCGTCGCTGGCTTGCCGCCGATTTTTGCGTTGTAGAAGTCGGGATACTGGGTGGAGGAGTGGTTGCCCCAGATGGTCATGTTCGTCACTTCGTTGACATGCACGCCGGCCTTTTGGGCGAGCTGCGCCCTGCCGCGGTTCTCATCGAGGCGCGTCATGGCAAACCAGCGGTTTGCGGGGATATTCGTCGCGTGGGTCATGGCGATCCAGCAGTTCGTGTTGCAGGGGTTGCCGACAACGAGCACGCGGATATCGTCGGCGGCATTCTTTTCTATGGCCTGCCCCTGCCCTATGAAAATCTTGCCGTTTATCCCGAGCAGGTCGGAGCGCTCCATGCCCTTCTTGCGGGGGACGCTGCCGACGAGGAGCGCCCAGTTGGCGCCCTTGAACCCCTCGTTGAGGTCGCAGGTCGTCACTATGCCGTTAAGCAGCGGGAAAGCGCAGTCGTCGAGCTCCATCTTGACGCCTTCAAGGGCTTTCATTCCGGGCTCGATTTCAATGAGATTCAATTCCACGGGCTGGTCGGGGCCGAATACGGCGCCGCTTGCGATTCTGAACAGGAGGGAGTAGCCGATTTGTCCGGCGGCTCCGGTTATTGCGACTCTTATGGGTTTTTTCATCTTTTTGTCTCCTTATAGTTTAAAGTGCTATTTCCAGTTGAACGGGAATTCGAAGGAGAGCAGGAGTGTCTGCTCCGACTTCTGCGCGCTGTCGGCATTGACGGCGTCGTAGCTGTAAGTATACCTGAGGGCGATGTCCATGACTTCGGTGGCGTGCATGAGGAGCGCGAGACCGAGATTGACTGAATATTCTTCCGGCTTTTGGAGGTTGAAGCCTGCGTACAGCTTCTGTTCAAACGCCATAAGCTTGCTGATGTCCCAGTGCAGCGATTCCGACACGACCGCCATGGCGACCCACTTGGTGTCGTAGTCGTCGGCATTGATGTAGCGGACAGCGGGGCCGGGCGCGATGTCGATGTAGAAATCATAGCGTTTGAAGTCGAAACGATAGCCGAACACAAGGGCTTCGTCGACCTGGTCGCGTATGCCCTTTATCGTGTCGCGGCGGTACGAGAGGAGGTTTTCGTAGTACCAATTACTCGCCTTGTTTACATCCCTGCGGAATTTGGTTTCCGCGCCGTATTTGTCGAGCGTGCGGTTTGTAATGTCGTCGATGGTTTCGGAGGTGTAGTCGTAGAAGGCCGTGAACTCGAACTTGTTCAAATCCCACTCTTTTTTGGCGTCAAAGGCGAGGCTTACGGAAAAGTTGGTGGAGGTAGTCTCCTTCAAGGCGGCCCCGCCGCGGACTCTGAACTGCCAGTCTTCGGGGAAATTCTGCTTTATGAAATTGCGGTATTCCGTAATCCATTCCGGCTCCTTGGCCTTGGGCTCCGGCGCGGTTTCGTCCGCCGCGGGCTCAGCCTGTTGAGCGGGGGCGGGAGCCTGGGCGACGGGCGCCGCATCGGCCGCATTGGCGTCGGCGGGGGCGGCGTCGGGCGATATATTGGCTATGGCCGAGCGGGGAATGGAAACCTGGCCGAACACCGTGTTTGCCACCACGCTTTCGGGGGTGGAAGAGACTATCGCAGCGGTGATTTTGTCGCCGTTTGCGAGGTTTATGATCTCTGCGTCGGCCGCCGCGCAGGCGGTTGCGATTACCGCGGCAAAGGCAAACTTGCCTATAAGTCCGTGAGTTCTCGTCATAACTATGGAATTCTTAAATTAAAAAATCGTTCCGATAATGCCATTACGCGCGCGCCCTTACAAGTTTTATTTTGGGGAAAATCGCCATTCCCGCGGGCCGGAATTCGCATAAAAAAAGTATTGAAGAAGCGCGGGGCGAATGCAATCATAGATGGCTTCACATTTATTTATCCACGGGAGAACGATATGGCAGTACCGATAACACAGGCTTTAACGGTCGCGAAATACGCGATATCCAACACGCTCAAAGGCAAGAAGCGCTATCCGCTGGTAATGATGCTCGAACCCCTGTTTCAATGCAATCTGGCGTGCTCGGGCTGCGGCAAAATCCAATACCCGCGAGAGATTCTCAGCCGCAGAATGCCAAAGGAAAAGGCGTGGGCGGCGCTCGAAGAATGCGGGGCGCCCGTGGTGAGCATCGCTGGCGGCGAGCCGCTCCTGCACCCCGAAATGCCGCAGATGATAGAGGGTTTTATCGAGCGCAGGAAGTTCGTATATATGTGCACAAACGCCCAAGTGTTGCTCGGGAAAATAGACCTCTACAAGCCGAGCAAGTACCTGTCTCTGGGCATACACCTCGACGGCACGCGCGAAATGCACGACAAGTCCGTCAACAAGGAGGGCGCCTACGACATCGCCGTCAAGGGGATAAGGGAGGCCGTTAAGCGCGGATTCAGGGTGACGACCAACACGACGATTTTCAACGACGCCGACCCCGACGAAGTGCGCAAATTCTTCGACGAAGCCATGTCGCTGGGCGTCGAGGGCATGATGATATCCCCCGGATTTCCCTACAACAAGGCGCCCAGCCAGGACATATTCCTCGAACGCAACAAGACGGTTGAGCTTTTCAGAAAGATACTCTCTAACCCGAAGAAAGAGTGGGTGTTCAACCACTCCCCGGGGTTCCTCGCATTTTTGAAGGGCGAACAGGAGTACGAATGCACGCCGTGGGGAAACCCGACCTATTCGATTTTCGGCTGGCAGAAACCGTGCTACCTCATCAACGACGGCTACTGCGAAACTTTCGCCGAACTGATGGACTGCATAGACTCCTACGGGCTTGGGCACAACGGCACGCGCCCCGAGTGCAAGGACTGCATGCTCCACAGCGGCTACGAGGCCAGCGCCGTCCGCGACATCTTCGGGACGTTCGGCGGGCTCGCGCGCGCGGCAAAGCACATGCGTAATTTCAGGAAGCGCTCGTAAATGGCGCCGGAGGGCGGAGAGGCGTTCGACGGGCGGGCTCTTCCGCCGCTTTGCGAAAAGATTTTCGGCAGCGGCGGATACGCCTCCATACTCCCCAACTTCGAGTACAGGCCCGAGCAGGAGCGGATGGCGTACTGCTGCGCGCAGGCGTTTTCGGGCAATTCGCCGCTTCTCTTCGAGGCGGGAACGGGAGTGGGCAAGAGCATGGCATACCTCGTCCCGGGAATAATCGCCGCCAAGAGGTTCAAGAGGCAGCTCGTCGTCGCCACGCACACGATAGCGCTCCAACAGCAGATCATGGAAAAGGATTTGCCGCGGATCTCCATGATGTTTTCCAACTGCGTGGCGCTCTCCGACTGCGCGGATTTCAAGGCGGCCCTCCTGCTCGGGCGCGCAAACTATCTGTGCCCGCACAGGCTGAAACGCGCGCTCGCCGAAAAGAGAGAGCTGTTCGACACCGCCGAGAGCGCGGAGCTCGAACGCATAGCCGCGTGGGCGGAGACCACCCGCACGGGGCTCGCGGAAGAGCTCAACCCGCCGCCCGACCCCGAAGTGTGGAGTTGGGTCAACGCGGATTCTTCGTCGTGCGCGCCGAAAAACTGTTCGGACGGCTCATGCTTCTACCAGAACGCGCGGCGCGGCATATCTTCGGCGGACATAGTGGTGCTCAACCACAACCTGCTGTTCTCGCTTCTGTCCGCCGGAATGGGCGCGGGGGAAGACGAGAGCGGCGTGCTTTTCGCAAACGACATGCTCGTAATCGACGAGGCGCACCTCATACCGGACGTCGCCTCCGACGCCTTCGGTCTGTCAATTTCGGGGCCGGGCATAAGGCGCGAGCTGTCCAGAATCTACGACCCCCGCAAAAAGCGCGGACTGATTGCGCGCTCGGGGCTGGCTGAATTCAGGGACAAACAGATCGTCTGCGACGCGATTGGCGAATGCGAAGAACTGTTCGCGAAAATCAAAAAAGACTTTCTGCTCTCCCGCGACACCGTGCGCCTCAGCTCGCCCGACTGGGCGGACGTCTCGGGGGCGGTCGGCGCGCTCGATTCAACAATGCGCCTCTTGGACACCCTCGCCCAAAACGCCCCCAACGAGCGGCTGGCATCGGAAATCAAGGACTACCGCAGAAAGGTCTCAGGCATAAAGAACGCGATAGAGGACTGCGCATACCTATCCGACCCCGATTCGGTATATTGGCTGGAAGCGGCGGGGGCCGGCGGCAGGTCGGCGTCGCTCAATTCGGCGCCCATAGACGTCTCCGGAATACTGCGCAGGGTTTTGTTTTCCGGAGGCTCTCCCGTGATACTCACTTCCGCAACGCTCGCGATTTCCGGAAGCATGGAGGACTTCGCCGGAAAAATCGGCGCCGAAACGGCGGAATCTTTCGTGTGCGACTCGCCTTTCGACTACGGCAAAAACATGCGCGCATTCCTGTTTTCCGACGCCGCCGCCCCCGACAGCCAGACCGGAAAAATGGACTGCGAAAAAACCGCCGCCTACATAGGCAGGCTCGCGAATGTCGTGAGGGGCGGGACGCTCGCGCTATTCACCAGCCGCGCCGACCTCAAAAGAACCGCGGAAATTCTCGAAGCTTCCGGCGCGCTCAAAGGCCGCAGACTCTACGTGCAGGGCAGAATGCCGCGCGCGGAAACCGTCAGAAAGTTTGCGGAAGACGCCAACGCGGTGCTGATGGGCACGGACACCTTTTGGACGGGCATAGACGTCCCGGGCGACGCGCTCTCGCAAGTGATAATAGTAAGGCTGCCGTTCGAGAACTTCAAACACCCGCTCACGGAGGCGAGAATGGAGCGCGCCGAAGCGCTCGGCGAAAACCCGTTTGTCAAAATCTCCCTGCCGGCGGCGATAATAAAATTCAGGCAGGGAATCGGACGGCTGATACGCAGCGCGCGCGACCGCGGAATAGTCTGCGTGCTCGACCCGCGGATGCTGACAAAATCCTACGGCAAAAACTTCGCCGCAGCCATACCGACGCCGAGGGTCGAAAGGGCGCGCGCGGACGAAATCGAAACTTTTGTAAAGGAAGAGACGGATTATTTGTTTTCGCCCGATTCCGAAGCCCTCTAAAATTTTGCAGGCGCGCACGCAGCCTGCTTCACGCCGGACATTGCGCCGCAGTCTGCGGAACCCTTTTCCCCTTTGGAATTGCCCGCAGCGGAGCTCAACGGCGGCGCTGCGGCTTCAAGAGCGTATTTATTTCCCTGCGTTTTCCGGCGCCGGCGGAGGATTCAGGGGAGAGGGAAAACGCGGAAGGAAATATGCCGCCTCCGTCCTATTTACGCGCCTAACGGAAACTCGCGCGTTTTGTCCGGACGGATATCCCCCCCTCCGTGATTAAACCCGCGCATTCCTGCCCCCGAGAATAAAAAAATCGCGGGCGATTCCGCAAGAGACGGGGAAAGCGCCCCGCTTCAATCCGCATGGAAAAAATCCTAAGACAAGCGCGCAAGACGCCGTATCGTAAAATTCGATTTTTGGAAAACAAAGTTAAATTTGGGGAACGCCCATATTTTGGAAATTTTCGGGAGAGGTAAAGTTCGCGGCACATCCGGACCGCGCCGGCGACGTTTTCCGCGCCGCGCAAAAGAATGAAACTGCAACCCCATTTAAAGGCCCTTGCAAGCGTTTTGCGGGGGCTTTTATTGCCAACCCGGCGATTGCCACGACATGTTCGGCGACGGTTCGGCGGGGCGTAAGCCGTTCCGAATTTTACTTCATTTCAGGGATTCGGCGCAAAAAGTTTCCAAACCCAAAGCCGAATCCGCCCCAATCCCTTTATTTTTCCCGCTATTTCCCGCTGCAAAACTCGTCATTCAAACATCAACGCGCCGCATTGAAAAGCTCCGGCGCAAAAAAACGCGCGGATTTTCCGCGCGCCGTCAAAAAAAGCTTTTCCGCCGCTACCCGTTTTCCGGGAGCGGGGGCGCGATAATTTCGCCGCCGTCCCCGTCCGGCCTCGCGGCGGCGGCTTCGGCTTCTGTTGAGGGAGCGGCCGCCCCCGTACTGCGCCTGAACTCCTCCGGATCGGTAGGTGTAAATTCGCCGCGGACGATTTTATAGACATCCTCGCCCTCGATGGTTTCGCGCAAAAGCAGCTCGCTTGCGATGAGGTCGAGCTTGCCGCGGTTTTCGCGCACTATTTTGCGCGCCCTTTCGAGCTGCCCGTCGACTATCGCCTTTATCTCGCCGTCCACAAGCTGCGCGGTCTTTTCGCTGAAATGTTCGTCGCGCGCGATCTCCTTGCCCAAAAATATGTGGTCCTGGTTTTCGCCGAGGGCTATCGGGCCGATCTCGCCCATGCCCCAGTCGCAGACCATCTTGCGCGCGATTTTCGTCGCCTGCTTGATGTCTCCCGCCGCGCCGTTTGTGATGTCGGTAAAAACCGCCTCCTCCGCGACCCTACCGCCGAGACTCGTGCAGATGTGGTTCAACAGGGACTTTTTCGACTCCGTGCGGATGTCGCGCGATGGCACGAACATCGTAGACCCCAGGCTCTGCCCGCGCGGGATTATCGTCACCTTGTGCACGGGAAGCCGCCCGTCGTCGATGACGGCCTGTATGAGCGCGTGCCCCGCCTCGTGATAGGCGGTGAGCTTCTTTTCGCCGTCGTCCATGAGCTTGCGGCGCTCGCGCCCGAAAAACACTTTGTCGCGCGCCTCGTCGATGTCCGCCATGGTGACGGTCTTGTCGTTGCGGCGCGCCGCGATGATGGCGCCCTCGTTTAGGAGGTTCGCCAAGTCAGCGCCGGAGCACCCGGGCGTGATTTTCGCGATGGTCGCCAGATCCACGGACGGGTCGAGCTTGATTTTCGCCGCGTGTATTTTGAGGATTTCCTCGCGCCCCTTGACATCCGGAAGGTCGATTACAACCTGCCTGTCAAACCTGCCGGGGCGCAGGAGCGCGCTGTCGAGAACATCGGGGCGGTTGGTCGCCGCTATGATGATTACGCCGCTGTGGGCGTCGAAGCCGTCCATCTCGACGAGGAGGGAATTCAGGGTCTGCTCGCGCTCGTCGTGTCCGCCGCCCATACCGGCGCCGCGCTGCCGCCCCACGGCGTCGATTTCGTCGATGAACACGAGGCACGGGGCGGTTTTGCGCGCCTGCTCGAACATGTCGCGCACGCGCGCGGCGCCGACGCCCACGAACATTTCAACGAAGTCCGATCCGCTGATCGAATAGAACGGCACGTCGGCCTCTCCCGCGACGGCGCGCGCCAAAAGGGTCTTGCCGGTTCCGGGCGGGCCGACCATGAGGATGCCCTTGGGGATCCTCGCCCCGATGTCGCTGAAACGCTTTGGGTTTTTGAGGAACTCCACGACCTCCGAAACTTCCTCTTTGGACTCGTCGCAGCCGGCGACGTCCTTAAATGTCACCTTGTCCTTGTCCGGCGAAAGCAGGCGCGCGCGGCTCTTGCCGAAACTCATCGCCCCGCGGCCCGTGGCGCGCATCTGGCGGGTGAATAGGAAATACAGCACGCCAACTATTATCAGAAACGGCAGCACGCTCGATACGAGATTTCCCCAGAAAGTGCTCGACGGGACTTCCTTGACCTCCCACGGGGCGGTCGGGTAGGTCAAGCGCTTGTACATGTCCTCGGTAATCCTGCCGGCAAAGACGAAATTCAGCGAGCGCGGCGCGTCCTTCGGGGCGTCCTCGAGCCCGTAGACGGGATTTTTCATCTTGCCCTCGACGACATACCAATCCTTGCCCGCCGAAGGATCGTTGCGCAGGGAAATCTCCAAAATGGCGTCGTTCTGCACGGCCGCCATCAGCTGTTTGGTGTCGAGCGTCTGGACGTTGCCGGATCCGCTGCGCGGCAGGGAAACGAGCATAATTATTGCGCATACAATCACTATCCAAACAAAATACGGTTTGTTCGGAATCTTGCCGAAAGCGTTTTTTTCCTTCTTGTCCATTTAATAGTTAAAAGGCGGATTAGAATTTAAATATTTTCGCACGTCAATTCAATTACCGAGCGCGACCCCGCCGCCTTGAATAGCTCCGACGGTGGCAACCCGGGGCTCCACAATATATCTCCCCCCAGATTACAGACAACAAAGGCCGGTTTTCGTTCCCATACGGGAATTTTTTTTGAGTTGAAAATCTCCTTCAACTTTTTGGGAGAACGCGACCCGAGCGGCGGATACCTGTCGCCGTCGCGCCGCGAGCGGGCAATGAGCGCGCCGTCCGCAAGCCCCCCCGTGGCGGAAAGGTCTATATACGCGCGCCGGGCATCGTCGTTTTCCCCGCTTGTTATCGACTCGAACCGCGCCTTCGTAAGCGAAACTTTTTCGACCCTCAGAACCCGCCCGCCAGGCAGGGCGTTTCTGCCGGATTTCAGGGGGATTTCCCAATCCGAAACGGGTTCCGGTTTTTCGAGCCTCACGGACGAGCCGTCGAAAAACATTTCCAATCCGCCGCCGACGCAAACGCGCGCAAAACCCTTCGAGACCGCCGCCCATACAAATGAGTCCGCGCACCCCGACCGCGTCTTACCCGCGAGCGAATTGAGCGAAAGCAGCTTTGCCGCCGCCCTGCGCACAAACGCCGGATCGGAGGCAAATTCGCGCGGGATCAGGAGTTTCCGCGGGGGATTCCCCGAATTGGAGAGTTCGAGCCGCGGGTTTGCGGCGGCGATTTCGCGCCCGAAAACTTTTTCGGCAAAATCCGAATCCTCCTGAAACAGCGCGCGGGATCTCAGGGCGCTACCGGCGAACTCCCCCGGGCAGAGCGCGTCTATCGCGGGAATTATCTCGGCGCGCAGCCTGTTGCGCAGGAAATCCGGCGACGAATTCGTCTCGTCCTCGCGCCATTCGGCCTTCGCATCTGAAAGGATTTTTTTGATTTCGGCTTTCGACATCCGCAGAAGCGGCCTCGCAAACAGCGCGCCGCGGAAGTGCGAGAGCGGGCGCGGCGCGGACATGCCCTCGCTGCCCGAGCCGCGCATGAGGCGCATCACGAGCGTCTCGGCGACGTCTCCGGAATTGTGCCCCTGCACTATCGCCGAAAGACCGAGCTCGGCGGATTTCGAGGCGAAAAACGCAAGCCTCATCTTGCGCAGGGCGTCCTCCGAAATCCTCTCGGGCGCGCTCTCCGCGGCGCCCAAAACAAACTCCGCGCCGAGCGAGCGCGCAAGCCCGCCGACAAACTCCGCGTCCGAATCGGCGGCCACGCGCTCCCTGTGGTTAAAGTGCAGGACAAACAGGTTTTTCCCCCTCCCGCGGAATACCGACGCCGCCCACATGAGAGCGCACACCGAGTCCGCGCCGCCCGAGCACGCAACTCCGACCCTGCCGCCGCGCGCGGCGGCCCCTTCCACGGCGAGCGCCGCGGAGGGTTCGAGAAGAGCGCGGGGAATTTTGAAATTCGATTTTCCGGACATATTCATTCGGCAAGTTTATAGAGCATTATTAGCGCCCCCATCGCGGCGGGCGCAAGAAAGAAACCCGCGGCGCGCCGCCCGAGACGCCCAGAAAGGTCGGCAAAAAAGAGAAATGCGAGCGTGGCGGCTCCCGCGGCAAAGCCGCTTTTTATGGAGAAGTCAACAGACATGTCCGCCGCCGAATTGAGCGCAAGCGCCGACTTGTTCATAACCCCCACGACCGCGCAGGATACCGCATTGAGCCACTGTGCCGCGAAATCCGGCAGGAAAAACCCCGCAAACCCGAGGCTTACCGCGATTCCCGAACCGAACACGAAGAGCGGTGAATAAAGGGCGGACGCCAAAGAGGCGTATCCGAAATAGTGCGCCGAAAGGGGAAACGCCGCCATCGAACACCCGAGGGAAATGCAGATCCCGCCCGCGGCGAAGTCGAAGAATTTACGCCTGAAACCAGAATAGGCGCGCCTGAAAAATCCCCCGTACAGGACACGCGGGGCGGCGGCTTCGGAAACCCTTTCAAAGAGCGGGAGGGAATAGACGAATATCGAGGCCGCCACGCAGTACGATAGCGCAAATCCGGCGTCGCCTATGTCGCGCGGGAAAATCGCGAGAGATACTATCGCGGCGAGCGTTATGGCGTCCACGGGCTTTGCGCCCCTGCCCAGAAGCGACGCCAGCCACATAACCGCCACCATTCCGAACGCGCGCATGGCCGACGGCCTTCCGCCGCAGGCGGCCACATATAAAAACAGCGCGGGAAGCGCGACAAGCGGCTGGATCCTCCGCCCCGCGCCCAGCGCGGAGAGCGCAAAGTATAAAATCCCCGCCGCGAACCCGACGTGCAGGCCGCTGATTGCGAATACGTGCATTACGCCCGTTCGCGCGAAGGCGTCCTTCTGTTCGGGCGTGAGCAGGCTCTTGTCGCCGAGTATCATCGCCCGATAGGTCTTTGCCGCCTCCGATTCCGCCGACATGAAGGGCGGAAGCGCGCTCAGCGACGAATCCATGTACTCGGCGATTTTCGCGTAAAGCCCGAAGCGCGGGGAGGCCGGAACCTCGACTTTCACGCCGGAGCTCAGGGCGAATATTTTGTAATGCACGAATTTGCCCTCCAAATACCCGTCGAAATCGCGCGACTTTTGGCCCGAATGCCCGCGGGAGCGGCAGCGCGCCCCGCCGGTCGGATACACCGCGCCGTCGAAAACCGCCACCGCCGACGGGCGCAGCTCCGGCGGATTGCGCAGGCCCCCTTTGCCGTCGGAAACCGCATACCACAGCGGCTGCCCCGCAAGAAGCGGCAGATCCTTTGACGAGACAACCTCCGCCGTCCCGTAGAGGGAGCCGTTCTTTCCGCGCGAAACGTCCGAAATGCGCGCTGAAACCGACGCCTCTCGGGGGGCGAAGCCAGGGTACGGATTTTCGGGAACGCCCATGTAAAAGCGCGCGAGCGCCGCGCACCACACGGCGGCGAACACAACCGCGCCCCTCGCAATCCCGGCGCTCCTTGAAGCGCGGGGCGGCTCCGCCTCCGAAAACGCCAAAACCTCCGCGCTCGCAAGGAGCGCAAATAGAAAAACGCCCGCCGGGAGCGCAAACGCGGAAAACCTCCTCAACTCGGGGAATGCCGACGCCGCGGCGTAGGCGCACAAAATCGCCGCGAGAATCCGCGCCGAGGGCGGCGCGCAGATTTCCCCGCGGCGCGCGGGGCATCGGGAACCGACGGGAGGGGGAAGGCCCGTCATAGGCGCGTCAGTTCGAGTTCGGAGAGCGGGTCGGCCGTCCGGTCGAACTCCATCGAGCCTATCGCTCCCTCCGTTTTTCTGTCCTTAAAATAATCGCGCATTTTGGACGGGTTGAACTTGGCGGCCTCCACCGCCTTCGCGAGCTCCACGACCGAGTCGTACCCGTAAGCTGCAACCCACGTCGGGGCCTTGCCGTATTTCGCCCTGTACGCCGCGGCGAACTCGCGCGAAGCGGGAGTGGAGATTTTGCCGAGCTCAAACAGCGTCGCCGTCCTGAAAAATTTCACGCCATCGGGAACCTTGAACGGCTCGAAGCCGAACACCGCGCCGGAGGCGACCGTCCCCCTGAACCCGTCTTTGGCGACGCTCTCGACGAAGCTTTTCAGCTCCCCGCCCCTGCCAACGTAAAACACGCAGTCGGGAAAGAGCCTCTTTATCTGCCCGCTGAAAATGGAGAAGTCGCGCGTGCCCTGCGTGAACACATCGGCGTAGAGCTTGGTGCGTTCGAGCCTCACGCAAAAGGCGAGGTAGTCTCCGCACGCCTTGCCGAACATCGAATCCACGCTCATGAGCACTATGCGGGTGTCGCGCCTGCCCGACCGCTCGACGGCTTTCGAGAGCACATCGCCGTCCTGCGCGCCGTTCAGAAATATCCTCACGGAATTCGGCGCGTCCACAGTCGCCGGCGGATACTGGCAGAGAAAGTTCACAAAGGCGTCGTCGCACTTGGCTATCCGCCGGTGCCACGGCACCACAACCTCGTCGAAGCCGACGGAAATCACCCTCACCCCGTCGCGGCGCAGGGCGTCGAAATTTTCCTCAAACGACAGCTTGCCGGAGCCGTTGGCGTCGCGCGGGACGATTTCGACTTTCAATCCGGCGATCCCGCCCGAAGCGTTTACTTTCTCGGCGCCGAGCTCCATGCCGTTGAGCGCCTCGCGCGCGGCGGCGGCGTTTTCGCCCGTAAGCGGCAGTATCGCGCCCATCGGATAGACGTTTTCGCCGAACTTCGGGGCGGACGAACAACCCGCGAGAGCCGCCGCCGCAATCGCGCAGACGGCGGCGAAAAATTTTGCGCATTTCGCATTCATACGCAAAAATGCTAACAGCGCGAAAGCCGCGCGCAACAATTATTTCCGCCCGCCGGCGGCGCGGTTTTGCAAGGAAACGGAAAGGCCTATCGAGGCGCATACGTGAAAGATCAGAAACGCGCCTCCGGCCGCCGCGAAAACCCCGTCCAACCCCGAAAAAATCTCGAGCTTGCCGGAATTTTCATGCGCCGCGAGCGTCGAGTAAACCGCCGTCGCCCAGAAAAAAGTCATCGCGAGCGCAAAGGACAGCCCGCACGAAAGCGGCGTGAAAATCCCCCGCCCGCCTGAGTAAAGACGCGACGCCGCATATCCGCCGACAGCGCCGAGCGCGCCTATCGAAAGCAGAATCGCCGAAAGCTCCGCAAAATTGTCGCCCATTTTCATATACCCGTCGACTACGCCCTCCGCGTTCCAATGGGTTGCGACAGTCTCGTCCCAAACCGGCCCGCACAGCCCGCGGAGCCAAAAGAAGAGCGCGGCGGTGGCAAAAATGTAAAAAATAAAAAGGGCGCGCTCAAAGCCCAAAATTTTTTTTGGGGCGCAAAATCCGGATTTTCCAGCGGCGCGCCCCTTCGGCTCAGGGGAATCGGGAAATTTTTTAAAGTAGAGCTTTTTTGCGAGGGCGTAGGCGTAGAGCGCAACCAGCCCGTATGCCGCGGCCTCCGCAACCGCGAAATATATGAACTCTTCCGCCCCCGCGAAATCCGCGGCGGCCCCCGCCAGCGCAAAAACCGCGACAACGCACGAAGCCGCAATCCCGAAGCGGACGTTTACGGCTTTCCAAATTTCATCGTCGGCGAGCGTATAGAAAAACCTCACCCCCACGGCGCCGTTGCGCGGGACGAATATGCAAAGAAGCGAAGCCGCAAACATCACGGCCTGGAAAATCATGAAATCCCGGAATCCCATAAGCCCCGATATAATATGTTCCGGCGCAACCTTTCAACGGCAAAATCGCCGGCCGCAACCGCCGCGGCTACCTTCCGAATCCGGACATCAAAGACGACATCATGCGCCTGCCCTTGCCGCCCTTCATCATCTTCATCATTTTGCGCATCTGCTCGAATTGCTTCAAAAGCGTGTTCACGTCGCGCACCTGCGTGCCCGATCCCCCCGCGATTCTCATGCGCCGGCGCGCGTTGATTATCGAAGGGTTGCGCCTCTCCGCGGGCGTCATCGAGAGTATTATCGCCTCCATGCGTCGCACGCGCGCCTCCTCTTTTTCTCCTATTTCTATGCCGGCGCCGCCCATGCCAGGCAGCATTTTCATTATGCCGCCCAGCGGCCCGAGCTTTTTTATCTGGCGCATCTGCGAGAGAAAATCCTCCAGATTGAAATCCGCCTTGCGGAGCTTCTCGGCCATCTTGGCGGCTTCCTCCATGTCGATGTTCTCCTGCGCCTTCTCGACGAGGCTCACGATGTCGCCCATGCCGAGTATACGCTGCGCCATGCGGTCGGCGTGGAACGCCTCTATGTCGGAAATCTTCTCGCCCGTGCCCGCAAATTTTATAGGCGCCCCCGAAACCGCCTTTATTGATAGCGCGGCGCCCCCGCGCGCGTCGCCGTCGAGCTTCGTCATCACGACCCCCGTCACGCCGACCGCCTCATTGAACGCCTTCGCCACGCTGACAGCCTCCTGCCCCAGCGCCGCGTCCGCAACGAGCAGCACTTCTTTGGGCGAAACCGCCCCGCGCAGCCTCTTTATCTCCTCTATGAGGCCGGCGTCTATTTGCAGGCGTCCGGCGGTGTCGAAAATCACGGCATTCGCCCCGTTTTGCAGCGCGAGCTTCCCCAGCCGCTCCCCTATCTCCGGAACGTCCCTGGAATTTCTGTCCGAATAGACCGGCACCCCTATCTGCCTGCCCAAAATCTCCAGCTGGTCTATTGCCGCGGGCCTGTAAACGTCGCACGCAACGAGCGCCGGACGCATACCCTGCCTGCGCAGCAGCGCCGCAAGCTTCGCGGAAGTCGTCGTCTTGCCCGACCCGTGCAGGCCGACCATCATAATCCCAAGCGGCCTTATCGGGGAAAGCTCCGTCTCCCCCGCCCCGAGAAGCTTCACAAGCTCGTCGCTGATTATCTTGACGATCTGCTGCCCGGGCGTCACGGACTTCACGACCTCAAGGCCGACGCATTCCGCACGAACCCTCTCCGTGAAATCGCGCGCCACCTTGAAGTGCACGTCCGCCGACAAAAGCGCCTTGCGGACTTCGCCCAGCGCCTCCGCCATATTCTCGTCCGTAAGCTTCCCCAGCCCCCGCAAATTGCGCAGGGCTTTCGACAAATTCTCCGTTATTCCCTCAAACATTTTATTGAAGGGGGGCCGAGCCCTCCTTGCGCGCAATCGCTTGCGCAATGAGGCTATCCCCCCGTTATCGGTTGTTTATCTTTCTATAAAGCTTCCCCGCTTTTCCCCGCGGGGATACGCCCCGAACATCGGCAAAGCCGATTCCCGCAAGGGGGAGGCGTTTTATCGGCGGGCGCGCCCCTATGCCCCGAGCGTGTCGGAGCCGTACCAGTGCGCCAGAGCCTCGGGGACGGCTATCGACCCGTCGTCGCGGACATTGTTTTCGAGCAGAGCCGCCAGCACGCGCGGAATCGCGAGCCCCGAGCCGTTCAGCGTATGCACGAACGCGGGCTTTCCGCCGGCCGACTTGAAGCGTATGTTGGCGCGGCGCGCCTGGAAGTCCGTGAAGCAGGAGCAGCTCGATACTTCGAGCCACCTCTTCTGCCCCGCCGCCCACACTTCGAGGTCGAACTGCTTGGCGTGCGGGAAACCGATGTCGCCCGTGCATATCGCGAGCACGCGGTATGGCAGACTCAGCTTTTGCAGAATCCCCTCGGCGTCGTTGCGGAGCTTTTCGAGCTCCTCGAAACTGCTGTCGGGGTGCGCCCATTTGACGAGCTCCACTTTGTCGAACTGGTGCAGGCGGTTGAGCCCGCGCACGTCCTTGCCCCAGCTTCCCGCCTCGCGGCGGAAACACGGGGTGTACGCGCACGCGCAAACCGGCAGCTGCGACTCCTCGAAAACTTCGTCGCGGTAGAAATTCGTCACTGGCACTTCCGCCGTAGGAATCATATAGTAGTCGTCCGCCGCGTCATGGTACATCTGCCCCTCCTTGTCGGGGAGCTGGCCCGTCGCGGTGGCGCTCGCGGCGTTCACCATTATCGGGCACATGAGCTCGCGGTACCCGTTTTTGCGCGCCTCGTCGAGGAAGAACGAAAGCAGCGCCCGCACGAGCCGCGCCATGTCGCCGACGTAGAACGGGAATCCCGCCCCCGTAACCTTTACGCCCCTGCGGAAGTCGAGCAGCTTTTCAAACTGCGGCAAATCCCAGTGCGGCACGGCGTTTTTGATTTTGGAAATATCGCCCCACTCCCTGACGGTGACATTGTCCTCGGCGCTCTTTCCGACGGGAACGCTGTCGTCGGGCAGATTGGGAATGGTGAGCAGCAGGCGCTTCCACTCCTTTTCGATTTCGCCCGCGGCGGCCTCGAGCTCCTTGACGCGCTTCGACACATCTTTCATTTCGGCGAGTTTTGCCTTGAACTCATCGGAGCCCTTCGGGAGTTCGGACATCGCCCTGCTCGCGGCGTTTTGGGCGGCGCGAGCGTCCTCAAATTCCACGACGGCCGCGCGCCTCTTGGCGTCGAACGCAATTATCGCGTCAATATCGCAGTCAAAGTGCTTGAGCGCGACTTTGGCCTTCACCAGTTCCGGATTTTCCCTGAGGAATTTTACGTCTATCATAATTTGGAAGATAATTGACTTTCGGAGGCGGCATTTCAACAAAATAGTTGGCGCGGCGGCGCGCGCGGAAAGACCGATTAAGGACTTGCAACAAAATCCGCGCGCGCGTAGGATTTGGAGAAAAATCCGGCGGCAACGCCTTAAAAAATATGCATATGACGGGATACATTTTTGCGGCCATCGCGATATTGGCCGCCCGCGCGCTGGCCGCGGGGGAGCCCGCTGCGGCCTCCGGCGGGGAATACCCCTCCCCTCCGCCGCGCGAACAATGGAAATTTATGGAAGACCTCGCAAAGCGCGAGCCCGTGCGGACGCGCTGGACGCGGGGCGCGAACGGCGGCGGGCTCGACATTTCCGGCGGCCTGCGCATAGCGGACGAATACGGCATCGGAGAAAATCTGGAAACCGCCATATCCGAGCTCAAATCGTTTTTCGCGGACGCGGGGCTGCCGGAAAACGGAAAAGTCCCCCTCAAACTCTCGCGCGGGAAAGTCGCGGGAAGGGAAAGCTACAAACTCAGTGTCGGAAAGTCGGGCGCGGAGCTCGCCGCCGAGGACGACGAAGGAATGCGGCGCGGGATATACTATCTCGAAAACCTCATGGCCTCCCAGGACGGCGCGTTTTTGCCGCTCGGGGAAACCGAGCGCAAGCCGTGGCTCAAAAACAGAATATCGCGGTGCTTTTTCGGCCCGATAAAGCGCCCGCCTTTCAACCGCGACGAACTGCTCGACGGCGTGGACTACTACCCGGGCGACTACCTCGGCAAGCTCGCGCGCGAGGGAATCAACGGGCTGTGGATTACCGTGGAATTCCGCGATCTTGCCGAAACGTCTTTTGCCAAGCGCGACCCGATGGCGCAAAGGCGGCTCGAAAAGCTGCGCAAGACCGTCGAGAAGTGCGGGAGGTACGGGATAAAAGTCTGGCTGTTCGCGATAGAGCCCGCGTCGCTGCCGGCGGGCGACCCGCTGCTCGCCGCCCACCCCGAATGGAAGGGCGCGCGCGGGTGGAAAAACGACTACGCATTCTGCACTTCAAGCGAATCCGCCCTGCGGTATTTGCGCGAATCCCTCGCCGACATATTCGCGCAGGTTCCCAACCTCGGCGGGCTGATAAACATAAGCCACGGGGAGAGGATAACAAACTGCCTCAGCGCCCTGCCCGCCGTCTCCGACGCTCAGGTGAATTGCCCGCGCTGCTCGAAGCTTCCCAAGTGGAAAATCCACGCCGCCGCCGCGCGCGCCATGGTGGAAGGCATGAGGAAATCCAACCCCGAAGCCGAGCTCATAACCTGGCTATATCAGCCGCAGCCCGAGGCGGAGCGCGCGCCGTGGGTGTTCGACCTCGCCCGCCACGTTCCGGAGGGCGCGATAATCCAATACAACTTCGAGAGCGGCGCGCTCAAAAAGCAGCTCGGCAGGTGGAGGAGCGGCGGGGACTACTGGCTGTCGTTCTGCGGCCCGGCCCAGCCGTTCGAGAGAATCGCCGACGCCGCGCGCGCCTCCGGCGCGGAGCTGTCCGCAAAAATCCAGGTGGGGTGCTCGCACGAAGTCGCAACCGTCCCGTTCGTCCCAGCTCCCGGGCTGCTGTACGACAAATACGCGCGGATGAAAAAGACGGGGTGTTCGAGCGTCATGCAGTGCTGGTATTTCGGCAACTACCCGGGCGCGATGAACGAGGCGGCGGGGGAACTCGCCTTCGAGGATTTCAAGGGCTCGAAGGAGGATTTTCTCGCAAGGCTCGCGCGCCCGAAGTGGGGCGCCGACGCCGAAAGAATCGCGAAAATATGGGGCGCGTACGCCGAAGGGTACTCCCATTATCCGCTCTCGAACGACATGCAGTACTACGGGCCGATGCACGCGGGCGTCGTGTGGCCGCTTCATTTCGACATCGGAATGAGGCCGCTAAACCCGACGTGGAAACCCGATACCGCGCCGAACGGCGAGACGATAGGGGAGGCGCTCGAAAACCATTCGCTCGAAGAGGCATTGGAGCTCGCGCGGGCGATGTGCGCCGAAATGGAATCCGCCGCCCCCGACATTGAAGCGCTGGAAAAATCCCTCCCCGCAAACGACGGCCGACGCCTCGACCTCGGGCTCATGAAAGCGCTCAAAATCCAGTTCGAGAGCGCGCGCAACATTTTTGAATTTTACCTCCTGCGGCGCGGGGCATATTTCGCGGGGCGCGAAGCGGGCGGCGCGCAAAAGGCGGCCAAGCTCCTGTCGCGCATGGAGGAAATCGCGCGGGAGGAAGCGGTTCTGTCCGAAAAAATGGCGGAGCTGTGCGAAGCGGACTCGCGGCTAGGGTTCCACTCCGAGGCGGAATCGCACCTGTATTCGAAAGAGCGCCTGATATGGCGCATCGGCAAACTGAAAGAGACGGCGGCTCAAATCGGAGCCGCGCGGGAGGCGCTTGAAAAGGGCGGAAAGCTTCCCGAGAGCGGATTTGAAAAAAGCGCCCCGAAAGTACGCGCCGACGGAAAGTGGGTGGAGGGGAAGTCTATGCGCTGGCGGCTCTCGGAATCGGAAGAGGGGTTAACGTTCGAAGCGGAGCTCGACGGCGACTACGGGTACGACGAACTCGCAGCTACATTCTTCGACGCCGCTGGAACGGTTTTCCCGCAAACTATAAGATTCAGCCGCAACGGGGCTTCGGAATTCTGCAAGCTCGCCCGAACGCGTGTGGAGAACCGCAACGGGGGCGGATGGAGGGCGGAGGCTTTCCTACCCGACCTCGCGCGCGGCGGGAACCCAGCCCTGCGCCCCGCGTGGATATTCGTCCGCCGCGACGCCTCCGGAAGCCGCTCGAAAGCACCCCCGATAGCCTACTCGTGGCCCGAATGCGAAAGCTTCCCGCAGTGGAGGCTCAACATCGGCCCGATCCGCGGCGACATGTTCGGCAGGATAGCGCGCTGAATCTACGGCTTCACTACGCGCAGCATGGAGATTGTCGGCTTGTACCCGTCGATCCCCGTTATTTCGAGATCGTGTTTCAGCTTCATGTTTTTCAGGAAGTCGGCCGTGATGAAAAACGTCGCCGTGCGCACTTTGCCGCTGTCCGCGCACTCCACGACCCTGCGCCCGACTTCGCCGCCCGAATTGTATTCGAGCGCGAATTTCCCCTTTCCGAAATCGAAATACGAAATCTTCACGGCTATTTTCCTGCTTCTCCCGCGCAAAAATTTGCCGTCTACGTCAAAGCCTATTTTCGCGCCGGTCCGCGCCACATAGTCGTACCGCCTGTCGTCGCGCACCATCCACATCTTTATCGCGTGGCCTATTTTGACCGCGGGTTCCGTCTCGTAGCCAGGGCTGTCGCGCTGGTATACCCACCGCTCGAAGTTTTTCAGCCCCGTATTGGGATCCTCCGCCCCCTTTTCGTCGCGCCGCATATTGGACTTCCAAAGATAGCTTTCGCGCAGAAAGCACCACGCGTCGGGCGCGGTTTTTGCGGTCTTGCCGAGCTCCAACCCGACCCACACGAACATTTCGGGACTTATGGTGAACTCGTTCCAGATGACGTCGTTGGTGCGCATTTGAAGCAGCCGCAGATTCGACGAAAAGTAGCGGTACGGGAAGGACGCCGTGGACTTGCCGAAGCGGTACCGCCCCCTTTCGCTCGCCCAATGCTCCTCGTACTCCTCGTTTTCCTCTCCGTTGCGCACGCCGCTCTTCACGACGGGATTTTCCTCGTCGACGTACAGGTAGCCGTCTTTGTCGATCTTCTGGCCTATCTTCTCGTCCGGAATGTGGTAGAGGTACATCTCCACGAATCCGCGGCGGATTCCGAAGCCCTTTGAAATTCCGTAGTCGCTCCACCCGCCCATGAAAACTTTGCGCTCCACGCCCTTTGCGGCCTCCGCCCACGCGTCTATGCGCTCCCTGACGTGCGGAAATCCGTCGGGGTTTTCGTGCTCGGGAACCGGCCCCATTCCCTCGTCGCCGTTGGAGTACGACGAATACCCCACAAACATTCCCTTCACCTCGTCCATTTGCGGAATCCCGGACTTCCCGAAAGCCTCGACGAGCTTCAAATACCGCTTGTGGAATTCGGGGTGCGCGGGGTCTATGGGCTTCATCCGGTCGCCCTTTCCCTCGGGATTTTCGTCCACCGGAACATTGTACTTGAACAGCCATTCGGGTGCGAAGCGCGTCGCCGCGGTGTGGATTCTTATGACGCTGCCGTATCCCTTTTCGGCGGCGGCTTTTATCATGTCTTTGAGGGGCTGGAAGTCGTAGACGCCCTCGGTTTTTTCGATATCCTTCCAATTCAGCCAAAAGCCAACTACCGGAATCGACGGGAAGTTCACGGGTTTTATCTTGGCGATTTTTCCCATGCCGTTCATTCCGGTGCGGTAGAGGGTGACGTAGGAATTAGGGTCGGGCTTCACGCGCGGCGGAAGCGACCAGTCCCACCCGTCCTTCACGGAATCTTCCGCGATCCACTCGGCGGGCTTTACGTCCTCAAAATTCGTCTTTTTGTACCCGCCCCAATAGGGGTATTCGCTCTCGGGCAAAACGCGGTCGGGAATATTTTCCCCGAGCGCGAAAATTGCAAAGGCGGCGCAAAAAATCGGAAGCAAAACCTTTTTCATGCGCAAAAGGTAGCGGGGCCGCATTTTGTTTGCAAGCGTTTATGCTTTCGCGCCTTCCGCCGGGCGGAGCGCAAGATCCGCCGCGCACCGCACAAAAAAGTAGGGGGGAATTCCGAACTCCCCCCGCGCTCCGAAAATTCGGAAACAATCCGCCGCGCCCAAACGCCGCCGCCCGAATTCTAATCCTTGAAGACGTCCTCTATTTTCCACTTGTCGCGCCACCTTATTACGGGCATTGCGCCCTCTCCCGGGCCCTCCCACTCGACGGGAAGGACGATGTACCTGCCGTCCATGGCGTCCTCGGGTATCCAGCGGTCGCCGAAATATATGAAGGCGTCCTTTTTGCCCTGAACCGGAATAACCGCGCTGCTCTGCGAGCGGAAAGTCGTATCGGCCTTCGCCGCGACGGGGACGGTTTTCGACTTTTTCTGGCCCTCGCCTCGGCACGGGTTGCCGAGCTCCCTCCACTCGCCGAGCATTTTGTCGGAGACTGAAACCCTGCCGGGATTAGGCGCCCAGCCCGTGCAGTGCGACGAAAACATGTAGTACTTTCCGCCCTTCTTGAATATGGCGGGCGCCTCGTGGTATCCGCCGGGGAAGACGCGCGCAAACCTGCCCGTGAACCCCGTGTATTCGGGATCGAGCTCGTGTATGTGGAACGTGGAATTCTCCTCGCTCGCGCAGGCAAGATACGCCTCTCCGCCGCCGTCGACAAAAAGCGTCATGTCGCGCGCCATCTGGCCGCCGTCGAAGTCGCGCAAGAATATTCCGCCCCGCAGGATATGTTCCCTCTTTTCCCCGTCCGAACGCTTGCGGGACTTCCAGTCCGGATCCTTTTCGAGCTCCGCGCGGTACGCCCTGAGCCCGTCCGCCCCGTTCACCGGATATTTGCCGGCGTTGGGGCGGAAGCTGCGCAGGTACCTGTACGGCCCCGAGATATTGTCCGCCACCGCGACCCCGACGCGGGCGGTGGTGTAGTCGGGCTTTTCGGCGTAGATATCCTTCAAGTCGGCGGACTTCGCGGTCGGCCCCTTGCGGAATTCGAGGTGCATCCACATCACATACTTTTTCGTCCGCGGATTGTAGATGACTTTCGGCCTCTCCAATATTGTGCCGCGCACGATTTCCGAATCGGGGTCGCCGCTCATTTCGAGGGCGATTCCCTCGTCTTTCCAGTTGTATAGGTCGTCGGACGAATAGCAGTGGACGCCCGTCACCGACTTGTTGCCGAGCGTCCCGCCGAGCTTGTGTTCCCCGAAAATATAGTACCTGCCGTTGTCGAAAATCGCGCCCGCGCCGTGGGCGTTTATGTGCCTGCCGTTGTCGTCGAGCCACACCTGCCCGGGATTGAATGAGTCGTATTTTAGGACGGAAGCGGAATTCACCCCGCCCGTTCCGCAGCATCCGCCGGCGGCGAGAGCCGCCGCGAGCCCGAGAAAAACGTTAAAAAATTTCATAAACAAACAATGCCGGAAACTCCGGCAAAAGACAATAAAATTAGGCGCAAAAAGGGCGCTCCGTCGCCGGAACGCCCGAAATCCGCGAGGGGCGGGGCGGACTATGATTTGCGCGCCCCGCGCAGAATTGCCGCAAGCGCGAGCGCCGCGGCCGCAAAATACGCCGCGGCCGCCGCGGGCTCCGGAACCGCCGAGAACGACGCCACGAGACTGTCGTCCCGCACAAACAGCCGAACCTCCACTCCGTCCGAAACCGTCAGGGCAATGTCGCCGAGATATTCGCCTATGTTCGAGGAGGTCTCCCATGACATTATCGCGCGCTCGTATGATTCGACGCCATTTTCGTGGAGAAACATCTCCAAATCCCGCGCAGATACGTTGAATTTCATCTCGAGCCCCGAGGCGCCGGAAGCGACGTTGAAGATTCCGGAATCGGGATCCCCGTCAACCTTGGCGGCGGTTATCAAATCGCCGGCGTCGACATTCGGGAAAATGTCGAACGCAAAAGCGCCCCCGCCCCACTCTATGCGCGAGAACGCAACCGAGCCGTATTCGTAGTCGGGAGAAACGCCGGTCGCGCCGAATGCGGCGGAAGAGCCGTTGACGGAAAGCTTTCCGCCGACATTGCCCGAAAAATTCATTTCAAGAATCCCGTTTTTCACGCTCACGGAATTCGGGACATGTATCGCCGAATTGCGGCACGCGTCGTTGTCGTCAAGGTTGGAGGAATCCGCCGCAAACCTGAGGGTTTGTTTGGCGCCGGAATTATTCGCGTACATCGTCACGTTAAAAACCGAGGTCGAATCGATAATGCCGAGGCTGCCGGCCCACGCGTGGTCTTCGGAATTTGAAAATTCCAAATTCACGGTGGAATTTTGCTTGGAGAGTTTCAAAGCGCCGTCGCCGCGCAGCCCGCCGACGCGGATATTGCCGACGTCTCCGGCGGAGCTATCGCCGCCGCATTTGAGATCCCAAATCAGGTTGCTCTTCGACCCGCGGACTATCGGCTGGGTGAGATCCACATAGCCGTTTACCGTAAAATTGGTCACCTTTGTAAGCATCTCAATGCGCTCGGTGGCCCAATTCGTCCCCCGCCCGGCGGCGCGAAAGAGCAGATTCCCACCGATGAAGACGCTCCCGTTCGTGTGGTCGAAGGAATGGTGTTTGAAGGCGAATTTGAATCCGGCGTTGTTCGCACCGGCGATGTTGTTGTTTTCGACGATGAAGTCGCCCGAAACCTGGAAATTGGCGCCGCTTAAAACTTTTACGCCGCTCTCGGCCTGAACCCAATCCGCAGCGTTCCTCGCCGAAAAGAGGAAATCGCCCCTTATGGTAGCCGTGTTGTTTTCGGTCAAAAGAAACCACGCGCCGTTTGATCCCGTTCCGGAATCCCCGACTTTGAAAACCACATCGCGGGCGTTGAAATTGGCATAGTTTGAATTTGCCGTATAGCCGTTGGAATCCGCCGTAATGAAGACATTCGCATTGAAATCCGGCAAAGACGCTGCGGGCTCGCCGGAAATACTGCCGACATTGTAGTTCCCGACATCGTTCAATTTGTTGTTATTTCCCGAGGTAGGAATAAAATAATAATCCGAATACGTTTGGGCAAAAGCGGCGCATATAAAAGAAATAAAAGACAGAAATCCGGCAAAGACTTTTCTTAAAAGCCCATACGCCGCTGAATGCCCGCGGCAAAAGCGCGAAGAATTGGGAAATGCACTTATCATTATAAATCCTTTATTTAATTTTGATGATTCCCCAGAAAACATATTTTCCTAAAAATGTCAATACTTTTACAAAACTCTTTCCAATATTTTCCATTCTCTGTCCCCGCCCCGCTACACTCACCGCGTAAAACATTCTTTCCCGCTCTCCATTGACGTTTGAAAAAATTCGGAAACGGAAATGGCGGGAAATAATGGGAGGTTGCGGAAAAATAAGAGGGTCGGGCCGGATTCGGCTTCCGGATTTGAGTTTGGAAACTTTTTTGCGCCGACTCCATAAAACGAAGCAAGATTTGGAACGGTTCCTCCCCGACGGGCCGCCGCCGAACATCTGCGATACGCGCAAGGCCGGAAATAAAAACCCCTGCAAAATATTTGCAAGAGTCTTGAAAGGAGATTGCGGCTTTACTTTTTTCTCCCGACATGGACACAATCGCCGGATGTGCGGAAAATTGAAATGTGCCGCAAATTCCATCATGGCAATGTTTGCTATTTCCGCGAGGCCTTCGCGATTTTGCCCCCCTCGGCAAAAAAGATGTTTTTCAATCGAATCGTTATTGCCACACATTCCCATACCTGCCGAATACAAAGCGGAGGAATAGTTTGCGCAGATTAAAAAGCTTTCGGCGGCCGGATTTGCGCAGACGGAGGCGACAGCGGACATTCCCTACGGCAAATTGGAACAGGCTGCCAATGCGCGGGGCGATTTGCGGGAAGCGGTCGACGGAACATTTGCGCCGACCGTGAAAACAGTGCTGGGATTTCATGGGAATCCCAAAAATACGGGCACTTTCCCTAAACGTTTGATTTTATTCCTCAAATCTTGCAGTGCGATACGCTTTCGGCAAAAAACCCCGCGGCTTGCGCCGGCGGGGTTTTTGCAGGATTTCGGATTTCTCTCCGGATTTTAGAATCCGAAATCGACTTTCCCGCCGAACCAGAAGTTCTTCTCGCGACCGGAGAGCTCGTAGCTGCCGTCGCTTTGCGGGCCTTCGCCGCCGCCGCGCTGGGAGAATCTTACGCCGCCGCTAATAGTGCAGTATTCGGTGACGGCATACGCGAGGTCGGCGCTTACGCCGTAATACCAGTAGTTGCAGCCCTGCCCGCCGAGCTTGCCGTCGTCCTTTTTGCCCGCGGTGAGGTAGCCGCCGTAGACGCGGACGGGCATCGTGAAGCGTTCGTTGTCAAGAAGCCACCCGCCGACGGGAAATGCGTAGCCGAGCGACAACTCAAACACATGCTGTTCGAGCGTCCAGTTGTAGAAATAGTAGAAAGAAGGGCTGACGTTTATGCCGAAGAGATACGAGGCCGTGTCGAAAGACACCCCGCCGTAAACCTCCATATCTCCGGAAATCAGATAGCTGTCGCTATCCGGATACCAGTAGTAGATGTAGCCGACGTCCACGCGCAACTCCCTATAATAATAGACCGCCCCGATGTACGCATCCAACTCGTTGGCCTCTCCCATCTTCGTGCCCTTTATCGGAGATGAATACCACGCGCCCGCATAGAGGTCGAGGGCGTAGAGGGGGTAGGAGAACTCAACCTTCGGCTGGATTGCGTGCCCCGAGCGCTTCTCGCCCCTAAACACGTATTCCGACTCATAACCCACCGCGGCGGAAACGCCGAGCAGCGAAAGCGAGAGTTCCGGCGTGTACTCGCGGTACTCGACGACATCGCCGCCCAGCCGCGTGACAGACGGCTTGTATCCCGTCGTCTGGTTGGCGGTGACGCCGCTGCCCAAATTCACGACATCCTTGTTTTCGGTTACCTGGGACTGCGCGGGCAGCGAGGCCGCAAACGCCGCGAAAGAGATTAGGAGTAATGCTGTCTTTTTCATGTTTTTACGGAGGATTTTTAGGGGGAAAATGAAAAATCAGTAGCGGTAGAACTCGGGTTTGTACGGGCCCTCGACTTTCACGCCGATGTAGTCGGCCTGCTTCTTCGTGAGCTTCGTGAGCTTGGCGCCGAGCTTTTTGAGGTGGAGCCTTGCGACTTCCTCGTCGAGCTTTTTGGGGAGAATGTAAACCTTGTTTTCGTACTTGCCCCTGTTCTTCCAGAGATCGATTTGCGCGAGCGTCTGGTTGGAAAAGGAGTTGCTCATCACAAACGACGGGTGCCCCGTGGCGCAGCCGAGATTCACGAGCCTGCCTTCGGCGAGCAGGAAAATCGAGTTGCCTTTCGGGAAGGTGTACTTGTCCACCTGCGGCTTGATGTTTGTGCGCTTTATTTTCGGGAAGGCTTGAAGCTTCGCCACCTGGATTTCGCTGTCGAAATGCCCTATGTTGCAGAGAATCGCCTGGTCCTTCATGCGCTTCATGTGGTCTATGGTGATGACGTCGCAGTTGCCCGTCGTCGTCACGTATATGTCGGCGAGCGGCAAGGCGTCTTCCACGGTGACGACGCGGTAGCCCTCCATCGCGGCTTGAAGCGCGCATATCGGGTCGATTTCGGAGACGAGCACCGTCGCGCCGAGACCTTTGAGAGCCTGCACGCAACCCTTGCCGACGTCGCCGTAGCCGCAAACGAGGGCGACTTTTCCCGCCACCATGACGTCTGTCGCGCGCTTTATGCCGTCCACGAGGGATTCGCGGCAGCCGTATATGTTGTCGAATTTGCTCTTCGTGACGGAGTCGTTGACATTGATGGCGGGAAACAGCAGCCTGCCGTCTTCGACCATCTGGTAGAGCCTGTGGACGCCTGTGGTGGTCTCCTCGGAAACTCCCCTGACTTCGGCTACGACCTTGTGCCAATGGTTTTTATCGGCGGCGTAAACTTTTTTGAGGAGCTTTTTTATGACTTTCTCCTCTTCGGAGCCGGAGGGGGAATCTACCCACTTGTCGCCGTTTTCGAGCTCGTAGCCCTTATGGATTAGCAAAGTGGCGTCGCCGCCGTCGTCAACTATGAGCTGCGGGCCCTTGCCGTCCGGCCACGTGAGGGCGCGGCAGGTGCAGTCCCAATACTCTTCGAGCGACTCCCCCTTCCACGCGAATACGGGAACTCCCGCCTTGGCGATGGCAGCCGCTGCGTGGTCCTGAGTGGAAAATATGTTGCAGCTCGCCCAGCGCACGTCGGCGCCGAGGGCTTTGAGAGTCTCGATGAGCACGGCCGTCTGAATGGTCATGTGCAGCGAGCCGCTCACGCGGACGCCTTTGAGGGGCTTTTTGGGCGCGTATTCCTCGCGGATTGCCATCAGCCCGGGCATTTCCTTCTCGGCGATGTCGAGCTCCTTCCTTCCCCACGGGGCAAGGGATATATCGGCAACTTTGAAATCGTTTTTGTCTTTTTTAGCCATTTTGCCTCACTTGGATTCCGCGGCCTTTTTGAGTTCTCCGGCCTTGTCGGTCTTTTCCCACGGCAGGTCGGACTTGGTGAAGTGCCCGTAATTGGTCGTCTTCTTGTAGATAGGGCGCAGGAGGTCGAGCTGCGCGATGATGTCGGCCGGCTTGAAGCTGAAAACTTTCCGTATCGCCTTTTCGATTTTCTCCTCCGGAACTTTCGACGTTCCGAAAGTCTCAACCGCGATGCTGAGCGGCTGCGGATAGCCGATGGCGTAGGCGACCTGGATTTCGCACCTGTCGGCGAGCCCCGCCGCCACGACATTCTTTGCCACCCACCTGCACATGTACGCCGCCGAACGGTCGACCTTGCTGGGGTCCTTGCCGGAGAACGCGCCGCCGCCGTGGCGCCCCGCGCCGCCGTAGGAGTCCACAATGATTTTCCTGCCCGTGAGCCCCGAATCCCCCTGCGGGCCGCCGACGACGAAATTGCCTGTCGGGTTCACGAGGAACTGGGTCTTTTTTGTTATGAGCTTTTTTGGGAGAACCTTTTTTACGACCTTTTCGACTATGTACTTTTCAATCTCCGCGTGCGATACCCCCGCCGCGTGCTGGGTTGAGACCACGACGTTTTCTATATACGCGGGCTTGCCGTCCTCGTAGGCTACGGCCACCTGGCTCTTGCAGTCGGGGCGCAGCCACTTGGGGCCCCTGCCGCCCTTGCGCTGCCTGGCGAGCTCCGTGAGAATCCTGTGAGCGAACATTATGGGAGCGGGCATCATCTCGGGCGTTTCGTTCGTGGCGTAGCCGAACATTATGCCCTGGTCGCCTGCGCCCTGCTCGGCGGTCTTCTTGCCCTTTGCCTTGCGGGCGTCGACGCCCTGCGCGATGTCGGGGGACTGCCTGGTCAGCAGGTTGGTCAAAAATATCTGGTCGGCGTGGAACACGTCGTCGGAATTGACGTAGCCTATCTCCCTCACTGCGTTGCGCACGATTTTCTCGTAGTCGAGGACGGCCTTAGTCGTGATTTCGCCCGCGATTACGACGCAGTTGCTCTTTACGAGCGTCTCGCAGGCGACGCGGCTGAACTTGTCCTGTTCGAGGCAGGCGTCGAGAATGCTGTCTGAAATGTAATCGGCGACTTTGTCGGGGTGCCCTTCGCCCACCGACTCCGATGAAAAGACATAGTTATTTATCATAAAGTTTAAAATCTAAGGGAAAATTTGCCCCTTTCAAGTCTTTTATGGCTCCGTAAACGGGATTTTTTGCCGCCGCGCGGGCGCCTAAAAAGCGGGCGCGCGCAGAGGAAGCCGTCAGTTTTTGGACGAGCGCCGGATCAGCGCGCAACCCGCCGCCTGGAATATTATGTTCGGCAGCCATATAAGCAAATCCGGACGCATGTGCGGGTATTTTTCAAGCCACGAAATCACCACTATCATCATGTAGTACGACATCGCGAGCGCCAGCGCTATCGCCACGTTCGCGAAAGTCTCCGAGCGCGACGCCTTTATGCCGAGCGGAACGGCGAGAACAACCATCGAGAATATCGAAAACGCCATCGCAAAATTCTTCTGTATCTGTATGCGCACCTCTATGCCGTCGCGGTACGCAAGCTCCGGAGTCGTCTCTTCAAGGGGCCTCGGGTGCCACGTGTCGCGCGCCTTCATGAGCTCCGAAAACGTCATGAGTTTCAGCCGCGTGTTGTTCTTGTCCATTCCGCCTATGATTTCGTTGAGCGGCAGCTTTATGACGAGCTCGTCAAAGCGCGCCGTCGGCAGCGGCGTGCGCAGGTTTTCGGGGTCGTCGTCGCGCGCCTTTTCCGCGCTGCCGTTTTTCAGCGTCAGCACTATCTCGTCGGCGGAGTCGTCGTAGTCCAAAACCCCGCGGTCGGCCTGGATTGAAACGCGGGAGCGCCCCTGCTTGTCGAGCTCCCAAATCCGGAAGCCCGCAAGCTCTCCCCCGTCCTCCCCGTTTGCGTAGATGACGTATCCGGGGAAATCCTTTATAAAGGAGCCCGGCTGTATGAATTGCAGCGGATTGTTGCGGATCAGGTTTCTGAGCGCGCTCTTGTAGGTTCTGTCGGCTATCGGCGCATAGTTGAAGTTTATGCCCACCGAAAACAAAGACGCTATGATGGCGATGAAAAACACCGGCGCCGCCATGCTGTATATCGACCTGCCGCACGCCTTTATCGCCACGACCTCACTCTGGGCCGACATCCTGCCGAACACGAGCAGTATGCCCGTGAGCATTCCCATCGGGAGCGCGTAGGGTATCACCCCGGGGATCAGCAGCGCCACTATATAAAGAAAGAACCCGATGCTGAGCCTTCCGGCGGCGAGGTCGCCCACGACCTCCTTCATGACGTTGCCGAGCACGAGCACGAACACGAAGAGCCCCACCGTCATGAAGGCGGCGCCCGCGACCTGCCTGAGTATGTATTTGTTCAGCGTACCCATTGCTTTTTCCATTACCGCACGCGGCGGGTTAGATTGCAATCCAAAACCGAGCCCCCCTCGCGGGCCGCGTTTCCGGAAGCGCCCGCGGGCGCGCGAGATATTGCTTGTCATGCGCCGCAGGCGCCGTAAAATGGCCCGAAAATTTTTCAAATTCACGCTGTAAAATGAAAGTCACAAAAAACTACTACACCGACTCGAACAACTGCCCGTTTTACGTGCACGAAAACGGCGACGGCATGAAGGAGGCCATTCTCTGGCACTTGGAGCGTTCGCTCGGCTGCGCGAGAAAGACCGCCACGACCCACTCGTGGTGGATCGCCACGGCGCTCGCCGTAAAAAACCACATCATGAACCGGTTTATCGACACGATGTACCGCCAGCATGAAAACGACGCGCGCAGGGTGCACTACTTTTCCCTCGAATACCTCGTGGGCAGGCTCACCACCGACATTCTCGTCAACACCAACCTGATGGAGCCCACCCGCAAGGCGCTCCGCGAACTCGGGCTTGACCCCGATGTGATATTTGACGCCGAAGTCGACATGGGGCTTGGCAACGGCGGCCTCGGAAGGCTCGCCGCATGCTTCCAGGACTCCCTTGCAACGCTCGGCTACCCCGCCATCGGCTACGGCATACGCTACGAGTTCGGGCTCTTCACGCAGTCTTTTGAAAACGGCAGGCAGGTGGAGTCGCCAGACAACTGGCTGAGGTTCGGCTGCCCGTGGGAGATCGTCCGCCCCGAATACACCGTGAAAGTCCCGATGGGCGGGCGCGTCGAAAACCGCATGAACGACAAGGGAGACTGGCGCCCCTCCTGGGAGGGCGCCAAGGAAATAGTCGGCGTGCCGTGGGACGTGCCGGTCGTCGGGTTCGGGGCAAAGACGGTGAACTTCCTGCGCCTCTGGGAATCGCGCGCTTCCAACGAATTCGACCTCGGGGCATTCAACGAGGGCGGCTACGCGCAGGCAGTCCACGAAAAGGCCATGAGCGAAACCATTTCGAAGGTTCTGTACCCCAACGACAAGACCGAAAACGGAAAGATTCTGCGGCTCCTGCAACAGTACTTCTTCGTGTCGTGCTCGCTGCAAGACATAATCCGCCGCTACTTCGAGAACCACTCCGACTGGTCGAAATTTGTAGACAAGACGGTAATCCAGCTCAACGACACGCATCCGGCGATAGCGGTTCCGGAGCTGATGAGGCTGATGATGGACGTCCACGGCCTGCCGTGGGACGAGGCCTGGGCGATGTGCGAAAAGATTTTCGCCTACACCAACCACACCCTCCTGCCGGAAGCGCTCGAAAAGTGGTCGGTGTCGTTCTTCGAAAAACTCCTGCCCCGCCACCTGCAAATCATATACGAAATCAACGCGCGCTGGCTGAGGCGCGTGGCGGAAAAGTATCCAAACGACCCCGGCAAACAGGAGGCGCTCTCGATAATAGAGGAGGGCTCCCCCAAGATGGTGCGCATGGCGTATCTCGCGGTGGTCGGGAGTTTCAGCGTAAACGGCGTCGCCGCCCTCCACACGGAACTGCTCAAAAACAGCGTCCTGCGCGACTTCTACGACTTCTCCCCCGAAAAATTCAACAACAAGACAAACGGAGTCACCCCGCGCCGCTGGCTCAAATCCTGCAATCCGGGGCTCTCCGCGCTAATAGACGCAAAGGTTCCGGGGGTCTGCTGGCCGAAAGACCTCGACGCCATACGCGCCCTCGAAAACTACGCCGAAAACGAAGATTTCCAGCGCGAGTTCATGCGCGTGAAGTTTGAAAACAAAAAGCGCATGGCGGCGATAATAAAGGAAAAGTGCGGCATAGAGGTGTCCCCCGAAGCGATGTTCGACGTGCAGATCAAGCGCCTGCACGAATACAAGCGCCAGCACCTCAACCTGCTGCACATACTCACGCTCTACAAAAAACTGCTCCACAACCCCGACATGGAAATCGCCCCGCGCGTGTTCATATTCGGGGCAAAGGCCGCCCCGGGCTACGACATCGCAAAAAACATAATTTTCGCGATCAACAAGGTCGGCGAAAAAATCAACTCCGACCCGCGCATAAAGGGCAAACTGAAAGTCGCCTTCATTCCCAATTACAGCGTGTCGCTTGCGATGAGCATAATCCCCGCCGCCGACCTCTCCGAGCAGATTTCGACCGCCGGCAAGGAGGCGTCGGGAACCGGCAACATGAAGCTCGCCCTCAACGGCGCGGCCACAATCGGAACCCTCGACGGCGCCAACATCGAGATTCTCGACGCCGTCGGGGAGGAAAACATGTTCATCTTCGGAATGAACGTCGAGGAGGTCCAGGACAGGCGCGCGCGCGGCTACAACCCCTGGGCAGTCTACTCGCAGAACAAAGATTTGAAGGACGTGCTCGACTGGCTCGTGTCCGACTATTTCATGCCCGACAATCCGAACGCCTTCATGCCGCTGCGCAAGTCGCTTCTCGACTGGGGCGACCCCTTCATGGTCTGCGCCGACTACCAGTCGTACTGCGACGTCCAGCAGAAGGTCGACGAGGCGTTCCGCGACAAAAAGCGCTGGGCGAAAATCGCCATAAACAATACCGCGAGAATGGGCTTCTTCTCGTCCGACAGAACCATACGCGAATACGCCGAAGACATCTGGGATCTGAAAGGGGACTTGTAGGCTCCGGCGCGCGCCGGTTCCGGCGGGGAGGCATCGCCCCGCAGGGGCCGGCTCGGCAACCCGCGCAAGCGCGACAAAAAACAAGCCTTTTTGAAAGGCCTGTTTTTTTTGCGCCCCCGACAGGGCGGCACAAACCGCCCGGACTTTCCGGCGCGGGAAATCCGGAGCCTGCCGGATTCCGTCAGCGGAGCGGGAATATTGCGAAAGCAACCGACGCAAGAACGCGCCCATTGGAATCCGCGCCGCACGCCGGCTGAAATCCGGAAATTATTGACGAACCTCCAGGGGAAGTCCGTTTTTGTCGGGAGGATTGCAGCGGAAAGGGACGCATTGCGGGAAAACCGCCGCAAGGGGCAATGCCCGTTCTATTCCGCCACACTATGGCAGGCGCGCCCGGCGCCGTCCGCCCGCCTTACGCCCATGTTTGGAAGTGGATTTTTTCTTTGCGGAATCTGCCGGTGTCGGGTTCGGGGGTTTCCGCGCCGTAGCCCACTATTATGAGCGCCATGGGCTCGATGTTTTTCGGCAAGCCGAAGAATTTTGCAAAAGCGGAAATTCTCTCCCGCTCGGGGGCGATTCCGCACCAGCAGGTGTCGAGGCCGATCTCCTTTGCGCGCAACAGTATGTTTTGGGTGGCGGCGGAGCAGTCGAACCGGCAATATCCGCCGTCGGGTGATTTAAACTGCGCGTCGAGATCGCCGCAGACGATTATAGCGGCTCCCGCGTCGGCGAGGGACTCGCAGTAAGGGTGGATTTTCATTATCCCCGCAATCCTGTCGGGGTCGGTGACGGCAATGAACTCCCACGGCTGTTTGTTCATCGCGGACGGCGCGTGCATCGCGGCGTCGAGCAGGTCGGTTATCTGCTCTTTCGTCGCGCGCCTTGAACTGTCGTACGCCCTTACGGAGCGGCGGGTGAATATTGCGCTTTTCTTGTCCATTGCATTTTCCTTTCCGATTTTCCGGCGCCCCGAAACGCGCGCTGCCGCGCATCGGGCGCGCCTATTTGTACAAATGGAATTTCTTGGAGCTCTCGCGGAAGGCAGCGGCCTGCCGCTTCCACTTTTCGACGAACTTTCCGACGTCGGCGGCGCTCCCCTTGCGGGAGATTTCGCCCCACCATTCGGCGGAACCCGTATGCTTGTTAAACAGGGATTCCTGCGAATTCGAGGCATTCGCAAACGCCCCCTTCCCCCCCCACTGGCACGCGAGGCGCATCATGTGGAAATTGAGCTCCGTGACGTTAAGGGAATTCCAGTCGGTTATTATTACGTACACGCCTTCGACTTTCTCGCCGCGGGCGTTTTTGGCGGCGGCGCGGCGGTACGACAACCCCCTGATCCGGCAGCGGCGCAGGGCGGTCTCGACCTGCTCGGGGGTCTTGCCCTTGAAAGTCAGGAACCTGAACGGGTACTGCGTGCCGTATCCGTGCTGGAAGCCGCCGAGCTGGCAGCCGAGCCCTGTCATCGGGTACCCCATGGCGGCGGCGACGGTAGGCACTGCGGGGCTGGTCGGCTTCCATTTGAGCCCCGTGTCAGTCCAGAGCATGGAGCGCTTCCACCCCTTCATCGGAACCACCACAAGTTTCCCGTCAAGCTGCGCCCTGCGGGGAATTTCCATGGCCCCGTCCGTCCATTTGGCAAACCGCGCAAGCTCGCCCATGGTCATGCCGTGGACGTACGGAACGCGGAACATGCCCACATAGCTCTTGAACTGGGGGTCGAGCCCGGGTCCGTCGACTTTCAGGCCGCCGAGCGGGTTGGGCCTGTCGAGGACGACAACGGTCTTCCCGTTTTCAAAACACGCCTCCATAGCGCGCAACATACAGCTTGCATAAGTGTACGACCTCGCCCCGACGTCCTGCAAATCTATCACGAGGACGTCGATTTTTTTGAGCATTTCGGGGGTAGGCTTGCGGTATTTGCCGTAGAGCGAATACACGGGCAACCCCGTGCGGCGGTCTATTTTGTCGAGGACGGGCACGTCAGCCTTCTCGTTGCCGTAAATTCCGTGCTCCGGGCCGAAGAGCGCGACGAGCTTCACATTTTTTGCGCGCCGCAGAATGTCTATTGTGCTCGTCCCGAAGCGGTTGACGCCGGCGGGGTGGGTGAGCAGCCCCACGCGCTTGCCCGCTATCGGCGCGAAGTTGCGGGATTCGAGCACGTCGATTCCGAGCATTACTTTCGGTTCCTGCGCCGCCGGCGCCCGAACGCCCGCAAGCGCGGCGAAAAAGGCGGCGAAAATGTAAACAAAGGCGGCAAACCGCTTTTTGATAATGTAAAAATCGGGCATATCGGCAGAATTTTCCGTTCGATTCAATTCCCTATCCCCTGAGGGGCACCCTTGCAAGCACGGACTTCGCGCAGTTGCGCATTTGGCTGAAAATCCGTGCCGAAAGCGCGCAAATTGTGGCGCAATGTCACAGCCGTCACACTTTTGTTGCGCCCCTCAGCTCCGCGCCCTCCGAAATTTCCACATTCCAACACATTGGTTATAAAATAGATGCAAAACCAGACACCGCCACCGCGAAGTCTGGCACAAAATCTGTTTACAATACTGCGGATACAAACTCGCAAATAGGCAAAAAAAATATAGAATAAATAACGAGAAAAACGGTCTAAATAAATAGACGCAACACGGAGGGGGCGGAATCCGCCCGAAACGAAAATGATAGGACTAAAAGAAAACCAAAAAGAAAAAGCGCTGACGGCTCGCCAGAGGGATCTTTTCGTCAAATATTATCCTGTCATAAGGAAAATAGTCAATTCGATGAAGACGAAACTCCCCTCTTACGCCGACCTCGACGAGCTCCACTCCGCCGGAGTCGGGGGCCTCGCCGACGCCGTCAGAAAGCTCGACCCCGCGAGGGAGGAGAGCTTCGGCGGCTACATCTCGACCCGCGTCAGGGGGGCGATAATAGACGAGCTCAGAAGCCTCGACTACATGTCGCGCTCCGCCAGAAGCGACGCAAAGCAGCTGGAAAAGCTCCGCGAAGAGCTCGAACAGCAGCTCGGCCGCGCGCCCAAAGACTCCGAATTGCGCGAGAAAATGGGCGTTTCGGAAAAACAGTTTGAAAAGATGATGCGGCGCACGCAGTCGTGTTCCTTCATATCGCTCAACGACTCGCCCGAAAGCGGCGACGCAAATACGCCGTCGTTCTCGGAGTCCATCGCCGACGAAACTGCGGAAACCGCGGTGGAAACGGTCGAAAAGAAGGAATTTGCCGAAAACATGCGCAAGAACATCGCGCAGCTTCCCGAGAAGCAGAGAAGGGTAATAGAAAACTATTACTTCAAAGACAAAAAGCTCGGAGAAATTGCGAAAGAGTTCGGACTGACGGAGGCGCGCATATGCCAGATACACGCGCAGGCGCTAAATTCGCTAAGGCCGAGCATGACCCAATTCAAAAACTGATTTGTCGGCGGGCGCGCGTCTGCCGCTGATGCTCCGTTTCGAAAGAGTCTGCCGGCGGGAGCGCACATTAACCATCGGCGGCTTTCCCCGAAACGGAGCAATTCGCCAAAAGCATTGCGCCAAATCGGGAAACCGGGGTTTTTCGGAACGAACTCCGGAAGCGCGTACGAACCTCCCATGCGGGAGGTTCGTTTTTTGTTGGGAACGGAGTGGGGATAGAAGTATTGGCGGAGCCAATCTTCGT
>ERZ827168.957-NODE-957-length-43077-cov-5.677049_pt1 | contig 43077 bp, 43 predicted proteins | sample MGYA00519868_ERZ827168 | MGnify/ENA primary metagenome ERZ827168 (study PRJEB31778, sample SAMEA3449271) | human gut metagenome | biome: human gut; feature: human-associated habitat; material: faeces | place: United Kingdom | collected 2010/2012 ...
TGATACATTTATTTAAGTCTAAACTATAAAAGTTCGGACAGATTGCCTACTGGTGCTGGTTAACAGAATTGAACTGTTCGCTGAAGCTTACCATGCTTCTGTATTGCCACTATACTAAACCAGCAACTCTAAATATATTATAGAAAATATTTTAATTATCTACAACATATTTAATTCTATTTCTTAATTTTATGTTCACTTACATAAATAAGACATCTATTTAATATAAGTTTTTAAAATTTTTTCATCTTTTAAATCATTTTCTTTACGATTTATATCATCAATTATTTTAGAAAAATCTTCTTGTAAACTTTTAGTTGGCTCATATAGAACACTATAATCATAATCACATTTAACATTAAATTTATCACTAGAACAAACACAAATAGGTACACTTTCACTTACATCATTTTTAAAACTATTAATTATATAAATCGCCGATTGTACCAAATCAAACGAATCCTTACGAAGAGGCATATAATTATCTGTAATTAATAAATCATAATCATTATCATAATTATTTTTTAATGATCTAAAATACATCAAAGCATCCATACAATTATTTAATCTAAATATATTTAAATCCTCGACTATCGTTTTTAAATCTCTAACAATATTTTTATATTTATAATCATCATCTTCTACTATTAAAATATTCATAATAAGTGCCTCCTAATAAATTTAATTATAGTTAATTAAAATCACATTTTATTTTCTTAATTTATGAGTTATTGCATAGTTAGAAATACTTCTAAAATTATCATCATAAGGATAAATCTGTTGTCCAAATTTTAACCACATTTCTGACCAAGATGCACCTGATGCAAGTAATTCATGAACTATTTTATTATTTAATGTGTTGTTTCCATCTTGCTTATTTAGATCTACACAACCCTCTTCATCATATAATTTACATTGTAAATCGCATTCTAGTTTATCACACATATAAGCAAACATTGCCTCTTTTGTTGAATGCGAATCAAATTCAAGAAATAAATTTTCAATTTCTTTTCCATCAAGTATTCCACTTAATATTTTAGAAACTGCTTCATGCTCTATTATTTCTTTTTCTTCTTTAGATATATCAAACTGAGTTAAATCACCTATAACTGTTTCACCTAATTCATGAACTGCTAGCATTAAAATAACTTTCATTGTTTTCCATCCAGTTCTAATAACATCTTTTAATTTATTACATAAAACATAATAATTTAAAACTCTTTCTTCTTTATTCATTTGCATTAAAATATTCACCTTCTAAATCTTATGTATTATATTACAATAAATAATAAAGTTATTCAATTTATTTATCTATTATATTATCAATTCTTTTAATTAACTCATTAATAAATAAAGGCTCATTCATGTTATATATGTAGCTGTATTTTTTACCTATATCTTTTAAAGACATTCCACTTACGTATACTTCTTTTTTATCTAATACTATATATCTATCATGAAAAGAATTATTATTAATAAATTTTATATTTGTATATTGTTTACAATATTTACTTATTAAAACATTATCTATATTCTTAGATATAATAATTATATTTTTATCAATATTTTTTAAAGTGTCTAATAATTCTTTATTTGCAAAATTATCAATAATTATTATTTCTTTTTCGCAATATTAAATATATCAAGTAAAATTGAATAAGCATCATAGATTTTATCTTCAAAAATTATAGAATCTTGTTTGCTTGATAACTTATTAAAAGATTCTTCTAGTTTTAAAATTCTATTTTCATGATTAACTAAAATATCATTGTTTTTTATTAAGTCATTTGATATGTATTTTCTCATATAAACAAATGCATCAATTATTTTCATACTAATCGAATCAGCTACTGGTGTTTTTAATACAGTTGCAAGCATGGCAAATCCTTGTTCAGTAAAAACATATGGTAAAAATCTTTTTTTATTTTGCGGTCCCAAATTGGGACCGCAAATATTTACAAATTCTTCTTCATTAACTTGAAACATATATTGTTCAGGAAACTTATTTATATGTCTTTTTACAGCAAGATTAATGCTTTTAGTACCATTCACACATTCATATAACCTTGCTAAATCAGAATCTAACATTACCTGTTTTCCTCTTATTTCATAAATTAAATTTTCTATTTTTTCCTGTTTAATTAATTCATTCATTCTCTCTCCTTTAATTGATTTTATTTGGTTATTATAGAAATAAAGACGTATATTTAATTTAATGTAAAAAGAAAACAAAGTCAAGATAAAAAATAGATTAAGTTGTTTTATAATTTATTTTGCGGTTTCAAATTGAAACCGCAAATTTTAATTAATCTAATAAATTTAAAAATGAAAAGATTCATGGTTATCCATGAATCTTTTAAAACATTATTAATGGTTTAATTTTATTATCAAATGGTTCATATAATGCGATATCTTCATCTTCATAAGTAAATAAGATATAGTTATTTGTATTTATGTTCATCACATTACCATTTTTAATATGTTTATAATCTTCTTCATTATCAATTTTCTTTGTAACTACATCTAAAAAATCAGTTAATTTTAATAATTTATAATTATTGTTTTCAATATCTTCTAAAGTATATGCTTCATCAATATTAAAATTACCTAAGGTTGTTCTAACTAAACTAGTCATTGTAGCATATGTATCTAAAAATGCACCTATATCTCTAATTAAAGATCTAATATAAGTTCCTTTAGATACTTTACATATAATAGTAATAATATCATCCTTAATATCTATAAGTTCAATATCATAAATATTTACTATTTTACTAGGTAACTTAACATCAATATTATTTCTTGCATATTCATATAACTTTTTACCATTAACCTTAACAGCACTATAAATAGGAACTTCTTGATTATATTTTCCTTTAAAATGATTTAAAGCACTAGTTATTTCATCTTTACTAAATTCTTTTTTACCTTCTTTTAAAACATTACCCGTTATATCTAAAGTATCAGTTAAAATACCTAATTTAAAAGATGCAATATATTCCTTATCATGATTAGTTAAGATATTAGCAAGTTTAGTATATTTACCTATTAAACAAACAAGTACTCCCTCCGCTAAGGGATCGAGAGTACCTATATGTCCAACACTTTTAGTATTAAATTTACGACAAACCTTATTTACAACATCTCTTGATGTCATACCTTTGGGTTTATTTACAACTAGCAAACCATTATTCATTTGCTTCAGCGTGAATTTCCTCAATTATTTCATCAATATGTTCTCCATATTCAGTAGATTCATCATAAACAAATCTAATTTCAGGAGTATTTCTTATATCAATTCTTTTAGCAAGTTCAGTTCTTAAAAATGAAGATGCGTTAGTTAGTTCTGCTTGAACTTCTTGTTTTTCATAATCTCCATAAAAAGTATAGAAAACTTTACACATTGATAAATCATTAGTAACTCTAACTTCAGTAATGGTTACACTTTTAATTATCTCATTATGAACTTCTTCATAAATAATAGAAGATAATTCTCTTAAAATTGAAGATGCAATTCTTTCTAATTTAATTTTACTCATTTTCTTTTTACCTCAATCATTTCATATGTTTCAAAACAATCTCCTTCTTTTAAATCATTAAAGTTTTCGATTGTAATACCACATTCATAACCGCTTTTAACTTCTTTAACAGTATCTTTTTCTCTTTGAACTGATGAAATTGTGCCATCATAAATTATTACACCATCACGAATAACTCTTACTTTAGATTTATTCTTAATAACACCATTAGTTACAATACATCCAGCAATTGTACCAACTTTACTAAATTTAAATAATTTTTTAACTTCAGCGTTACCAATAGTTTTTTCTTCGTATTCAGGTTCTAACATACCTTTCATAGCTGATTCCATTTCTTCAACTAATTTATATATAATTTGATATAATCTAATTTCAACATTATATCTCTTAGCAACTTCTTTAGTAATAGCAGATGGAACTACATTAAAACCAATAACAATTGCATTAGATGCATTAGCAAGAACTATATCACTTTCAGTAATTGTTCCAATACCACTTCTAATTACTTTAATTTTAACTCCTTCAACATCAATTTTTTCTAAAGAATTTTTAACAGCCTCTTCAGAACCTCTAACATCGCATTTTAAAACAACATTTATTTCTTTAACACCTGATTTAATCTTATTAAATAAATCATCAAAACTAATTACCTCTTTAGTTGTTGTTTTATTTTTAGATGCAATTAATCTAGCTTCAGCAACTTCTCTAGCTTGTTTTTCTGATTCAAAAGCCATAAATTTATCACCAGCAGATGGATTACTTGCAAGACCTGTTATTTCAACAGGAGTACTTGGCCCAGCAGTTAAAATATTTTCACCCTTGTCATTACGAAGTGTTCTTATTCGTCCATGAGTAGTACCTACAACAATTGGATCACCTAATCTTAAAGTACCATTTTGAATTAAAAGACTAGCAACTCCACCCATATTTTTATCAATTCTTGATTCAATAACAGTACCAATTGCATATCTATTTGGATTTGCTTTAAGTTCGCTTACTTCAGCAATAGCAAGTACTGTTTCAAGTAATTTATCAACGCCCATACCAGTTTTAGCAGAAATATTTACAAAAGGAACAGTTCCACCCCATGCTTCAGGAGTAATATTTAAAGCAGCCATTTCTTCCATAATTCTTTCTGGGTTAGCATCTGGTTTATCCATTTTATTAACAGCAACTACAATAGGTACATTTGCAGATAAAGCATGATCCACTGCTTCTTTAGTTTGAGGCATAACCCCATCATCAGCAGCAACAACTATAATTACGATATCAGTAATACTTGCTCCTCTTGCTCTCATTTCGGTAAACGCAGCATGTCCTGGAGTATCGATAAATGTTATTTTACTTCCATTATAATCAATTTGATAAGCACCAATAGCTTGAGTTATACCACCAGCTTCTCCTTCAGCAACATTAGTAGATCTAATATAATCTAAAAGAGTTGTTTTACCATGATCAACATGTCCCATAACAGTTATAACTGGAGGTCTATTAATTAAATCATCCGGATTATCAACAATTTCATATTCTTCAAAATTAGTAATATCTCTTGTTTCTTCTCTTTTTAGAGTCATACCATAATCAAGAGCTAAAATTTCAGCAGTTTCAAAATCAATACTTTGATTTAAATTAAGCATTGTTCCTAAACTCATTAATTTCATAATTATTTCATTACTACTCTTGCCTAATTTATTAGCAATATCTCCAACAGTATCTCCCTCTTTATAAAGGATAATATTTTCATCTTGTTTATTACTAGATAATTTTGATTTATTTTTATACATATCTTTTTTCTTATTTAAATACTCAATATTATCTCTATTAACCTTATTATTCTTTTTCTTTAATTTTTGATTTTTTTCACTATAATGATGATTATCTCCTAATATTTCATCAACAGCATCATCTAAAGCATCAATTTCTTCAAATGAAGCATCACTATCAGTACTAATTAAATTCATTGAGTTATCAAGCATAATAATTGCATCATCATCTAAATTAAAATTTCCATCTGTTGCTTTATATCCTAAATCACGACATTTATTAAGTACTTCTTGGACTGTAAATCCCATTTCACTAGCATATTCTTTTATAGTCATATAAGTATCATTCCTTTCTTATACTAATTCTTTTAAATTCTCGTATACATCATCACTTACATCCATATTAAAAATATGGTTTAAAACTTTTTTCTTTCTTGCTTCTTCAATAATTTCTTTATCTTTTTTTAAATAGCATCCTTTACCATTTAATTTACCAGTTAAATCTCCTACTATCTTATTATCACTTATAACAATTCTAAGTAGTTCTTTCTTAGGTAATTTCTCATGAGTAAGAACACACATACGCATTGGTACTTTCTTAGTTTTCATTTCCCTCAGCATTAACCTGGTCTAATGTCTTAACATTTATACGATATTTTGTTAATCTACTAGCAAGTTTAATATTTATACCTTTCTTACCAATAGCAAGAGATAAGTTTTCATTATTTACAATGGCAAGTGCTTCTCTATTTTTAGTATTATCAATAATGTTTACAATAACATCTTTAGCAGGACTAAGAGCATTAGCAATAAATGTAGCATCATCTTCATCATATTTAATTAAATCTACTTTTTCACCATTTAATTCTTTTAAGATATTTGCAATACGAGTTCCTTTTTCACCAATACATGTTCCAATAGCATCGATATTATTAACGGTACTATAAACAGCAACTTTACTTCTAATACCAGCTTCTCTAGCAACATTATATAAAACTAAAGTTCCATCTGCAAGTTCAGGTATTTCAACTTCAAATAATCTTTTAACAAAATTAGTATTTTTTCTTGAACAAAGAATAAGTGGTCCTTTAGTACTTTCTTCTACTTTTGTTAAATAAACTCTAATAGAAGATCCCATCTTAACAGTTTCCCCAGGAATCATTTCGCTCTTAGGTAATATTCCTCTAGCACGTCCTAAATCAACATAATAATTTTTATTATCTTCCATAGCAAGCATACCAACCATTATTTCATCTTGTTTTCCAATGTATTCATTAACAATTGAAGTACGTTCTGCTTCTCTTATTTTTTGAGTTAACACTTGTTTAGCCGTAGAAACTGCAACTCTTCCAAAATCTTTAGGAGTAACTTCTTGTTTAATTGTTTCTCCAACTTTTGCATCTGGATCAATTTTCTTAGCATCTTCTAGAAGCATTTGAGCATCTTCTGGAATTTCAGGTTCTCCATAAGTAATATTTCCCTCTTCATCAACAATTTCTGGTCCATCAATATAATCATCAACTACTACATAATATGTATAAACTTTAATATCACCAGTTTCTTTATTAATTTCTACTTTAACATTACTCTTAGAATGAAAATTCTTTTTATAAGCAGTAATTAATGCTTGCTCCATACTTGCAAAAATATAATCTTCATCAATAACTAAATCTTTTGCCATATTTTTTAAGGCTTTAATAAATTCTTTTCCGTCCATAACTATCCTCTTTCTTTACTTGATATATCAAGTACATATTCTTCTTCTATTAAATCCAAATTATCAATTATTGGATTAATAACATTTGTTGCTTCAACTATTGTATCTAAATCAATTCCATTAACTTTATCTAACACTATTTTTAAGAAATAATAATTATTCTCATTAACAAAATCAATTGAATCAACAATAATATCCATCTTATTCATCGGCTCCATAATCTCTTTTTTAATAATATCTAACTTTTCTTTCATATGCCTCCTAAATATTAATAAAAGTGGGATATAAAGCCCACTTAAATCTGTAACAACTATATTTTAACACTTATACACTTATATTGTAAAGGAAAAGTTTTTTATAGCATCTATCTCACTTCTCAAAAATAGGGTTTTATACTTCCCTATTTATTAAATAAGTCGCTATGACTACCAGTTGCAAAAAGTAATAATACTAATTCATTATCTTGTACTTTATATTATTATAAGAATTACCTAAACTTATATAATCCTTAAAACATGTAATAGAACAATTTATATCATTAATATCAATATTTTTATTAAACATTTTTCTTAATTTTCTTTTTCTTCTTACACATTCATAATTATCATATATTCCATTAACTTGTAAACCATACATATCTAAAAAATTTATTATATAAAACTTTTAAATAACTTCTAGCTAATTTAATAGTTACATTACAATATACTATATCTTCAAAATTACTTATTTTATAATTTATTAAATAATTAAATAGTTTATATTCTTTATCACAATAATCGCTTACAGAATCTTTATATCTACTATTTTTATTATTTTTTAAATTGGCTACTAAAAATAACATTTCACATTTAATATTAAAACTGATTTTATATACATTTAATATTTTTTTATTATATTTTTCTTTCATTTTAAGTCACCTCAAATGTTTTCTTACCGAAAACAATTGAGGATTTCTTTTCTTTTTATTTTTTTCGGGCCGTCTATTTTCACGTGCTTTCGCACGCAGGGAACGTCCCTCTAGGAACCGGTCTTCCTATTCTTGTTTTATTTATATCTTCTGCTTTACATACAGTTTACATTTTTATCCGATACGGAAAGCTGGAGCGAAGCCATAAGTATAGTTAGCAGGATAGTCATCCCAGGTGCCGTTGATAAGGACACTAAGGAAAAAATCGTTACGGTCGGACGTAGCCGCACGAAGCCACCAATGAGAATACGAACTATTGTACTTCTTTACAGCATATGATGAGTTTTTACTTGTGGCTACGCCGTTTTCTGCATAATAATCCAATTGTCTGGTTTTATCATAGGCTGAATCACTATCAAAATTATTTTCCCATACTTCATGCGCACTTAGTAAATATATTTTATCTGTTGATGTAAAGTTTGTTTCTCCTGTTGTACTTCCATGGCTTGATACTACTTTTGTTGCTTTTATTACACTTTGTAAATCACTTGGTAACTTCTTTAAGAATTCTTCATTTGCATAGGTTCTCATTGGTGTTGCTGGCCATCCACCTACATTTGTTTTAGTACTATTCATTTGTCTTGTTTCTACTATATTTGCAAACTCTACTACAAATCCACAAGCTGTCTGGGAAAAGCCCTCATTACTACATTCACTAGGTGTAGTGTTATTTGCCACTCTTACTGTATATTCTTTATATGTTCCATTTGTTGTTTCTCCGTTTGGGTTATCATACACTTTTAATTTTTTTGTTGATCCTACTGCATATGCTGTTGGGTTTTCTTTTACTACTTCTGCTATTGTTTTCCATGTATCTTCGGCAAAAGATTTTGCTTTTGGTGGCTCATAGTTTACTACTACTTTTCCATTAAATGTTTTCCCTTTTTCACTATCTTGATTTTCATTATTATCAGAAAATTGTATTATTAAATTAAATTTTATGGTTTGATCATTTAAACTTGCAGGAAAGTCTCCAGTTACCATTTCAGTATATTTACTTCCATTTTTAAATGTTCCATGAGTATATCCTGTATATGTATCATTTCCTGGTACCGTTTGATTTTTATAATCATCTTCTGTTTTGCCTGGTCCAGGTTTTATTACATAATTTGCTGTTACATTTGAGTTTGTTGGTCTATTTACTTCTTTTATATAATAATGCATCATGCCATCACTAAAGGTTGATGTATATTGTACTCCTACTTTATATGGCATTGGAAGTCCATCACCAGTCTTCATTCCTACTGTCGTATTTGATCCAGTTAATGTAAATGTCTTATTAACCAATATTTAATTGCTTGGTTGGATATTGGTTACTGGTACTATATTATCTGTTCCATCGTTGTAAGTAATAAGCATACGACCTGTTTCAGATTTTATTTCAGCTGTTGATCCTTCCGGATTATTTGCTGTAAAGAATGCATATGTTACTCCTGCAAATATGATAACTAATATTAAAATAGTTGCAATTGTTACAAATATAAGAACTCTTTGATTTTTATTTTCCATAACATCTACTCTCTTTTCATATTCTAAAAAAATTATACAATAATACCCTCCTCGCGTCAATTAACACTTATTTGTCGATATTCACTTTTTAGTTTACATTAACATTTTTTACAAAATCTTTTATATAATAAAAAAAGATAACTGTTACATTATCTTCTCATACCTGTGTAGTGTTCTTGATACCAGTTTTGGCTTTCTTCAGACATTCCTGTATCAATTTCGTGATTTCTATTTTGTTCTTGTTCATACATTTCGATTGTTTCTTTTATTTCGGAAATATATTTTATTTGTTCGTCTGTTAATAGACTTGGTTTTATTGCATAAACTTGTTCTAATGCTTTTAATTCTTTTTTCCATGATTCTAGTCTATTTCTACTTAAGTTATTAGGATTTTCTGGATTATTTTGCCAATCTACTTTTGCTTCATTTTCTTTTTGAATTTTATCACGTAATTCTTGTTGTTTTTGTAAACGTTCTGGTCTTTTAGCTTGGAATTCTTTAAATTCGTCTGATTGGAGTTTATCACCAATATAAATTATTTGTTCTTGTTCTGGTGATAAAGTTATTCCAACATTTTGAACTTGTTTAAGTAACTCTGATGATTCAAGTATTTGCTTAGCAGTTCTGGTTTCAGAATTATTTGGTAAAAATGATGTTTCACGTTGAGATTGCATTTCTTGATAATTTGAATTTGGTTCAACTACTTCAGTTGTTTTTTCATCTTTATTTTCAAGTTCGGTCATATATGATATATATTCTTTTCTTTCAAAATCTCGATATTTTGTAATTTCACTTGCTGTTGGAAAATATTTTTTGAAGTTTGCTTCTTTTAATTGATTAATAGTATTTGAAAGAGTTGCATAATTATATGACATATCTTCTAGAGTTTTTGAAAAGTATTCTTGTAATTCACTATTTGAAGAATTTTGTAACATTGCAAAATATGCTACTTGTTCAATAGGATTTAGTTTTGTATATGTTGTTTCGCTTGGAATAATTATTGAAGCGCTAGGAGCACTTACAGATAAGTTAGAAAATATTTCATCTATAGTTTTTCTACTAAAATAACTATATATTATCGATTTTGTATATATTGATTCATTAATAAGTTCTCTTTTATTTCTATCACTTACTGTTATAGAGTCTGGAACAAATGGGAATGTTTCATCATTTGCAGAATGTTCACAAACTAGGTATTTATCATCAATTAAACGGGTTAAGATAGTTCTTAGAACTTCAGTTTTTGGTTGAGTAAATAGTTGTAATTTAGGTGTAAATTTAAATGTTGTATTTATCGTTTCATCTTTTGATGTAATAGTAAAATCAACTAAGCCTTGTTCCATACCAGAAGTAATTATAACGTATTTACCACCGCGATTTATTAGTTCAGTACCAGATACTTCTTTATTGTTTGTAAGATCAATATATGTTTGATTTAATCCTTGTGTGTTAAGTTTTCTTTCATAAACTCCATCACATTTAATATCTCTTAACATTGTTTCAAGTGGAACAAAATCAAATATACGAAACGGATGCATATATGATTTTTGTTCTTCTGTTAAACTAGCAAAATCATCATAAGAATCAAGTTCTTTAACTGCATCTTCATTTCCTTGTGTTTTAAATAATTCAGTTAATTGTTCTTTTTGGATTTTTTTATTTTCTATATATTCTTGGAATTCTTCTATAAGTTTTTCTCTATATTTTTTAGTTATAATTGTTTCACTTTCTAGAAAAAATCTTCTATAAAATAATGACATTATGTCTTCCATATTATAAGTTTTATTCATTTTTGTTCCTCACTCTCTATGATTTATCATATTAAAAACCATTAGTTTCCTTATTTTTAGTTTAATTCGTTAATGTTCAAGTGTCAACCTAATGTTTAATTGTGACGTAAATATTTTGTAAATATATTACTTTATTTTTACTTCTAACATATTTATTAAATCAATAGCTTGTGATGAATCAATTATCAAACCTTTTATAGAATTATTATCAATTATAATTGAATGAATATCGCATGATGATAAATCTATATCCTTTAAACTGGTATTAAATATTTCAGATTTATTTAAATTACAGTTATTAAATTCGATATTTTTTAAATTAGTTTCAATTAATGAACTTTCATTTAAATTACAATTATCAAATAAAATATTAGATAATTTAGAACCAGAGAAATTAACATATTGTAAATTAGATTCTATAAATTTTATATCTTTTAAACTAGAATCAATAAATGATGTTCCAATTAAAGTACAATTTTTAAAAATAGTACGATGAATTAATTTATAATCAAAATTAAGATTGGCTAAATTACAGTTTTCAAAAATACAGTCATATATTTCAATATTTTCTAATTTAACTTTATTAAAATCAAAATTTTTAAAATGGCAACTATTTATTTCAATATCTTTTATTTTAATATTCTCTTCATTATTGTAAATATATAAGTTATTAGTAAATTCGTTTGTTTTAAAAGAAGTATATATATTTTGAGGTGTTAGTAATTTAATTATAGGCTCTTTAATTTTCATGATTCCTCTTAAATTTACTTTTTATTTCAATAAGACCACAATATTTATCTATTAGAGTTAATAATAAACCTTCTTTGGAATTTGGAGGAATAGGAGTTACAGGAAACATATGTCTTTTAATTATATTTTTTTCTTTTTCAGTTAGATCAAATAATTTGCAAGCATTTTGACATGCAATGTTTCCGTGTCTAAAAGCATGAAATCTTTTTCGATTGTTACTTCTTTTACGCCAGTCATATAAAAATAAATCATGAAGCATAGCAGCTCTAGCAACTGAGATATAATCCCAATGTAATTTTTTAGCTATTAAAAAACAGTAATATGAAGCATTACAGCAGTGTTCATAGCATGATGTGTTAAAATGTTGTCTATAATTTTTCATTAAATTAACTGTTTCATTTTCTTTTATATCTTTAATTATATTTTCAAATTCTTCTCTTTTTTTCATAAGTCATCTTAAATATTATATATTAATATACTCTTTTATCCAAGATATAAATTCTTTTTTATCTTGATATTTTGATAAATCATCATTTTTTTCAGGATCTATATATTCTATAATTTTTCCTTCTTTTATTAAAATTACACTTGGAGCATAATTAACTTCATTATATAAACTAGTAGTTTTAAATTCATCAAATGGGATTTTTAATATTGTAATATTTAACTCTTTAATGCTTTCATTAAATATTTCGTCACATGATACCTTAAAAGTACAAAAATTATTATAAGTATATAAGATAAAATTTTCTTTATTATTTAGTAATTCATTAAGGTTAGCACCATTTATATCAATAAATTTACCAGTGTTATAATATTTAGATTCAAGAGTGATTTTTTGTTTATTTAAATTACTTATAAACAAGAGAAATAATGGGATTAATATTAAGAAACCAATCACCGCTATTATTTTTTTAATTTTCATTTAGATACCTTTGTTAAGTTAGTAAAATCAATATTATGATAATTTATTTTATAAAAATCATAATAAGTTTTATTATTAGTAGTTCTTTTAACTTCAACATTATTATTTCCATTATAGTACCAATAACCGCCAATATTATAGATTTTATTTTCATCCCATCCAAGAGCTACTAGCATTTCTTTAGTACTTCCCGCATAGCCTCCGGCACCACACATTAAAAAGATATTTTTATCTTTTGGAAATAAATATTCTAATATACTTAATGATTCGTTATAATTAGCTATATATTTTCCATCTTTTATAGTGAATAAGGTCTTTCCTTCATATGTTTTTCCTACTTCTTCTGGCAACCCTGTTACATTTACAATGTATGGGTAAGGTACTACTTCAAAGCCTTTTATAAAGCCTGATAGATAAGAATCTCCACCAATTGCTTCATAATTACCTGGATCTTTTAACATACGCATATCACGATATACTGAATCAGAACGATTTAGATAATTATCAATAGTTGTTTCATTGATATTTTTATCAATACCAAATGTTCCTCTTAATCCTTCAGATAATTCTGGTTTTGGTAAATTGGTCACTTTAGATGTTTTTCTATTAACAAGAATATAAATATTTAGTCCTATACTTAATAATAAAATTGTTAATAAAACATAAATTAATTTATTTTTCATTTTATTTCCTTCTTTCTAAGTAAAGTTTAAAATAAAATATTAGCAATAGTAAATCAACTTATAAAAATAGAACTCAACTTGTGGTTGAGTCCTAGAATAATGGGGCAAAAAATCTTAAAATAGATTGCCATACTTTTCTAAATATATTATAGTTTGTTTCTTTTTTTGTTAATAGGTGTGACTCTGTTAAGATATTATTAACATCATTTAAGATATCTTCTATTTCTTTAACATCTTCTAAATAGACACCATTTTCAAAGTGTAGATAAAGACTACGATAATCTAAATTAATTGTTCCAACGGTTGCCTTATTATCATCACTTACAAATATTTTACTATGAATAAATCCAGGTGTATAAGTATATACTTTGATGCCTGCATCTACTAGATTTTTAACATATGACATGGTTAGATCATAAACTATCTTTTTATCAGGAATACCAGGAATTACTATTCTTACGTCTACTCCTCTTTTGAAAGCTAAAATAATTGAATTTATCATGTCAGTATCAATAATTAGATATGGGGTTATTATATAAACATATTTGGTTGCTTTATTGATAATATTTAGATAAACATCTTCTCCTTCTAAAACACCATTTATAGGAACTGATGCATAAGCTGATAAATAACCATTTGGTTTAATCTTTAAGTTGTCTGTTGTTTTAAATTTTAGATAATCTTTATCTTCTTTTTTATAAGAATTCCATAGAGATAGAAACATAATTGTTAAGTTCCATACGGAATTACCTTGCAACTTTATTGCATTATCTTTCCAATAGCCATATTTAATTTTTTTATTAATATATTCATCAGATAAATTTAAACCTCCAGTATAAGCTATATTTCCATCAATAACAGTTATTTTACGATGATCTCTATTATTCATAAATATTCCTTTAAACATTTTAAGTTTATTAAATACAACACATTTAATATTTAATGATTCTAAATATTTTTGATAGTTTTCGGGTAATAATGGCAAACATCCCATATCATCATACATTACTCTTACTTCTACTCCATTTTTGGCTTTCTCTTTTAAAATATTTAATATTTGAGTCCACATTGTTCCTTCATTGGAAATAATAAAGTATTCTAAGAAGATATATTTTTTAGCTGATTTTAAATCTTTTAGATAATCAGGGAAAAACTCTTCTCCATTTTTGTAGTATTTAACTTGATTGTTTTTAGAAACAGGATAGTTTAAATAATTGTTTAAATATTTTAAGATATCTTTTTGTTGATTATTGATTTCTTTAGTAATATCTTTATCTTTTTGATAATATTTATCGGCTTCTTTTATTTCTTTTTGAATGTGTTTAAGTAGTTTGCTTTTATTAACACTGTGATAAACTAGAATATAGATAAATGTTCCGGCAATCGGAGAAATTAAAATTAAGATAATCCATGGTAATTCATTTACTAAACTTTTACTATTTTTAACTATATTTGAAACTATTAAAAATGATAAGATAGTTATTAAAATTTTGATTATATAATATTCATTGTAGAAATAGATCATTAATTTACAGCTAATGATAAATTCAAGTAGAATACTTAAAACAATTAAGAACGTTCTTTCTAATATTTTCTTCATGTTATCACCTTCCACATGCTTATTATCTCTAATGTGATTATAGCAAATTGTTTTTGTTTATGTAAAGTGGTGGTAAAATTAAATATTATTTACGATTTAATTTAAGAAAGTTTTTTCCATCAATTATTCTGGCTACTATTAGTGATGAGCAAGAGTCTCCAACAACATTTAAAACAGTTGCAGGTGCATCAATAATTGTAGCTATAATTGAAAGAATTGGTAAGGCAGATGATGGGAAACCAAGAATTTGTAAAATAAACATTTCGGATATAGTTCCTCCACCAATTGGAACAGCGGTTATAAGTAATGTTGAAAGCAAAGATACTCCTAAAATAGTTAAAATGTTTATATCTTTACCAAATAAGTAAATTAAGAACATTATTTTAAAGGCGCTACCAACAACTGAGCCATCTTTATGAAAACTGGTTCCCATTGGAATTGTTGTTTCGGCAATATCACTTGGTACTCCCATTTCCTTGGTATATTTAATATTTATGGGGATAGTGGCAGCTGATGAACAAGTTGCTAGGGCTGTTGTTGAAGGTCCAATAATATTTTTCCAATAGGCTTTTAATCCTTTTTTGCCACTAACTAAAAAGACGTAAGCACTATAAACAAATACATAGATAAATATGCAAACAAGAGTATAAACTATAAATGTTTTAAGAAAACCAATAGCAATTACACTTCCATAACTACCAATAAGAGTTGCTATGAAACAACCTAAACCAATAGGTGCATAATACATAATAATGTTTACGATGTTTATGACTACTTCATTAAGACTTAATATTAATTCACTTACCTTTTTACCTTTATCTTTACTTTTACGAATGGCAAAACCAAAAATAATTGAGAACACTAAAATAGCAATTATATTTTCTTTACTTAAAATTTTGTAAAAATCATTAACAGTTAATAAATTAGCAGTTTTTTGCAATATGTTTACTTCTTCACTAATAACAACATCTTGATTTAATAGATTCGTTAGATTGTTAATATCTTTAGAATCAATTAATTTGATTGTATAAGATGATACTACTCCTATTAAAGCAGCAATGATTGACATAACAGCAAATACGATAAGAATTGTTATCATAATTTTGCCTAATCTTTTAGGATTTTCCATTTTAATTATTGATGATGTAATTGTTAAAAATATAAGGGGAACTATTACAACAAACATTAAGTTTAGGAAGATATCTCCTAAAGGACTTAAAACACAAGCTTTTTCTTTAAAGATAAGGCCGATTATTGTGCCTATAATTATGCTTAATAATAAGATGATGGTACTTTTATAATTTTTCCATATTTTTTTCATTGTTTCCTCCTATTAAAATTATATAATTTAATTTAAAAATAATTAATATTCATAAATATTCAATAAATTTAAAGCGTATTCATAAATTATTCACTTTGTGATATGATTTAGGTATGAAAAGAAAATATGTTAAATTAAATGATGGTTATAGTCATTTGTCTTTGGGAAATGTAATTAACGTTATTAAGGAAGAAAGTAAGAATAAATCTTCGGCTATTCAAGGAGAAATTTTTTGTGCTATTTTTAGTGCTGATTACGTTAATAATTCGACAGTTAATAATTATTGTATAGGTTCAAGGGGAATTGGTGATAATTATAAACAAATCTATATTAATTTAAGAAAAAAATTTGATAAAGATAAAACTGCTTTTAAAGAAATAATTTGTAATATTTTAACAATTGTGGAAGGCGTTATTTATAGTGAAAACGATACCAATGTAATTAATCAAAATGGAGATTTAAAAAATATTTGTTGTAAATTATATAATATTGGTAAAAATGATGAGAGTGTTAATAGTGATCATATTTGTTTATTTAGAGAATTATATAAAAATGAAAATTATTATGAGTTATTTGCTAATTTAATTATGTTTGCTGTTCTTGAAAAGAAACAGCCTTTATATTTAGATGAAAAAATTAAGAATGTGGTAGAGACAATTTTAGAAAATACAGATATTTCGGTTAATGATTTGCAAAATTTTTTAATACTCGAAATGAATGATGGTAGTAATTTTGATTTTTCTTTAGTTAATCTTGCTAACCAAGATAATCCTTACGCTAATTATGAACTTGGCAAAAAGGAATATAGAGGAGAATTTGAGGGAAAACCTAATTATGGTAAAGCTTTTAATTATTTTGAGAAGGCTGCATTAAAAAATCATCCTTCGGCATATTGGATGATGGGGAATATGGTTAAAAATGGCCTTATAGGAAATTATGAATATGATAAGGCTTTTGAGTATTTTGAAAAAGCTAAAAATTTGGGAAGTGTTGCAGCTATTAATTCTTTGGGAATAATGTATCAAAATGGGTATGGTGTTAAACAAGATGAGGATATGGCTTTTAGGTTATTTAAGGAGGCTGCCAGTAAGAATTATGCTTATGCTTTTAATAACCTAGCTAATTACTATAAAGGTAAAGATAATGAAAAGGTTTTTGAATATTTTTGTAAAAGTGCATCGTTAGGTGAAAGCTACGGATGTAAAGAATTAGGAATTATCTATTTGAATAGGAAGGATTATAAAAATGCCTTTGTTTATTTTAATAAGGCTTTGGATACTTCGGTTAAAGAAAGAAATATTTGGGCTTATTATTATCTTGCAAAGTACTTTTATTTGACTGGATCATTAGAAAATAAGATAGTTAAAAATTTAGATAAAGCAATTCAATATTTTAATTATTCTAGCGTATTAATCGATTCTTTATGTGAATTATTATATATTTATTATGAAAGACATGAACTAGAAAAAGTATATTATTATAAAATTTTAATAGAGAATCATAATATGTTTAATGATGAATATAAAAAAATAATTGAAGATGTTTTAGGTAAAATAAAAACTAAAAAGAGTTTGGATATTTCTTTTTAGTTTTTTCTTTAAGTGTTTTTTTAATCTTATTATTTATTAAATGACTTAATTACTTTCTGTTCTTAATAATTGATGTTATAGATTCATCAAATGGGGAACTAGTCATATATTCTTTTTTAGAATAATGTCTAAGTGCTAAAGCGAGTTGATATAAGAAATTATAATCGGTATTTTTATCATCTTCGGCAGAATATCTTGAATCAACAAATGCATCATCAACCATAGCTAAATCTAACATGAATTTTTCAGTTAAATCATTTGTTTTGTAAATTTGATTATACATACTATTTTCTAAATTATAACCATTTCTTTCCATGAATGCGAAAATCTTAGCAATTTGGTCATCACCTAGTGAAGTAAAAAGTACGGATAATTTATGACTTTTTAGGTTGGCTAAATCAAATCCTTCATTTATTAATAATGATTTTATGTAGCATTCGCAGGAAAATGCGAGTAAAGTTTTTATTGAAGCATCAGCTTGGTAACTATAACTTTCTTTACTTTTGTCAGGTGATGTATTATAGATAGGCACAAATTGTTTTTTATATCTTTCAATTGTTGATAAGGCAATTTCTAAATAATTTTCGGCTGTGTTAAAAAATCCGATTGATTGATCGTTTTCATAAACGTATTCATCTTTTAAATTTTGTTTTTTAGGAACAAATATATATTTGCCACTATTCGCAACTAGATATCCTATATTTTCATTCTTTTTTATAACTTTAATATAATTTTTTTGCGTTGTTTTGTGAAACTCACAGGTGGAAAATAACTTATACAATTTTTCTTTTGTAAAATATGGATAATTATTATAAATTAAATAATTATATAATTGTTTGGGATAATCTTTTGGAGTTGTATTAGGCAATTTAATTATTGCTTCAATTATTTCTGTAACATCATAAGATATAAAATTTTGATATGATTTATTTTCTTGTTCACTTACAAAGGTTTTCATAATTGAACTATCTTTATCTTGAGTAATATTTTTTGCTATTTCATCCCAAAGTTCTTCATTATAAACTGGACTTTTCTCTTGTTCAGTTTTTTCTAATATATTAGGTAAAAAGAAAGAATTAAAATATTTTCCAATGTTAAATTCTTCTCCATCATTAAAAATTAATTTTCCATAGGGATATCCTTCACTTTCCACTAATCTTAGTATTCGATCGGTTCCCATTAATTTGAATTCAGTTCCAATACCTATTTTACCAGCTCCCCACTCTTGAACTAGAGCGATGGCTTTCTTTTTAATTACTGTGTTATTAGACATAATTTTAACTCCTTATTATTAATAAGTACTAATGATAGTATTTATTTCCAAATGAATCAGAACTAGTTGTTGTTGCACCATCATCAAATGTTTCTTCACCAGCATAATTTGTATTACTTGTTGTTATATTTCCATTTGCATTTGTATAAGTATTTTGACCATATCCATTATTTATACTTTGTCCAACATAGTTTCCTGTTGAATCTGTGTAGGTTGTTTCTCCAAAATCATTAGTAAATCCTTCTCCTATATAATTTCCTTGTTCATCATAGTATGTTGTTTTTCCAAAATTATCTGTATGACTACTTGCTGGTTTCTTTGGTTTTAACGTTTCTGTTTCTTTTAGTTCAAAATTTTCTAGATTATTTCCAGAATAAGTTGGACTTGTATAAACATTAGATGTTCCACCTGTTCCATAGTTTGCATTTCTAAATAATTTATAAATTAATAAAGCAATTCCACAAGTAGCAATAGTTGGCAACGTTAATAGTAATGCCGTTGAAGTTTTAATCGGTTTAAATATAAGTTTTATGATGCCAAATGCGATTAAAAATATGATAACAAAGGTTAATATTCCTATAATTGTTCCTTCCATTTTGAGTATCACCTCTATTATCATTATAAATGATAAATTTGATATTTACTAGTTTTTTATCTTGGATGATGGTTAATTAAATTCATTGATTTTTTTAATTTTAAATTTATTTTTTCATTATCCATATGTTTAATTTTCTTTGAGCTCACCACAATTGCACAATTTTTTCAATTAATTTATTTTTGAAATTTAAATTTGTTTATTATAATTATATAATTTTTTAACTATGGGTGAATAATTAATTTTTGATAAATCTATTAAGTTTTTTTCGGCTATATATTTGGATAAATACATGCTTTGAATAAGCATTTGATAATCATCTAATATTTGATCATTAAACTTTGAATCTATTGTGATTATGAAATTATAATATTTTTTTAATTCTTCTAACATCATTTTATCAAATTCAGTATTTCTATTATAATAGATAGCTGTACCATTGTAGTTATAACCTAGGTTACTTCTTCCATGGCAATAAGAATATTTATCATGTACTACTGGTATTCCTATACCTGATTCAACCATTGTTGATTCTAAATACTTAGATGCAGTACTGGTATCATAACCACTAAATATTTCATAAACGTTACTTGTTGGGTTAAAATTAAATGGTAATTCTTCAATACAATCTAAAATTAAATTATTATCTTTATTTAAGTAGTAACTTAATAAAATACTAACAGGAATTAATGTTGCTCCAAGAGATATAAAACTTTTTTCTTTAGGAATATTAGTATTATATTTTAAATAAGTTACATTATCATCATTAAAAGAATTGTTAGATAGTAAATATTTTTTTAGTGAATCTCTAAAAGATAATTCAACCCCATAATTATTTCCACTATAACTGCATGCTATAACATTTTTAAATGGAATATTATTTTGATATAAAAAGTTTCTTGGCTCACTATTAATTGAAACTATATTATTTTTAATATTAATTACTTTTGAACCAAATTCACTAACAACATTTGATCCTCCAACTCCACTAAATAAGGTTGGTTCATTTAATTTTGATAATTCATTATTAATATAATCTAAATCGGTATAAGATAATGAATCAACTATTCTATCTTTTAAAAATTCAAAATTAATTTGCATGTTTTTTTGATAGTATTTTTTAAATTGATTGTAATCTATAATTGGAATAGTATTATTAATTTTACCAATACAACAACAATAGCAATCTGAATTGTCATAAATCTTATATAGTTTTTCATTATATCTTAACATATAACAAGATGTATTTTTGTTAATAATTCCCGTTTTAATACTATATTTATTTAGTTCTTTAAATAAATATTTTAGATTATAAATAAATTTTTTGTCCTTTCTACTTAAATATTCTTTGCCATAATGTACAAAGTAGCAGTCATCAAATTCATTATATTTTTCTATAAAATTTGATAACCATGTTATATATTCGTCGCTTAGAATATACATTATAAATTCTTTATTTTCCATAAAAAATCTTCTTTCAAGTTAAATATAACTCAAAAGGAGGTAATATTTCGTCTACTCATATTTTTCATTTAATAGTTCATATTTTATTATTCTTTTTAATTCAAAATGTCTTATATCTTGTTTCTTTTCGCAAAAAGCAGCACAATACCATCCCTCTTGAAATAAAAACATTTCGATGGGATCTATAATCCTTTCATTTTCGCCTTTGCCATAGGAATAATATAATATCTTAACTTTTCTTTTTTCTTTAATTGCTCTTGTTAATAAGTTGTATTTTTTTCCGTTTTCATCTTTTAAATTTAATTCTTGTTCTTCTTGTTTGCTTCCTATATATACACCTTTAATTTTATCTTGCAAAATAATTAGTTCTTCTTTTTTCTTTTCGTCTTTTTCCTGAGTAATGTATGTATTTAGTAATTCAGCATCTTTTAATTTAAATTTTCTTATGGGAGTGCGAACTCTTTGATTCAAAACATATCCTCCGTAAGGCCCCATAATTGTGTCAATATATATTCCTGCTTTTTCCAAATCTTCTTTGTAAACTCTAATCATTCTTTCTGATACCTCAAGTTTATTAGAAAGTTCATTAATACTATACTTTTTACCTGTTTGTAATAATTCTAGCATTGTAATTACATTAGATACTTTAGACATAAATCCCACCTGACCTTTTAATTTTCATATTGACTATTTATACCACTATTATTGTATATATTATTATATATTTTAAATCATAATAGCATTTTATTTATATAATTTTAACTTTAATTTAATACTAATCTTTGTAATATGCTTGATTTTTACTAGTTGGAGTATTTGGAAGTGTCATTTTAACAAATCCGTTTTCAATTGCTGGTATTAAATAATTTTCTCTAAATGAAATACGAGATTTTAAATTAAGTAATTTCATTAGTTCGGAAGTAGTATAATTTACTCCTGGTTCCATAACTTCTAATATTTTCCTTACATATGTACTAATATGATTAATTTGTTTATTAACTCCTATGATAATTCCATCTAATACTTCATCAATCATTTTTAACATAAATTCTATGAATTCAGTAGAATCTCCCTTTGTATTGCATTTTTGAATTACCTTATAATATTCTTCTTGATATTTTTTAATCTCTGATTCTATGGGAACATATTCAAACAATGGTTCCCAATTTAAAAGTATAACGTTTTGCCATAATCGGGCTGTTCTACCATTTCCATCTTTAAATGGATGAATAAATACAAATTCATAATGAAATATTGAAGATAATATTAAGGGATGTATCTCTTCTTTCTTTGTCTTCATCCAATTAAATAATTGATTCATTAATATATCTACTTGTTCTGGTGGTGGACAGACGAATATGCAATTACCATTTTCATCAAATACACCTTCTCCACCATTTCTAAAGTTACCTGAGTCTTCTAATATTAAATATGTTAATATTCCATGAATTTTTTTTAAATCGTCTATTGAGAATGGATTAACTTCATTCATTTTTAAATATGCATTATATGCATTTTGGACTTCTTGTATTTCATTTTTAGGACCGATTACTACTTTTCCATCAATGATGTCTTTAACTTGATTAATAGATAATGAGTTTGCTTCAATAGCTAATGAAGAATGAATAGATTTGATTCTATTATTTCTTCTTAATACTGGCATTTTATTTAAATCTTTGTAATTATCAAGTTTTCCTATTTTTTTCATAATTGAAGATATTCTATCTAACATTATATTTGTAATAGTAAATGGTGGTTCATATTTTTTCATTTTAAGTCACCTCATTTATATATTATATTATACTATTTTAAATCGGTTAAGTCAATTATCTTGTATGTTTTCTTGTATGTTTTCTTGTATGCTCGTCTTATTTTTTTAAAGTTATAACTTTATATAAGTAAAAAACTCATCCATGAAACCTATCGATACTTTTTATTGTTTATTGATAATATTATAATTTATCTAGAAGCGCTTACATTCTTTTTCTTTCATTTTTAACATATTATATATAGAAAAAAGCATATATTTTCAATGCTTTTTATTATTTACCACAACAATTTTTATACTTAAGATTGCTTCCACAAGTAGTGGATGCTACCATATTATCAATACTATCTATACTTATAGTATTATTTGTATTTCCTTGTTTATCAGACTAGGTAACATCTATATTATTTGTATTTATGATATTACCTGTACTATAAGTATTTCTCTAACGTATACATATTGTGGACATTGTCCACATCCGTTCACAATGATATTATATCATAATTTGATATATCATCAAACATATAATTAGATTAAATATTAATTACAACTCATTAATAAAATTAATTAGAATATTATATAGTTCTTCAAATGAAACAAATTTTAAATTAAATACAAATGATAAATAGTTCGAGTCATAACAAGAATTTAAAACATAACAATTTTTCTCTTTTAACTCATCAAAGCTTTTACCTTTTCCATGTTTATAAACATTGATAATGTTTCTGTACATATCTATTTTAGTTTTAATTTCTTTGTCTATGTATTTTCCTTCTTTTTCAATCACATTTATACATGAAAACATTGTGTTTAAATTTTCACTTTTGTATTTTTGGTTTAAAAACATTGCTATTTCCTTTTCGGTAAATAAATATATTTGAATTATAAAACTTATAATCAAATCATATTTAATATGTTTATATACATATAATTTTTCCCAACTTTCATATATAAGGTGTTTAAAATCCTTAATATCCTTATTTATATCATTTAAACTTATTGGTTCGATAGCACTATCCCATGATATTATTCCACTATCGATTAATATTGATATTTGTTATAACGATGGTTCAAAAAATTGCTCTAATATTGCTGATACTTTTTTAATTAGTTATTAAATTATTTTCTTCATTAACTTGTTTTTGTAACAACTCTAAATCTTTTATATTTTTATTATCTTTTAATACTTTCATTTGTCTTCTTGCTGAATGATTAAGTCTTACTAATCTTTCACCTTGGGGTATTTTTTCTTCAATTAGTTCTGCATTTGTGTTTTGCAGATTGTTTAATATCACTAAATGAAGCAAATCAGTATAATCTCTTATATTTCCATTTTCAGCAAGTTTTGGATTTCTTTCTCTCCATTCTTTTGCTGTCATCCCAAATAAAGCAACATTTAAAACATCCGCTTCTTCAGCATAAACAAATTTCTTTTGCGCTTCTGTAAGTGTTGGAACAATATAGGTTTTTACTGCATCAGTGTGAACCACATAGTTTAATTTTGATAAAATTCTATTTGCTTGCCAATCTATTTTTTCTTGATAAGCTTCATTAGTTTTTAATCTCTCAAATTCTGTTATTAAATATAATTTAAACTCCGGAGATAGCCAACTCGCAAATTCAAATGCAATATCTGGATGGGCATATGTTCCAATACTATATCTCCCACCTTTTGAAATTATTCCTATTGCTTTAGTTCTTTTTACCCATTGTGTTGGTGACATTGCAAATGAGTTTCTACCGTATTCAGTTTTAATTTGGTCGAATTCGACCAAATTAAAATCTTGATTATGAATTTCTTCCCATAGTCCAATATAATCAATAGTATTTATTCTTCTTAACCAGTTTTTAACTGTAAAAGATGGATCACTTGAATTTTGATACTTTGCTAAATCAGTTAAAGAAATGTAATTAACATTTCCAACTCTTAGTATTCCAACCTTATTTTCTTTAACTATTATTTCTGCTGTTACTAAATCTTTTTTCAATATTTTTTTCTCCTTTCTATTTAGATTTTAAAAGGTGTCAACAAATATAATCATTGTTCACACCTTTATTTTACTACATATTTTTAATATTTTGTGGACAAGTTATAAAACTCGAACCAATTTATAATTTTTTATAATTATAAGTTTTCTCTTATTTTATACTACTTCCCACAACAATTCTTATATTTTTTTCCCGAGCCACAAGGCCTTTTGTATTAGGTATTTTGGCAGCTTTTTGGAGCACTTTGCTCGCTAATTCGGCATTTGGTTGCACTTGTGAGCACTCCGTAGCACTCGGCAAACCTAGCAGAACGTATCTAAAAAAGTATCTAAAATTCAAAAATTAGTATTTTTCGAATACTTTTTTGTATTGCAATTTTTATAACTTTTTCTTCTTCTGTTTTACCATTACATCTTCATCAAGATAAAGTTGGTTACTACATAATTGTAAAAGATCTCTAAATTCTTGTGAAACTTCTTCTGACATAAATTGTGTTCTTTGATCAGCACACATTTGAAATCTATTTTTTTCTTATTTGGTCATTTTTCCACTCTTTATATTTATCAGGCATACATTTTGCACATGGACGATATCCGGCAGCAATTGCTATACCTTCATTTTGAAAAAAAACTCTATTTGAAATATAATAACCTTTTTCAATCCATCTTTTGGCTGATTGGCAGTCAAGTCTTCCATATATTTTTAATTTTCTATTGCCAGCTAATGTTCCTGGGGTATTACTCAAATACTCTTGTCCATTGCAATCAATTAATTTGAACTGTTTGCCCTGAAACTGTCTAATTGACTGTTTTAAATTATAAAGTAATTTCTCATACCTATTTTTTGTATCTTTGTTACTTAACAAATATTCTCTTGTTCTCTCTTCACCATTTTCATATTGAGGAATTTCTCCTAAAAATTGTTCTACTGTTAAATCAACAAGTTCATCATCTATTATATTGTAGTAATGACTTCCGGATGATGCCATGCATCTCATAATTTTTCCGCCAAAGAAATCATTTACTATTAGAGTTGTAATTGCACATTGTACTATTGATGGATTTTCTTCATTCCATTTATCTCTTAATCCTGGTGAGCATGTTTCCAAATTCCAAGATTGTATTAATATTTGTTTTAATTGTCCTATTTCCATAAAACCCTCCTATAAACATTATACCATATTATTCTTTATTTTTATTTAATATTATATGTTTTAAACTCGCTTACCAATGTCATTTTGGCATTGGACACAATTTCATCTTTTTTTGAAAGTAAAATCTTTGTAAATCCTTATAAATAAAGGAAATACTGTGATTTTTAACAATGCAAAAATTTTGTATTCTTACCAAATTTTTGGGTATCTAGATAGCTTTTAGATGCTTAGCAGATGGTATCCAAAAAGGTATCTAAAAATTTTCTGAAGTTTTTGGAATATGAAAAAAGCCCATAATTACTGGGCTTTTGTGGTATTTTTATTATCTTCCGTGACAGTTTTTATACTTCTTTCCGGATCCACATGAAACTTTGTACTCCCATATTATCTGTATTATTTGTATTTATAATATTACCTGTATTTCAGGCTTTTCCAGACTAGGTAACATCTATATTATTTGTATTATCCGTACTATTTATATTATAAATATTTCTCTACTGTGGACAAATTGTGGACATTGTACACACCACTGAATTTAAATCATAACAATAAGTGATTTTAATTATTTAAATTATTTTTTTAAATTCATTTCCAATTTTTTATATGTTTTATTACTATTTTGCATAAATTGAATTGCACTAATTACAGCAGTTGAATCAAAATAACTTCTATAGTAATAACTGTCTGTTAAATATCCACTTATTCCATTTACCTTTTTATTATTTTCATTACCTACTATTTTTTCAATTACTTTATTTAGTGATTTACCATCCTTTACCCAATCAAACATAGCTTTAGTTATTTGTAACCCTTGTGATTTTCCAAAGTACTCATTTTTACTTGAATCCATAATAGACGCATAAGTAATTATAAAATAATAATCATTAATTTGCTCATATCCACCTTCAATACTAATTAGTAAATCAAAATTGATATTATTTTCTATGCAATACTTTAATAATTCTTGATTTCTATTATGTGCTCCTGTTAAAATTTCTCCATTTATTGGCTTTGAACTAACATAAGAATCAACCTCTAAAGATTCAATTTCAAAATTATCTATACCTAATTCTATTAAAGCTATAATTATCGCTTCTTTTTTCGAATTATTTTGAGAGCCTAGAATAATTTTAATAGTAATCACCTCTTTCATTAATAATACACTGTGTTCACAAGATTTATATTGTTTAGACAAATCACGTATAATTTTTTCAATTTTTAAAAATGCTTATTTTATTGGGGTTTGCGAGCTATTTTCCACAGCAATTCTTATATTTCTTTCCAGAGCCACATGGACATAAATCGTTACGACCTATTTTCTTCTTTTTATTAGTAGCGGGTTCTTTTTTTAAGGTTTCTTTGCCATCATTGGCGATACCTTTTTGAACTGGTTTACGGTTAATATTAACGTTTAATTTTAGTAAGAAATTAACTATGTTAGCATCAATATTATCTTGCATCTTATCAAAGATGTCATAACCTTCTAAAGCATAAGCTTGTAATGGATTAGTTTGAGCATAACCTCTTAATCCAATTCCTTCTTTTAAATGTTCCATTGAATTGATATGTTCAACCCAAGCATCATCAATAACTCTTAAGGCAATATATCTTTCAAAGTCTTCTAACATTTCTTTAGGTACATCTTTAATTTTTTCTTCATAATCTTTAATAACAATTTCAGTTACATAATCAATTGTTTCTTGTTCTTTTTTATCTTTATAATTTGATAAATCCAATTTTTGATTTTTTAATATTGTATTAAAGTTATTTTCAATTGCTTTTAAATCGTTTTCTGTTAAGTATCCTTCTGGAGCCATGTGACTATCAACAAATTCAAAAACATAATCTTTAAATATTTCAATTATTAATGAATGAATATCATCTGTATCTAAAATTTCGTTTCTCTTTTCATAGATTATTTTTCTTTGTTCAGAAACTATGTTGTCATAATCAAGTAGTGTTTTACGCATGTCGTAGTTGTTGCCTTCTACTTTCTTTTGAGCTGTTTCAACGCTTTTTGAAAACATTTTAGATCTTATTGGTTGAGTTTCATCATAACCAACACTTTGAATCATTGTTTTGATTTTATCAGTACCGAATCTTCTCATTAGTTCATCTTCAAATGAGATAAAGAATTGTGAATATCCTGGATCTCCTTGACGACCAGCACGTCCTCTTAACTGATTATCGATACGACGTGATTCGTGTCTTTCAGTACCTAATACACATAAACCGCCTAATTCTTTAACACCTTCGCCTAGTTTAATATCGGTACCACGTCCTGCCATATTTGTAGCAATTGTGATAGCACCTTTTTCACCGGCTTTTGCAATTATTTCAGCTTCCCTTAAATGATTCTTAGCATTTAATACTTCGTGAGGTAATTTTGCTTTAGTAAGCATCTTACTTAATCTTTCGTTTGATTCAACTGAAATTGTACCAACTAGAATTGGTTCTCCAGTTGCATGAACTTCTTCGATAAATTTAACAATAGCGTCATATTTACCTTTTTCAGTTGCAAACATCATATCGGCCATATCTTCTCTAATGCAAGGTTTGTTAGTAGGTATTTCAATAACATACATGTTATAAATATCTCTAAATTCTTCTTCTTCTGTTTTAGCAGTACCAGTCATACCTGATATTTTATTATACATTCTAAATAAATTTTGGAATGTGATTGTTGCTAAAGTCTTTGTTTCTTCATTTATTTTAACGCCTTCTTTAGCTTCAATTGCTTGGTGTAATCCTTCACTAAATTGACGTCCATGCATAAGTCTACCTGTAAATTGGTCGACAATTACAACGTTTCCTTCATCATCAACAACATAGTCAACATCTTTTTTCATACCAAAGTTAGCTTTTAAGGCTTGGTTAATGTGATGAACTAAGGCAGTATTTTCAGCATCATATAAATTAGCAAGTTTAAAGTATGTTTGAACTTTAATGCTTCCTTTTTCAGTTAAAATAACAGATTTTGCTTTTTCATCAATAATGTAATCTTCTTCGGCAATCAATCTTTTAACAGCACGATCTGCATCCATATATAGATTAGCAGAATTCATTTTACCACCAGATATAATTAGAGGCGTTCTTGCTTCATCAATAAGAATAGAATCGACTTCATCGATAATACAGTAGTTTAGGCCTCTTTGGGTACGATCTTCTTTTTTGGTTACCATGTTATCTCTTAAGTAGTCAAAACCAATTTCATTATTTGTTGAATAGGTTATATCACAGTTATAAACATCTCTTTTTTGACTTGGAGTAAGTTCTCTTAAGTTAACTCCTACTGTTATTCCTAAAAAATCATAAATAGGTCCCATCCATTTAGCGTTCCTGTCACTTAAGTATTCATTAACAGTTACAACATGAACTCCTTTACCAGGTAGTGCGTTTAAGTAAGCTGGTAAAATAGTTGTTAAGGTTTTTCCTTCACCTGTTTTCATTTCAGCAATATTTCCATAATGAATTGCTAAACCACCAATTAATTGAACACGATATGGTTTTTCGCCAATCATACGATATGCTGCTTCTCTTGCAGTTGCAAATGCCTCTACTTTAATATCTTCTAAAGTTTCACCTTTTGCTAGTCTTTCTCTAAATTCAGCAGTTTTACCTTTTAATTCTTCGTCACTCATTTTAGAGTATGTTTCATCTAATGCTTCTATTTCATCAGCTATTTTATTAAATCTTTTTAATTCTTTATATTCAGTATCAACAAGTTTTTTTAATAAACCCATTTATATCACCCTCTCAAGTTACTATTATATCATGGAAATTTGACAGTGTAAATTAAAGTAAAAGAAAAAACACACGATAAATGTGTTTCTCTATTATTTTAATGATTTAACTTTATTATTTTCTAATTCAATTGATTTATTTGATAAATCAGGACCATTAAATGTATCAAAATCTGATGGAGTTAAATATGGTAATTCCGATCTGTTAAACTTAAATGTTTCGTATGTTTCAGTTACACAATCTTCTGGAAAATACTGATACTCATTTATTATTTCTCTAATATCATCAACGGCAGGACTTTTTTCTAATTTTGGATTGCCATTTATATAAACTAAACGATAGCCATAAAATCTATGATGATATAATCTTGTTTTTCCAGTATTGTCTGAATCATATGGATTAGAATGCCAACCATCATGATGAACAGTTCTTGTATGATAAGTTATATTACCATCTCCATCAGTTGTTGTATATGTTTCAATAGTTGTATATTCATAATAGAACATTAAGTAATCTTCTTGTTTCGCCATAACATTATATAAATATTCCCAGTTATCGGTTCCTAAAAATAAATTTGATAATTTTTTATACATTTTTTCATCAACTTTGTTTATAACTATATAATCTTCGTTCCAGTTGTAACCAAAATGATTTAAATATTCACTGTCTAAATACTTAGTAATTGTCGTACCATCAGAAAAACCTTTAGTATATTTATGAACATGTCTTGTAGGAATTTCACATTCTGATTTCTTTCCACATCCACTTGCTAATATACTTATTGACAATAAATATGCCATTAATTTTGATAATTGTGATTTATTCATCTAATATCTCCTTTAATGTGCTTTATATTACCATTTTCGCTTGATTTTGTCAATCAAAAATGCGAACAAGTGATTTGACTTTTTTGTCATTTTATGCTAGAATAATTACACATTTGTTAGGGGGATAACGATGAATAAATTTAATGATGTTGATTTAACTAGAGGATATCAAAAATATGATGCAATGGTTAAAAATATAGAAGGAATATTTAATAAAATTAATCAATTATTTGATATTTCTGAATACAAAAAAGAATTAGATAAAATTATTAATGATGCAAGCAATGATTCTAGTTTTTCTAATAAGATGTTATACGAAGGAATGCAACTAGATTATGAAAGCTTTATTTATGATAATTATATAAAGAGATTAGATGATCTACAGAAAAAGATTGAAAATGAATTAATGCCATTATATGAAATTCATTTATTAATATCTAAAATTAATATTGGAGTTAAAAATATTAGTAGTGATAATATTGGTGATGTAATAGACCAAACTTTAAGGTTAGTTTCTACTATAAATAATTTACGAAACAATCTTAACGATCAAGAAAAAGAATTAATTAAAAATGCTTATCAAGTTATTTATAATGTAATATTACATGAAGAGATATTTGAAAGAAATGATATTTTTAATTATATTATGAAATTAAATAATAGCAGTATTAAAGAGAATATTGCTAGATTATTAGCTAGAGATTTAAATAAATTATCACAAGAAGATCTTATTGATGAAGATTTAAAAGGAATTACCACTGAGGGATTAGGATATGATTATTTAAATTTAGATGTTATAAAGAAGGTATCTCTTAAAACTATTGGTGAAACTAATTCAGAATATCAAGAAAGAAAAAGAGTTGCTATACTTGAAGTTAACAAGAAAAATAATAGATTAATCACAAAAAGAAATGCTTTAGAAGAAAAACTTAAAAATAATAAAGGATTAATTAAAAATTTAAAAATTAATAAAGCATTGCTTATTTCTAAAGCTTGTTCAATTGTATTAGTTCCAATTATAACAATTAGCGCTGGCGGTTTAATTGGTAAAGCTAAATCTGATAAAATCACTGAATATAAAACAATTACGAGAACTGTTGATTTAAATACTGGTAATGTGATTGGTGATATTATTTATGAATATGATGATAAAGTAACTACTTATGCTGCGACTGTATTAGTTTGTGATCCTTGGAGAAAAAATCCAGTTGGTGAAGGATATGTTAGAAATGTTAAAGCATATGATTATGTTAGTTCTTCTAATACTCCTTTTATTGCTACTGCAGGAGATTCTCAAGAAGGTATTCATGATACAAATAGGAAAGTTGATAGTAATATTAAATTCAAATATCAATATACTGAAGCTACTGATACACTAAAGATCGGAGAAAATACAACTGATAAAAGTACACTAGTTATAGAAACATATCAAGATAAATCTGACAGTAGAATTAGTACTAAATATATTATTCCATTTACAATTGGTGGAGCTGTGCTTGGAGCATTATTGGATGTTTTAGCTATTTTATTAAGAGTATATGATCTTAACGATATTAAAAGAATAATGAATAGATTAAATAATCAAATAGAATCTAAAAATATGAATATTGAATGTAAATTAGAAGAATTAAATAAACTTAAAGAGGAAGCTTTATTAATTGAGGATGAATATAGTAATACAGCTAGAAAATATGGTATGTCTGTTGAAAAATTAGGATATTACATTGTCGAGGATTATGAACAATTAGTTAGAGACAGAAGTAATTACTCATTATTTTATAATAATAATGATAAAGTAAATTTAATCAAAAAATACGATATACCTAAAGATAGAAATTATACTACAAATAAAGTGCTAATTAAAAAAAAATAAATTATAATAAAAAATGTAGAGGTTAAATTCTACATTTTTATTTTGTATCAATTATTCCGTAATTTCCATCTTTTCTTTTATATAAAACAGAGATACATCCTTCATTAACATTGTTAAATACAAAGAAATCATGATCAATTAGTTCCATTTGTAAAATAGCTTCTTCTTCGTCCATTGGTTTAATTTCTAAAATTTTTCTTTTTACAATCTTTTCTTCTGGTTCATCAACTATGTCAGTTGTATCATTAATAACAGAGGCAAATGTTTTATATTTTTTTAATTTTGCTTTATGTTTTCTTATTTGACCTTCTAATTTATCAACAACTAAATCAGTTGCAGCATATAGATCAGCATGTTTTTCTTCTGCTCTTAATGTAAATTTGTCAGTCGGAATAGTTACTTCGATAATTTGGTCTTTATCTTTAACTTTGATAACAACACTGCATCTTATGTGAGCATCTTCACCAAAGTATTTATCAAGTTTACCTAATTTTTCAGTAATATGATTTCTGATTGCATCGGTAACTTTTAACTTATCTCCTCTAATATTAATTTCCATATTATTTATCACTCTCCCTATTTACATTTTACCATAAATATGTTTAAAAAACTACTTTTGATAGATGAGTTGATGTAAAGTAAAATATTTTGTATTTTAAAAAAGCACTTTTTATATCAAGTGCTAAATTACAATATTTTATGCATTTACAGTTAAAGCTAAACTTACATTTTCTGCTTGTAATCCCTTAGAAGTTTCAATAAGTTTAAAATTTACAGTATCACCTTCTTTTAAAGTTTTATAACCTTTCATTTGAATATTAGAATAGTGAATAAATATATCACTTAATCCTTTACATTCAATAAATCCATATCCTAGGTTATTATTAAACCATTTTACTTTTCCAATCATAAATCTATTCCTTTCCTATCACACTTATAGAATATAATATAAATTAAGAATAATTTGTCGAAAAAGAAAATAGAAAAGAATTATTCACTCTTTTCTATTAAAATAGTTACGTTATGTCCATTAATTTCGATTGCCTCGCCTACTTCTTTTTCTTCATATGTTGTTGCTAATGTTTCTTCTTTTACATAATCTTTAAACATTGTTAAGGCATCGTTAACTTCATTATCTCCATGATAATATAGTTTAATTCTATCTTCAATATTTAAACCACTGGTTTTTCTTAAATTTTGTACTTTAGATACAAATTCACGAGCAAGTCCTTCAAGTAAAAGTTCACGAGTTAATTCAGTATTTAAGATAATAAATTTATTATTTTCCATACCTACATTAAATCCATCTTTGGCTTCTATTCTTACATCTACCATGTTAGGAGTTATATCAAGTCTTTCGCCATCAAAATCTATTGTGATAGTCTCTTCTTTAAGTAAGGCTTCTTCATCTTCAATACTTAGATTTTTTAATGCTTCACTATATAATCCCATTTTTGGTCCAAACATTGAGCCACATACTTTAAAGTTAGGTTTAATTGTAAAATTCATATATTTAGATAAGTCATCTACAAATGTTACTTTTTTAACATTTAGTTCTTCATTAATTAAACTTACTAAATCTCCTAATATATTTTCATATTTTCCATCAATTAAAGCTTCACTTATTGGTTGACGTACTTTTATTTTTGTTTCTTCACGAACGAATCTTCCGGTTGAGATTAGGTCTCTAACTAAATCCATTTTTACTTCTATTTCCTCATTAATTAATGATTCATCGTATTTAGGGAAATCACTTAAATGAACAGATTTTTCGCCTGTTAGGTTTCTATATATTTCTTCAGTTACATAAGGAATAATTGGAGCACATAATTTACATAAACCAGTTAGTACTTCGTAAGTGGTAATGTATACAGCTTTTTTAGAATTGTCTAACTCACTACTCCAGAATCTATTTCTATTTCTTCTAATATACCAATTTGATAAATCATCTGATACAAATGAGGTAACTTGTTTAACTACTTGATTTAAATCATAAGCTTCATATGCATCTGTTACATTTTTAACAAGTTTATTATATTTTGATAATAGCCATTTATCTATTTCTTCGCGATCTTTATAATCTACAAAGCATGTGTCGGTATCAATTTCGTCAATATTTGCATATGTTTGGAAGAATGTATAAGTATTTTTAAATGGATTAAAGAATTTAGAATGTACTTCTTTACAACCTTTTGAATCATATTTTAAAGGAGTCCATACTGGGGATGCAGATAACATATACCATCTAACTATATCAGCTCCATATTCAGAAAGTTCTTTAATTGGATCAACTACATTTCCGGTTGATTTACTCATTTTTTTACCAAATCCATCAAGTACCATGTCATTTACAACTACTTTTTTAAAGCTTGATTTACCAGAAATAATTGTTGAGATTACAAGAAGTACATAGAACCATCCACGAGTTTGATCAAGTCCTTCAGCGATAAAATCAGCTGGAAATTGATTTTCAAATAATTCTTTGTTTTCAAATGGATAATGGAATTGAGCATATGGCATAGATCCTGAATCGAACCAAACATCTAAGACATCTTTAACTCTTTCCATTGTTTTACCACACTCAGGACATTTAATATGTAAGTCATCAACGTAAGGACGATGTAATTCGATTTTTCTTACATCTACATCTTCTATTACTAAGCTTTGTAATTCATCTAATGAACCGATAACGTGTTTATGGCCACAAGAACAAGTCCATACTGGAAGTGGACAACCCCAATATCTATTTCTTGATATTCCCCAGTCAATCATATTTTCAAGCCAGTTTGCAAAACGTTTTGTTCCAACATAGTCAGGATACCAATTAATCTTTTTGTTTTCTTCAATAATTTTATCTTTATAAGCTGTTGTTTTAATATACCAAGCTGGTTTTGGATAACAAATAAGTGGTGAATGACATCTCCAACAATGAGGATAGTCATGAGTTATTTTAATCTTTTTAAATAATTTATCATTTTCTTTTAACCATTTAATTATTTCAATTTCTAGATTTGGATCAGTTACTAGTGTTCCTTTCCAAGGACCTTCGGTATAACATCCGTCTAAACCAACAGGGTTTACAAAACCAATACTATTTTCACGACAAACACGGTTATCATCTTCACCATAGGCTGGAGCTATATGAACAACACCAGTACCATCTTCAGCTGTTACATAATCATCGGCAATTACTTCATGACATTTTCCTTCTACTTTAACGAATGGCATTAATTGTTCATATTTAATTCCTACTAACTCTGATCCTTTATATGTTTCTAAAACTTCATAATCATCACCTAATACCTTATTTGCTAGTGATTCTGCTAGAATAAATTTATATCCTTGAGATAAAACTTTTACATATGTTAAATTTGAATTAACACAGATTGCAACGTTTGCTAGTAAAGTCCAAGGTGTTGTTGTCCATGCTAGGAAATATTCATCGGCATCAACTCTTTTTAAAGGAACAATTACTGTGTTTACACTTGTTTCTTCATAGCCTTGAGATACTTCATTTTGAGATAATTCTGTTCCACATCTAGGACAATACCATAAGACTTTATTTCCATGATATAATAATCCTTTTTTATCCATTTCTTTAATTATCCACCATTCAGATTCAATGTATTCATTTGTACAAGTTACATATGGATGTTTGCAATCAATAAATTGTCCCATTTTATCTGTGACAGCATTTATTTCATCAATATTTAAGGCAGTTGCTTTATTACATTCACGGCAGAAGTTTTCAACACCAAATGCTTCAATATCGGCTTTAGTTTTAAAACCTAATTTCTTTTCAACATTTACTTCAATTGGAAGTCCATGAGTATCAAGACCAATTTTTCTTAATACTCTTTCACCTTTCATTGTATGATATTTACAAAATGAATCTTTGATAGTTTTAGCAAGTACATGGTGAATTCCTGGTTTAGCATTAGCATAAATAGGTCCATCATAGAATACCCATGTTTTACCGTTTTTACGGTTTTCAATTGTTTCATTTAAAATATCTTCTTTTTTCCATCCTTGTAAGATACTTTCTTCTACTTCTTCAACTTTTCTTTTGTCTAATTCTTTAAAGTTTTTCATTTTAAATCTCCCTCCTAAATAAAAAACGTCCATAATATAGGAACGAATCTATCCGTGGTACCATCCTATTTTATGAACGTATTCATACACTTTAAACTTTAACGCAGTTAACGTATTTAGCTTATCCCTAAATCGCATCAGAAGTGATCTATAAATATTATTTTTTCATTGCTCACACCAAAATACAATTTCTCTTTAAAAAATAATTATTTATCGTCTTCATCAATTGCTTTATAAGTTACATTATAATTTTTATTTTATTGTTTGTCAATTACTATTTCGAAGGTAATTACTTCATAAAGTAGATTACTTTATGAACAAGAAAAAAAGTAGCTCAAAACTACTTTTTATTTATGCTTAAAATTGCAGGATTTACTGTGCCTTTTTCTTCAGCGTCTTCTACGCCATATTGTTTATTCCAATGAACTCTGTAAGCATCTCCATTTTTAGCAAAGTGTGATAAAGCGTTTGCTGTTGCTCCTGCCATAAATCCACTTAATCCAAGTTCTTCATTATATACTTGTTTTTCTGCTTCTTCAAATGAAATACCTTCTTCAAATTTTTTCATCATGGAAATAACTGCTTTTACTACAAATACAGAATATCCATCATTTGTATTATTATCAGCAAATTGCATCCACTCTTCTGCTGTTTCTGGTTTAACTAAAGTTAATCCTTCTCTCATAAGTGTATATTTCATTTTCTTTGCTTCAAGATCACTTTTTTCTTTATATTCAGCCCATTCTCTATCTTGTTTTTCTTTTTCTGCAACTTCTGCATCTACGATTCTATCTCCAAATATTAATCTTTTTGATGCAAATACATCTTCAGCTGCTCTTCTATCATATCCATATTCAATATTTGGGTTTGAATATAATACTTCACCATCTTTTGATGTTATACTTGAAATTGCTGCACCATAACCAACAAATGGAAAACCACTATAACCAATTTCTACATTTATGAAATCAGTTACATTTCTTAATTCTGCTGTTTCTTCTTGTTTAACACCATACCACCAACCTGTGTATGATACATCTTCACCAATATGTTCTCTTAATTTGTCAAACATTACTTTCGCTTGTGCTTCTTTGTCTTGTTCTTTAGCAGCTACAAGTTCATCAAAGGTCATATCTCCTTCTTCCATTGGTAAGAAAGAACCTGCTTGTGTATGGCATACATATTGGTAATTGTTATTTTCCATATTACTGATTAATATGCTATACCTTGAATCGTTTCCATATTGTGCTTTTACTTCTTCTAAACTCATTCTTTTTCCAAAATAAATCCAATTTGAGAAGTTTGACTTATCTCCATCATAACTTTTATCACCATCTACAACAAACTCTTTGTCGTAAAAACGGAATCCTTGCATTTTTCCATCATTTGCTACTTGCATTGGATCTCTTTCTTCTACTTCTGAGATTGAAGGTTCACTAAATAGTATCCCTCTATAAATTTTTTCAACATAACTTTTCGTTACTTTTTCCATATCAATTTTCCCCCTTTTGCAGTCACAAAGTGTAATATTTTCTGCTTGATATGGCGTATATTTTAGCATAAAACTATCAATTTGTCAACTTTAACCATATACAGGCTAATTTTAGTTAATAATTATTAATGTTTTTAGCTTCTCTTAATAATTCTCTTTCTTTAATTGTTTGTCTTTTATCATAGTTATGTTTACCTTTAGCAACACCTAGTTTAATTTTGGCTTTATTGTTTTTAAAGTATAGTTCTAAAGGTACTAAGGTATAACCTTCTTTATTAGAATATTCTTCTAATCTTTTAATTTCTTTTTTATGTAAAAGAAGTTTTCTAGTTCTTCTTTCATCTTGATTATTGTATGAACCATTATCGTATTTAGCTATGAACATGTTGATAATATAGATTTCATCTTTTTTAATTTTGGCATATGAATCTTTTAAGTTAGCAGAGCCATTACGAACTGATTTTATTTCCGTACCAGTTAATACGATACCTGCTTCTATTTCTTTTTCAATATAATAATCAAAGTACGCTTTTTTGTTTTTCATTTTTCTTTTTGTCACCATCCAGTAGTATGAAGTCAATTGTTTTTGCTTCTTTGCTTGCTGCAATACATTTTACTCTAACTTTATCGCCAAGTCTATAGGTTTTTTTAGTATTTTGACCAACTAGGGCAAATAATTCAGGTATGTAATTAAAATAATCTCCTTCTAAGGTGTTAGTATGAACTAATCCTTCAATCATATTTGGAAGCTCTACAAACATACCAAAACTTGTTACACCACTAATTTGGCCTTCAAATATTTCTCCAATATGACTTTCCATGTATTCTGCTTCTTTCATGTCATCAACTTCACGTTCAGCTTCAACAGCTGCTTGTTCACGTAAACTACAATTATTAGCGATATAATCTAAATTTGATTCCCAGTAGTTGATAACTTGATTGTTGATATTGCCATTATATAGGTATTCTCTTAATAAACGATGAACCATTAAATCAGGATATCTTCTTATTGGACTAGTAAAGTGGGTATAACACGTGCTTCCTAGGCCAAAGTGTCCAATATTATCTTTTTGATAAACAGCTTTTTGCATGCTTCTTAATAAGATATTAGATAAAGTATCTATTTCAGGAACATCTTTTAATTGATTTAAGATTTTTTGCATAGTTATGGGTTTAATGTCATTAAATTTACCAACTAATTTGTATCCCATAGAACTAACTAGATGAATGAATGAATCTATTTTTTCTTTTTTAGGTTCACCATGGACACGATAGATAAATGGTAAATCCATATTATAAATATGAGTTGCAACTGTTTCGTTAGCAGCAATCATGAAGTCTTCGATTAATTTTTCACCATCTTCACGATCATAAACTACAACATCAATACATTTTCCATCTTTATCGCATATTATTTTAGGCTCATCTAAATCAAAGTCGATGTAGCCTCTTTTTTCTTTATGTTTTCTTAGAATATGGGCTAGTTCATTCATTCCTTTTAAAGTATCAGCAAATTTAACATATTCAGGATCAACTATATCTCTCATTAAAATATCATTAACTTTTTTATAGGTCATTTTTTTACTCGATTTAATATATGATGGGAATATATCATATTTAATAATGTTACCATTAGAATCAATATCCATTACACAAGACTGAGTAAGACGTACTACTCCTTCATTTAATGAACATATTCCGTTTGATAATACGTGAGGTAGCATTGGTATAACTGAGTACGCTAAATATGAACTTGTTCCTCTTGTAAAGGCATCTTTATCTAAAGGACTATCTTTAGTTACATAGTATGATACATCGGCAATATGAACTCCTAAAGTGTAAATTCCATCATGCTTACTGAAACTTATGGCATCATCAATATCTTTAGTATCATCACCATCAATCGTAAAAATCATTTCATTAGTTAAATCTTTACGACCTACTAAATCCTTTGATTCTACTTCAGTTGGCAAGCTATTAGCCATATCCATGGCTTCTTTAGAAAATTCTTCATATATTTTATATTTATAAGCAATGGATGCAATATCAACACCTGGATCATCTTTATGACCTAGTACTTTAACTATTTTACCAATGTAATAATTTTTTTTTGTTTCTTTTACTAAATTAACAACAACTTTAGTTCCTTCAACACATCCTGATAAAGTATTAGGATCTATTTCAATAGTTAATTTTTTCTTTTTTTCATCTAGTTCTAAGAAAGGTTTATTCTTTTTGAAAATAATTGTTCCAATAATATTTTTAGTATCACGTTCTAAGACGCGAATTACTTTGCCTTCTTTTTTACCATTATAAAGTATAACTTCAACTAAGACGGTATCTCCATCAACAGCGTTATTTAAGTTATGGTAATTAATGTATAAATCGTCACCTTCTAATAGAAGAAAACCATTTCCCATTTTATTAATGCTTATTTTACCTGCTTTAACTCCGGGATTATTATCATATAAAATATATTTATCTTTTTTAGTTTTATAAATAACGTATTCTTTAACTAATTCTTCGAGGGTAAGCTCTAATTCTTTTAATTCTTCAGGACTTTCTAAACCTAATAGATCATTAATTTCTAATAAACTTAAAGCATCATATTTACTTTTTAATTTTTTAATTATTTCTTCTTTCATAATTGTTTCTCCTATTTATTCTTTATAAATATATCATAAATTTAGCAATAATAAAAGAGTACCTTTCAAATAGGTACCCTTAATAATTATATCATGTATATTACAAATGATAGGATAAAGAAGGCCATTCCTAGTACGAATGTGATTCGACTAATTAGAAGTTCAGCTCCTCTTTCTTTTTGATTAGAAAATAATTCACTATTTCCACCTGTAATTATTTGACTAGCATCTGATGCTTTATTACTTTGTAATAAGACAATTGCGATAAGTAATATTGATATAATTAATAACGCTGTTTCCATATATTTCTCCTTGTCAGTTAATAATTTACCATAAATATTGGGGTTTTTCAAGTGAATATTTGGTTTATACTTAGCGACTAGAATTATTATAACAATTTAGATCGATTTTTTGGTTATCCTTTACTTTTGCAACTTCTTCTTCTTTAATTGTTTCTTTGGTTAAATCAATTGTTTTTAAAATGGTATATCCATCAATAGTATCTACTAAATAATATAATTTATTGTTGGTATATTTTATAGTATCATCCTCATAAACGTTTTCTTTTTTACTTTTTAAATAATTTAGTAATGTGCTATTATATGTGCTAACGTGGTCAATAGTATAGGCTAACTTTGAATTTCTATAAATTTCTATGTATGCACATGTATCTGCAAAACGTACTAAAACTATATTATTGTTTTTAACCATCAAATATAAACCACCATCGGTTGTTTCTTCTGGAACAGTTATTAATGTATTGTTAATATTGAATTCTACCTGCGTGCAGCCATTTATTTCACTATACTCTTTGCAACTAGCAGAATAATTTAAATTTCCTTTTTTTAAGTTTATATTTTTAAAATTAGTTTCTGTATCAACATCGGCTTCATACAAATCACCTACACTTAAATGTATGACATCACTATCATCATTTAGTGGAAACATATTAAAGTTCTTAGCAAGATTTTTTGCGGTTGTAGTTGACGTTGTTGTTGTTGTACAATTTGAATTATTATTTTTCTTTGTTGTATAAATTAATAATCCAATTAATATTAATAAAAATAACACTAATATTCCTATAATAATTTTGTATTTTTTATCATTCATCTCATTTACACCTCTATTTAAATTTTAAATATGAATATTTTTATTTACAAGATTTATTAAAAATAACTAGTCATTTTTACATCAATTAGACAGTATATAAAATTAGGAGCATTACCAATCATTTGTAAAAAACTTTTAAACCATTTGTAGTTTTCATCAATAAATTCTTGAATTTCTTCCCATGTGTCGTTATCGGCAAAAGAAACAATTATTACACACATGATAACATCCAATAATTTAAAACTTATAATATTTTTTCTTTGGTTTTGCCATTAATATCATTCCAATCTACTATCATAATCATATCATAGCCTGTTGGTTTTCCTAAAAAAATTATTTAAACCTAGATTTTAACTATGTTTCCTTTATTTATTTTTTTAAACTATAATTTTATTTTGACTGAAACTACTAATTATTTGACAATTACACTGAAAAGTGGTGTATTTTCAGTGTGATTATCAAAGGAAGAAAAGGGAAAAACGCAAAAAAATTCACTTCTACAATCAAGATGTGAATTTTTTTGACGTGTAACAGTCATAACTGCCTACACTTAATTCGCTTCGCTATATATCACTCAAGTGTATATGCATTTTCTACACTTTCGCCTGTTCCTCCAGCTATCACGACATCAGATTTTAAGAAAAGGGCCGGACGCACACCATAAGCGCCGGACGCAAGGTAGTCGTGGATACGCCCGTCCAAATCGACATCGAACACATTAAGCCCATTGCTAGAATAAGGGGACAATATCCATTGATATGCACTGTTAAATAACCAGTTTTCATTTTTACAATTAGATACATCGTTTGTTGATGAACTCATATTATCTCTACATGCTGTATCTGTTGAGGCATAGCCATAATCACTTGGATACATTAATGCTATTTTTCCATCCCATG
>ERZ827168.959-NODE-959-length-43049-cov-19.464763_pt1 | contig 43049 bp, 49 predicted proteins | sample MGYA00519868_ERZ827168 | MGnify/ENA primary metagenome ERZ827168 (study PRJEB31778, sample SAMEA3449271) | human gut metagenome | biome: human gut; feature: human-associated habitat; material: faeces | place: United Kingdom | collected 2010/2012 ...
CAACAGAGAACTATATATTGAAACCTATAATGCTGCAATTCAATTTGCAAAAGATTATCCCTCCACTCTTTGGTGCTATGGTAATCATGACCTAAGTTACATCTGGGAAAAACCTGAAACCGGATTCAACCCAGATATGAGAACCCTTGTATATGATAAAATTAAAGAATTGAAGTCTTGTCTTCCTTCTGAAAATCAGTTGGCATATATCCATAAAATAGATAAAGTTTTATTTATGCATGGAGGGCTTTCGAATTTCTTCGTGCGTCGTTGGGTAACTCCGAGCCATCAAAAAGCAATTGGGAAAACTATTGCGGAAATCAATGAAATGGGTAGCGCCCTTATGTGGAGCAGTTCATCTCCAATTTGGTACAGACCACAGTTTGCTCCTGACTCAAGCCATTCAAGATTATTCAGAGGAGGAAAATATCTGCAAGTTGTTGGACATACTCCTGTTAAGGATGTAATCCTTGAAGGAGGAGTCCTTTCATGCGATACATTCTCAACATACAGCGACGGAACACCCTATGGGTCCCAAAAGTTCTGCGTTGTTGATACTAGAGAGCTAACATTTAGAACTTATTAAGCACAGGGCATTTCACGTTAAAATGACTATCAAAATAAAAAAATATATAAAATATGCTCTGATGCGGTTGACTCTTACATCTACGAAGTGTATAATAGAATCATCGAAACGAAAGGAGCCGCTATTATGGCAAGCGTTATGTTAAACAAACAGAATAGCTTACAAAACCAACTGTGGAATTGCCTACCATGCCTTCACAGCTACTTTGTGATGCCTGTTTGTTCTTATCATAGCGCAAAGAATATGGCGTAACTCCGATGAATCAATCGGTAACTCCTATTAACGCAATGAGAAGCACTTGTCAGACACACAAAGTCGGACAGGTGCTTCTTTCATTGATTTTATGAAAGAATAGTTGTTAGGCAGATTTATTCAATATACATTTCGTATATATCCGGGTATAGCGAAGCTGGTATCGCGCCTGCTTTGGGAGCAGGAGGCCGCGCGTTCGAACCGCGCTACTCGGACCATGGGGATTAGCCAAGTGGTTAAGGCACGGGACTTTGACTCCCGCATTTCGAGAATCCGAATTTCTCATCCCCAACCAAATATGACGTAGATACGTTATATTTAATGACGGTGCCAACACCGTCATTATGCCACTCATTGAAAGACAAGCCTCCTCGTGGCGAGTGGTGGACAGTGATTATATTTTTCACTGACTGATTGTCTCAGGGTTCCAACTTTCCACAAAAGTTGGTGGTGGAGCTGATGGGTTAACGCCATCGCAAAAACAGTGCATGTGCTGCTAATCACATGTTTATCATGGGGATGTAAAGGTTTCGATTGGGGATGGAGGTTTTTTCATCGCGGGTATGGTTCACCTTACGAACCACCTTAAAAAGTAACTGACAACAATCGTTACGCTACTCCTATCGCTGCCTAACAGGCAGACGGAGACCAAAACAACGCACCATCTTGCGGGTGAGCGTGTGAGGTTCAAAGATTCGCTAGATATGTACGGCGCAGAATAAGACCGAAACCGTCTGAAGTCTAAGTACACCAAGACGCAAATTATGGTGAGCGTGGTCATTTGTCCACTGAAAAAGGTTCGTCGCACGACCGGGCAAACAGTCAAAAGTTGTCAATCATGTGACTATCGCGTAAGAATTGAATGAATCAATATCTTCAAGACGGGGGTTCGACTCCCCCCATCTCCACCATTCGGGCCGTACTCGAACACGTGAGTGCGGGCCCTTTTCTCGGATATTGTAAAATATCAGCGCCTCATCGTTGCGGAGCTCGACTCGGGCGATGAACGTGTCAACTAACCGAGCGCGGAAGTCGTCATCCGTGACGTCTCCGACGCGGAAGGAGCGCAGCCAGGCCTCGACCACCTCATGGGTGAGTCGGGGCCTTTTTATTTCTGCCCGCTGGATCTCCAGCACCAGCTGCTCCTCCTCTTCCTCCAGGGCAGCCAAACGAGAGACCAGGCCACGGGCCCCGCCTTCTTCTATCGCGTCCAGCAAGTTCCGCTGGCGCTTTTTATTTGAGTCAAGACGCCGACGCAATCCCACCACGGGATCGTCGGCGTTTTCCTGTTCCTGGACTTCCAGGATCCGGACGGTCAGCTTCTCGATCATCTCATCGGTCAGCATATCGTTCACCGTGGCCAAGATGATCGCATCCTCCAGGTGGTCCTTCGGGAACGGCTTCAGCTCGCACTTCTTCCCGCGCTTTTTGTCCCCGCACTTGTAATATCGGTACACTTTCCCCAGCTTCCCGGTGCCGGCCTCTGCGCTGATCATCGAGCCGCAATACCCGCAGAACATTTTACAGCTCAGCAAATAGTTCACCTTCGCCCTCCCTGCCGCATTGTTGCGGCTCGTCTTAAAGTGCCGGGCAGCTTCCAGGAAGGTCGCCTGGTCGATGATCGGTTCCACGTTCAGCTTCACGTCCTGGATGTAGAACTCGCCCAGGTACTTCTCATTCCGCAGCATACGATAGACGACCGCATTGGAGACCGGCTTCCCGCGCCGGCCCATGATCCCACGGTCAGCGAACAGCTGGACGATGTCCCGGATCTGGCCGCCAGCGATGTGGAGCTTGAACGCCTCCCGGACAACTGCCGCCTCGCGCTCATCCACGACGATGTGGCGCTCGGCGTCTACTTTATACCCTATCGGCAGAGACTGGCCGCAATACTGACCCTTCTTCGCAGTCTCCTTCATGCCTCTGATGACCTTCTGGCGGAGATCGGCGGAGTAATACTCGGCCAGGCCCTCCAGTACGCTCTCCAGGATGATCCCCTCCGGGCCCTCCGGGACGCTCTCCCTGGCGTACATCAGCTTGACACCCGCCCGCTTCAAGGCCATTTTTCCCATAGCAATGTCCTGGCGATCCCGACCGAAGCGGTCGATCTTCCACACCAGGACGCAGTCGAAGCGGCCCTTCTCCGCGTCTCGCAGCATCCGCTGGAACTCGTCACGGCCGACGATGCTCTTGCCAGAGACGTGCCGGTCTGCATATATTTCTATGATGTCAATGCCGTGCTCCTCAGCATACTGCTGGCAGTCGGCAACCTGGCCCTCGATGGACTGCTCCGTCTGGTGCGGGCCTGGTGAATATCTCGCATAAATGACGCCGCGCATGGCACCGTCCTCCCTTCCCGGGGTCCTCCCGTTAAATGTGCAGGATCGCTCTGACCGCTGCCTGGGTCTCAGCTCCGGCGTGCCGGTATGCTTCGATCAGGTCGATCTCGGCCAGAGTTACGGCCAGAAACTTATTGGCGGCGGGGTCCGTTTCATCGCCTGCCGGCTTCTCAATCTTATCAGTATATCCCAGCAGGTAGTTCATATCGACATGGAAGATCTCGGCCAGGGCCTCGATCACCTCGAAGCTCGGCTTGCGCTTTCCGTTCTCATACTGGGAAATGGTCATTTTATTCAATCCAGCGCGGTCGGCCACCTCCTGCTGGGACCAGCCACGCTCTAATCTTAAAGATTTCACAATCTGAGAAAACTCCATAATTCTGTCCCCCTAAAAAATGTTTATTTTTCTCTTGACAATTATAAACTAAGAGTTTATTATAGTCAATGTAAACTATTAGTTTACATCAGAGAGAACGACGGTAAACAGTACCGGCAAGGAGGGCACACAATGAACACCTACAAGATTATTTTTACCCGCGAAAACGGGACCCAGGGCACCGACCACTTCACCGCCATCAACGAGCGCCAGGCCCGCAAAGACTTCGGCGAGTGCTACCGTCACAGCACGGCCACCATCATCAGCATAGAGCTGGCCAGCACCAATACCCCGGCCACCAAACAACAGGAGCGCGACACCCTGGAGAAGATCCGGAAGATGGTCGAGCAGCTGGGCCCGGACTCCTACCTGGCCACCACCTTCGAGGGCTGCTTCGACCTGGCCGCTGAGAACATCGACAACGACTGGGCCTGCTCCATGGCTGACCGCGCCCGCAACGCTGAGAAGCGCGTCGCAGAACTGGAGGACAAGCTGTCCGAGGCCGTGAAGGACTACGAGGCCGCCCATGCGGTCGCCGAGGAAAAGGACGCCGAGATTGCAAAGCTGAAGGATCAGCTGAAGCAGATCCAGGAGACCGCCCGCTGGAATGGCCAGAGATGTGATGAGGAAGCAACCGCCGCTGGAGAGGCCCAGCGTCGTGCTGAGGCCGCCGAGGCCGAAGTCATCCAACTGAAAGCTAAGCTCTACGACCTGCTGGTCGCCGGGAAGTAAGGGAGGACGGACTGATGGCTGCATATATGAGAAAGACGGGGATCCTCCCCGTCTGCACCAATAACGAGGCCCGGGCCTACTTCGCCGGCAAGGGCCTCACCTATGCCGACGTGACCGAGGGCGACATCCTGACTCTGGTCATGCTGCTGAACAAGCACATCAGGAAGGCCAACGCAGACTGCGAGACCTCGATGGGCTCCATGTACCTGAGCCGCCGGATCGACCTCAAACGGAAGACCAACGGCACCCTGATCAGCTGCTTCCTCTACGTCAACAGCCACTACTTCGAGCGCCGGGAGTGCATCAGTTTCAACACTGACGGCTGGATCGGCTTCGCCGGCTGGGCTGACCAGGGCAACACCAACCCCATTTTACGAGCATTTATCGAGTGGTGCGACGCGCTCGCTGCCACCAAGGAAAAGGAGGACACACAACAATGACCCGCTTCAAGTATTATTCCAATTATCTCGCCTGCCTGCTGGGCACTTTGATCGCCTTCGAGCTCTGCTGGATCGGCGCCAAGTACGTCATCGAGGGCGAGGTGGTCCACACCTGCCTCGACCACTTCATCGCCGTGTGCGGATCGTTTTATATCACCCGTGACACCATGAAGATCTGGCTGAAGCTCCAGACCAAGAGCCAGAAGGTGCAGCACTAAGGAGGCCGCCATGAGGAAGGACATCCCGCTGCACCAATACCCGAAGGACGTGCAGATCGCGACCCCAGAGACTAAACCGAGGAAGGAGGCAAAGCATGGCCACAGTAAAGACTATTGACGCTCAGACCATCGGGGAGAGACTTCGCACTCTGCGCGGACCTCGCACCCAGAAGGAAGTCGGCGACGCCATCGGCGTGACCGCCATGGCGATCTCTTTCTACGAGCGCGGCGAGCGAGTGCCGGCTGATGACATCAAGGTGGCGCTGGCCCGTTATTTCAACAGCACCGTGGAAGCTATTTTTTTTACATTCTAAGTAAACTCTAAGCTTACTTTTTCAAAGGAGGACACACATGGGAAGAAAGAGCAGACAACGCAAGCCGGAGCCCTTCAAGTGCTGCGAGACCTGCGCCAATATGCAGCCGATAGGCGAAGGCGATCACATCTGTGACGCCTGCTGCAGCCACGATGGCAGCCCGACCGCTCTCGTCCTGGAGAGTTACATCCCGGCCGACGACTACTTCATCTGCGAAGGAAGCAGGTGGACACCACAATGAGCGCCACAAACCGAGGCTGCGAGCGCAAGGCTTACGACTTCTATGCCACCCCGCCGGAAACCGTCCGGGCCTTCCTGGCCAACTTCGACGGCATCAGCTCCGGCGACCGCATCCTGGAGCCTTCTGCCGGCAACGGCCAGATCGTCAAAGTGCTGAGGGAAGGCGGATACGACAACCGGATCGACGCCGTGGAGCTGCGACCGGAGGAGCGGGGCACCCTGGAAGCTCTGGCTGACAACGTCACAATCGGCAGCTTCTTCGACTACGAGCCCGACTGCGGCTACGACGTCATCATAGGCAACCCGCCCTACAGTCTGGCCCTGGACTTCATCAACAAGAGCCTGGAGCTGCTGCACCCTGGTGGCCTGCTGATCTTCCTGCTCCGGACGAACTTCCTGGAGAGCGAGAAGCGCTTCAAGTGGTGGCAGGAGCACCCGCTCAGCGGTCTCTACACCCTGCATAAGCGCCCCAGCTTCACCGGCCGAGGCACCGACGCCACCAGCTACTCCTGGTTTGTGTGGGAGCGGGGGGGGGACCAGCTGCATAGGTCATCAGACCATCAAAACCATCTAAGGAGGACAAGCGCATGGAAGACATTGACCTGACAATGCTGGCCCGCTCGGCCTACCGGGCGATCCTGAGAAGCACGGAAACCGCAGAGGCTGAGGAGCCTGAGACTGTGAAGGAGGTGGTGCCTATGGCTGCACAAAAAGATTGAGCCCCGGAGCTAATGCCCCGGAGCCCAATAGAACACAGTCCCAATATAACACAAACAAGGAGGAAATAAAAGCATGAAGATCACCGTCGAATTTGCAAATCTGGACGAGTTCAAGCAGTACATGGGCGTCGAGTCCCAGAACCTGCTCGCCCAGGCGTCCAAGGAAACAGAGGACGCTCCTGCACCCGCTGAGGCCGTCCAGGAGCCCCAGAAAGCACCGGAGGACCCTGCCCCTAAGAAGAACACCAAGAAGGTCGAAAAGACCGCCCCTGCGGAAGCTGAGCCCACTCCTGAGTCTGCTGACGATGTTGCATCCGCTGCGCCCACAGAAGTGACCGAGGACTTCCGCATCACCGTCCGCAAGCAGCTCGCAGCCCTCAACAAGAAGCGCGGCTACAACCGTGCGGCGGAACTCATCAACGAGCAGACCGGCAAGGGCAAGCTCACCGAGGTCGCACTCGCTGACCTGCCGAAGCTCATGGAAGCAGCAAAGGAGGAAACCAATGCCGACTAAGCACGCCCGCTGCTCCGCATCGGCCGCATACCGCTGGATCAACTGCCCCGGATCCGTCGCCCTGTCTGATCAGTGTCCGGATCCCGGCTCCAGCAGCTACGCCGACGAGGGAACGGTCGCCCACAGCCTGGCCGAGCTGAAGCTCCGCCACGTCCTGCATGAGATTACCGACGCCCAGTACAAGAAGCGCCTGGCCAAGATCCAGCAGGACGACTACTACAACGGCGAGATGGACGAGGCCACCGACTTCTATGTCGAGACCGTCCTGGAGGAGTTCGCCGCAGCCGGCGAAGGCGCCGAGCTGATGATCGAGCAGCGCCTCGATCTTTCCCAATGGATCCCGGAAGGCTTTGGCACTTCCGACGCCGTGATCATCGGCGGCAGCATGATCCAGGTCATCGACCTGAAGTACGGCAAAGGCATCAAGGTCGAGGCCAAGAACAACCCCCAGTTCCGCCTCTACGGCCTGGGCGCCGTCTCTCTGTTCGGCGATCTCTACGACTTCGACACCGTGAAGACCACCGTCGTCCAGCCCCGCCTCGATCACGTTGACAGCGAGGTCGTCATCCTGAAGGAGCTGCTGCTCTGGGGCGAGGAGGAAGTCGCGCCCCGCGCCATCATGGCCATGGAAGGCTCCGACTACTTTGTGGCCGGCGACTGGTGCCGCTTCTGCCCGGCGAAGGCCCGCTGCCGCAAGCGTGCCGAGTTCAACCTGGATCTGGCCCGGATGGAGTTCCAGAAGCCCCCGCTGCTCTCCAGCGAGGAGATCGGCGAAGTGCTGGCCAAGGCCGAGCACCTGAAGAAGTGGGCCGAGGAGGTCAGCGCCTACGCTCTGGAGCAGGCCCTGGCCGGTGAGCACTACGACGGCTGGAAGCTGGTCGAAGGCCGCAGCAACCGCAAGTACGCAGACGAGATCCAGGTGGCCGACAAGCTGAAGGCTGCCGGCTTCGACGAGGCGATGCTTTACCAGCGCAAGCTCTACGGCATCACCGAGATGGAGAAGCTCGTCGGCAAGAAGAAGCTGGCCGCCACTCTGGGCGACCTGCTGATCAAACCCGCAGGCAAGCCGGTCCTCGTGCCGGAGTCTGATAAACGCGAAGCCATCAACACAACCGAAGCGGCTCAGGCCGACTTCACCACCGGCGACGACGAGGTCGCGCCGTTCTAAATTAAGGAGGATTATAAAATGTCTACTACCAAAGTTATCACCGGAAAAGTTCGTTTCAGCTATGTGAACATCTTCAAGAGCCGCGCCTTCCAGGCAGGCCAGGACGCCAAGTACAGCGTGTGCCTGTTGATCCCTAAAGAGGACAAGGCCACCATCAAGAAGATCAAGGCGGCCATCGACGCAGCTGTCCAGGATGGCATCAGCTCCAAGTGGGGCGGCAAGAAGCCCGCTAACCTGAAGCAGCCTCTGCGCGACGGCGACGCCGAGCGTGCCGATGAGGCTCCTGAGTACGAGGGTATGTACTTCCTCAACTGCAACAGCACCCAGAAGCCCGGCATCGTGGACAAGGATCTGAACGAGATCCTGGACCCCGACGAGGTCTACTCCGGCTGCTGGGGCCGCGCCTCCATCAACTTCTTCCCCTTCAACACCAACGGCAACAAGGGCGTCGGCGTCGGCCTGAATAACATCCAGAAGCTGAAGGACGACGACCGCCTGGGCGCTGCCCGTGCTTCTGCCGAGTCCGACTTCGGCGGCGACGACTTCGAGGACGACGAGGACTTCTAAGGAGGACATACAGATGCACCGAGTTATGGGCGTGGATATAGAAACCTATAGCTCCGTGGACCTGGCCGAGGCGGGCGTCTACGCCTACGTGGAGGCGCCCGACTTCGACATCCTGCTCATCTCGTACATCTTCGACGACTGGGGCGAGGACAACGTCAAGACCATCGACTGCTTCGATGCTGATCCTGACATGATGGCCGAGTTCTGCGAGGCCCTCCTCGATCCCCAGATCGTCAAGACCGCCTTCAACGCGAACTTCGAGCGCACCTGTCTGGCCAAGTGGCTCCAGAAGCCCATGCCGCCGGAGGAGTGGCGCTGCACGATGGTCAAGGCGCTGACGCTGGGCCTGCCGGGCAATCTGGCAGGCGCCGGCGAGGCGCTGGGCCTTCCTCCCGAGAAGCTGAAGGACCCCCAGGGCAAGGCTCTGATCCAGTTCTTCTCGAAGCCGTGCAAGCCGACCCGGACCAACGGCCAGAGGACGCGCAACCTTCCACAGCATGACCCGGCCAAGTGGCAACTCTACAAGAGCTACAACCGGCAGGACGTTGTGACCGAGCAGGAGATCCTACGGAAGCTATCCATCTACAAGACACCGGAGTCAGAGCAGGAGCTCTGGGCTCTGGACCAACACATGAACGACAACGGCGTGGCGCTCGACATCCCTATGGTCGAGAAAATCGTCGAATATGACACCCGGCGCCGGCAGGAGCTCCAGGAAGAAGCCCAGGAGCTCACCGGGCTGAAAAACCCAAACAGCCTGGCCCAGCTGAAGCGCTGGCTCGCAGAGCAGGGCGTGGAGATGACCAGCGTCACCAAGGACACCATCACCGAAGCGCTGCGAGATCCGGATCTCCCGGATGTCGTCCGGAGAGTGCTGGAGATCCGCACCGCCCTGGGCAAGACCAGCGTGGCCAAGTACAGCACGATGCTGGTGGCGCACTGCCAGGATCACCGGCTGCGAGGCATCCTTCAGTTCTACGGCGCCAACCGCTCCGGACGCTGGGCCGGCCGTCTGGTGCAGACGCACAACCTGGCCAAGAACACGCTGCCGGATCTGGCCCTGGCCCGCGAGCTGGCAACCGAGGGAGACTTCGAGACCATGGGCACGCTGTTCGGAGAGACGGCCTTCGTCTTCTCTGAGCTGATCCGGACGGCCTTCATCCCATCAGAGGGCTGCCGCTTCGTCGTCTCTGACTTCTCGGCCATCGAGGCCCGCGTGCTGGCGTGGATCGCCGGCGAGGAATGGACCCTGGAAGCTTTCCGGCAGGGCAAGGACATCTATTGCGAGACCGCCTCCATGATGTACCACGTGCCCGTGGAAAAGCACGGAGCCAACAGCCACCTCCGCCAAAAAGGAAAGGTCGCAGTTCTGGCCTGCGGCTACCAAGGCGGCGTCGGCGCCATGAAGCGCATGGACAAAGGCGGCACCATCCCGGAGGACGAGCTCCAGAGCGTCGTGGACCAGTGGCGGGGGGCCAACCCCAGCGTGGTGAAGCTCTGGCGCAACTGCGAGATGGCGGCCAGGACAGTCATCGAAGAACACCGCACCGTCCGACTGAAGAACGGCATCGCCTTCGGCTACATCAACGGCAACCTGTTCATCAAGCTGCCCAGCGGCCGGAAGCTCTGCTACTGGAACACCCACCTGAAGATGGACCCGAGGGACGGCCGCGAGCACATCGTCTACATGGGAGTCAATCAGGAAACCAAGCAATGGGGAGAGACTGAGACCTACGGCGGCAAGCTGGTCGAGAACATCACCCAAGCCATCGCCAGAGACTGCCTGGCCATATCCATGCAGAGGGTCGCAGCTCTGGGCTATAACATCGTGATGCACGTCCATGACGAGATGATCGTTGACGTGCCAATCGAAGACACCGACGCGCTGGAGCGGATCAACGCCTGCATGGGTGAGGCGATCCCCTGGGCGCCCGGTTTACCACTACGGGGTGACGGCTACGAGACCCCGTTCTACATGAAAGACTAAGGAGGACACACAAATGAAAATTAACCGCACCATGACCATCGAAACCAACGAGATCCAGATCGGCGACCGCATCCAGGTCGGCCACTATACCGCCACCTGCCAGGCTCTGCCTGGCAAAGGCCTGGCTCTTTTCCTTCTGGACCAGTATCTCGACAAGGCCATGCAGATGAACGAGAAGAACACCAACAAGGGCGGCTACCAGGAGAGCGATCTCCGCGAGGAGCTCAACAGCGAGAAGATTCTGAAGGACTTCACTGGTCTGGAGCTGGCGCCCTTCGACAACGGCGATCTGCTCCGTCTGCCGTTCTACGGCGAGATGTTCGGGCACGATGACTGGTACAACTCCGGCGCCGTGGAGCCTGACGACTGCGAGCAGTGGCCTCTGATGAAGGAACGCGCCAACCGCGTCGCCGAACGCAAGGGCGAGAGCTACGAGTGGGGATGGCTCCAGAACAAGTACGTCCGGTCGGCGGCGTCTTTCTGCGGTGTCTTCGCCAACGGTGGTGCCTACAGCTGGAGCGCCTCGAACTCCCTCGGCGTCCGCCCGGCTTTCCTGATCAAGTTATCGTAAATCCCGGGGGCCTCGTGCCCCCGACATAAACCATCTACAAGCAAGGAGGACAGCGATGGAGCCTATCACTATACGCTGGGAGACCGGCTACATGACCATCAACCCGGACGCCTTTTTCCCAACAAGCACAGCCAGGATCCGGAAGCTCCTCCGGGTGGTCGCCCTGGACTTTGAGCATCAGGACGTCATCCGGATGCAGCTGGCCGGGGCCTGCGAGAGCCGAGCCCAGAAGATCCTGGACGGCCGCAAGAGCCTCGCCAACGAGGCAGTAAACCACCACCAAAAAGCAGCGGACCTGGAGCCGCAGATCGAGACGGCCAAGCGCCGGATCACCGCCCTCCGGGCCTGCATCAAAGAGCAGCCAAAGAGGGCCCGCCAGCTGGGATACCCTGAACGGCTGCACGAGGAACGGGAACAGCTGAAGAAGCTGACCGCCGAGCGCTCCGGAGCCCTCTCAGCCTTCCGGAAGAAAAAGCGCGAGTTCGAGGCCGCTGAGGCCATGGCTGAAAAATTAAGACAGAACGCGGAGGTGCTGAGACCATGACCAACACAGCGGAAAAACTCACCCTGCCCCTGTTCATGGTCAAGTACAACGGCGACCTCCTGATCTCGACCGGCCGCAGCCGCTTCGAGACCTCCTGGAAGAATAAGACCATGAGCTGGGCGGCTCTCCTGAATAAGCTCTCCCGCTCCATGGAGACCACAGAGACCCACGCCGAGTACATGAAGATGAGCAAGGAGCAGCAGGACAAGATCAAGGACATCGGCGGCTTCGTCGGCGGTCATCTGAGGGATGGCCGCCGCAAGACCGGCTACGTCACGGCCCGCCAGCTGCTCACCCTCGACCTGGACTTCCCTCCGGCCGAGTTCTGGGACAACATCATCGACAACCTGGAGATCGACAACGCCCTGGCGGTCTACTCCACACATAAGCACACCAAGGCGAAGCCCCGCTACCGTCTGATCATGCCTCTTGACAGAGAGGTCACGCCAGACGAGTACGAGGCCATCGCCCGCAAGATCGCCGAGAAGATCGGCATCGACTACTTCGACGACTCCACCTTCCAGCCGACCCGTCTGATGTACTGGCCGAGTCATAGCGTGGACGTCGAGCCCTTCTTCCAATACTACGACGCCCCCTTCCTGGCGGCTGACTCCATCCTGGCAGAGTACCCGGACTGGACCGACACCAGCTACTGGCCGGAGTCGTCCCGTATGGTGGGCATCAGAAAAAGAGACGCCGACCGGCAGGGCGACCCACTGGAGAAGAAGGGCGTCGTCGGTATCTTCTGCCGCACCTACAGCATCACCGAGGCCATCGCCAAGTTCCTGCCGGACGTCTACACCCCGACGGCCAAAGAGGACCGCTACACCTACGCAGCCGGCTCGACAGCTGCCGGCCTGGTAGTCTATGACGGCGACGTGTTCGCCTACTCCAACCACAGCACCGACCCGGCCGGCGGCCAGCTCTGCAACGCCTTCGACCTGGTCCGCCTCCACAAGTTCGGACATCTGGACGATGGTCACGAGGACAAGAGCGGCAAGGACGCCCCGAGCTACAAGGCCATGGCCGACGTGGCCAGAGATGATGAGGGCTGCAAACGAACAGCCGCGAGCGAGCAAGCAGCGAACGCTCGCCAAGAGTTCGCTCAGCTGGAGGAGGCCCCGGAGGACTGGGCCCTTCTGCTGGAGCGCAACGCCAAGATGGAGGTCTGCCCGACTCTCGTCAACGCCGTGCTGATCGTGCAGCACGATGAGGGCCTCCAGAACATCGCCTACAACGATCTGAAGCAGGCCATCGAAAAGACCGGACCGCTGCCGTGGCGAAATGACGGCGGCACCTGGAGAGATGCCGACGACGCGCAGCTCCTGGCATACATGAACAGAGTCTACCAGTCCCGCTTCACCAACTCGGCCGTCGTCACGGCAATGATCAAAGTGGCCGACGACCGGCACTTCAACCCCCTGCGGGAATACATCCAGGCGCTGCCTGAGTGGGACGGCGTGTCCAGAGTGGACACGCTACTGATCGACTATCTGGGCGCCGAGGACTCCACCTACACCCGGGCTGTGACTCGCAAGACCCTCGTCGGAGCCGTCCAGCGTGTGCTGCAGCCTGGCTGCAAATTTGACACCATGCTCGTGCTCGATGGCCCTCCGGGCATCGGCAAGAGCACCCTGCTCCGGAAGCTGGGCGGCGAATGGTTTGACGACTCCCTCAGCCTGGCCGACACCAGGGACAAGACCGCAGCCGAGAAGCTCCAGGGCAAGTGGATCATGGAGATCGGCGAGATGCAGGGCACCCGCAAGGCCGACATCGACATCGTCAAGGGCTTCCTGAGCCGCCAGGACGACGCCTACCGTGCAGCCTACGGCCGCGTGGTGCAGAGCCACCCGAGGACCTGCATCATCTGTGGCACTACCAACAGCACCGACGGCTTCCTGAGAGATACCACCGGCAACCGACGCTTCTGGCCCGTCCCCGTGAAGAAGGGCCGCCTCAGCGTCTGGGAGATGACCGAGGAAACCCGCGCCCAGATCTGGGCCGAGGCCATGATCTTCGTGGCCGAGGGCGAGACGACCTACCTGGACTACGAGCTGGAACGCGAGGCTGCGAGGATGCAGCTGAACGCGCTGGAGTTCGACGAGCGCGAGGGCGAGGTGGCCGAGTATCTGGACACCCTGCTGCCGGCGGACTGGTACAGCTGGGACCTGAGCCAGCGTGTGGACTACTTCCAGCAGCGCGACGTCCTGAGCCCGACCATCGAGGGCACGATGCAGCGCACGCGAGTCAGCACCAAGGAGATCTACTGCGAGTGCCTGGGGCTCCCGTGGGCCCGTTTTACGCGGCAGGACGGCGACCGGATCAAGACCATGCTGCTGAGGATCGGCGGCTGGAAAAGCGGCAGCAAGCTGGAAAAGGTGCCAGGATATGGCCCACAACGTTGTTACCACCGGAGCACGGGTAACGATTAAGTTGTTACCCGTGCACGGTCGGAGGCTCACGGGGTAACAACTGCTTGTTTTCAAGTTGTTGTTACCGCCAAAACCCCCGATATTTTAGGCAAGGTAACAAGGTAACAAAGAAACCCCTAATATTTTAATTATTTGAATATAGACAACGAAAACCGCGCCCGAGAGCGCCCGCACGGACATATACGCGCGAGAGTGAATAGTTGTTACGGAGGATCCAAAGATGGAAAAACGAGAACGAGACATAGAGAGTGGCCTGCGGAAGCAGGTCGAGAGAATGGGCGGCAAGTTTATGAAGTTCACAAGCCCCGGGAACGACGGGGTGCCCGACCGGATCGCTATCCTACCGGGTGGCCGGGTATGGTTTGTAGAGCTGAAGCGCGAAGGCGAAAAGCCCACAGCCGTCCAAAAGTGGCAAATGGAACAGCTGCGGAAGATGGGCTGCAACGTGGCGCTGATCACCGGCAAGCAGGAGGCCATTGACTGGTGCATGGCCCGATGGGCTGACAAAGAGCATCTGGAGCATGAGGCGGAGGAGTACGCCGAGGAGATGGCACGGATCGAGGCGGAGGAAGCAGAAGCCAGAGCCGCCAGGGAATGAGGTGTCGGCTGATGAAGTACATCCCCCACGACTACCAAACCAGGTGGCACAAAGAAAACGACAAGGAGGTGATGCCTGATGAAGTTCATCCCACACGAATATCAGCAGAAGGCGATAGACAGGATCGTCAACAATAAGCGCTTCGGCCTGTTCCTGGAGATGGGCCTCGGTTAGCAAGACCGTCATCACCATGACCGCCATCGACATCCTGATCAACGAGATGTTCGAGGTGGATCGCGTCCTGGTCATTGCGCCGAAGCGAGTGGCTGAGGACACCTGGACACGAGAGCACGCCAAGTGGGACCACCTCCGCCACCTTCGCGTCAGCAAGGTGCTGGGATCACCGGAGCAGCGGCGCCGGGCGCTGACCACGGACGCCGACATCTACGTCATCGGCCGCGACAATGTGGTCTGGCTGGTGGATCTCTACCAGAAGCTGAAGACCGGCTGGCCCTTCGACATGATTGTGATCGACGAGCTCTCCAGCTTCAAAAACCCCCAGGCCAAACGCTTCCGGGCTCTCCGGAAGGTCATGCCGAAGGTGAGCAGGGTCGTCGGTCTGACCGGCACTCCTTCGGCCAACGGTCTCATGGACCTCTGGGCTGAGATCTACCTGCTGGACCGTGGCGAACGCCTGGGCCAGACGCTGGGCGCCTACCGCGAGAAATACTTCCGGCCGGGAGCCCGGAACGGTTACATCGTCTTCAAGTGGGAGCCCCTTCGGGGAGCCAGGGAGAAGATCGAAGCCGCCATCAGCGACATCTGCATCAGCATGAGCGCGGCCGACTACCTGAAGCTGCCGAAGCGGATCGACAACCGGATCCCGGTCAAGCTGAGCCCCCAGGAGATGAGGCAGTACAAGACCATGGAGGCCGAGCAGCTGCTTCACATCGACGACGAGGACGTGGTCGCCCTGAACGCGGCCGCCGTGATGACCAAGCTCCTACAGATTGCCAACGGCAGCGTCTACTCCCACGAGGGCAATGTCGTCCGGCTGCATGATGCAAAGCTGGAGGCGCTGCTGGAGATTATCGACACCACCGACAGCCCTGTTTTGGTATTTTACAGCTACAAGCACGACCTGGACGCTATCCGGGCAGCGATCCCCGAGGCCCGGACTTTGGACGGCCCGGAGGACATCGCAGAGTGGAACGCTGGCGAGGTCCAGGTGCTCCTGGCGCATCCGGCCAGTGTGGGCTACGGCCTCAATCTCCAGGAGGGCGGCCATGTGATCGTGTGGTACGGCCTCACCTGGAGCCTGGAACTCTACCAGCAGGCCAACGCCCGCCTCTATCGGCAGGGCCAGGAGAAGCCGGTGATCATCCACCACCTGATCGCAGAGGGCACCGTGGACGAGCAGGTCATGGATGCCCTGGAGGCAAAGGACACCAGTCAGGCGGCCTTGATGGCAGCACTGAAAGAAAGGAGAAATAAATGAGCGACCCGAGGAGAAACGCGGAGGGCTACCTCGATGTGACAGCCTATCTCGGCACCAAAAACGTCATACAAGAAGAAAACGAGGCCGAGCGAAAGAACAAGGACCTGATCCACACCTTCCGCCTTTTGGCTGACATGGCTGGCTTTGAAATAGTCGGCCGCATCACGATAAAACACAAAAAGACAGGGAGGATTTTCAGATGATCGGATATTTAAGCGGTCCCATTACGGGCCATAAAGACTACCGGCGTCAGTTTGCGAAGGCTGCCGCCGCGCTGAAGGAGATGGGTTACAATGTCATTAACCCTGCGGCGATTGATGACGCCATTCCCGTCGAGTGCATGAGCTACGAGGAAATCATGCGGATCGACCTGGAGCTCCTGTCCACTGCTGACTACCTGGTGCAGCTTCCCGGCTGGGAGCGATCCATCGGCGCCAGCCGCGAGCTGGGCTTCGCCCTGGGCACCGACAAGATCATCGTCAGCCTGGAGCAGCTTCTCACGAAGGAGGTGACGCTGTCATGACTTTAGACGAGACCTATGACTTCCTGATGCAGATCCGCCGCAAGGAGATCATCATCAGACGGAAAGAGACCCAGCGGGACGAGCTGAGGGCCTGCCTGCTGCCTGGCGCCATCCGCTATGACCGCGACAGGGTCCAGAGCACTCCGACCGATAAGATGGCCGACGTTATCGTCAGAGTGGACGAGCTGGACCGAGAGATCGAGCAGCTCCGGCGTGAGAAGGCCTCCCTGGTCATCGAGATCAGCGACGCCATTGAGACGCTGGAGGACGACTACGAGAGAACCGTGCTGACCGAGTTCTACATAGCACGGGCGCCGATGACCGAGGTGGCTGACGCCATCAACTACAGCGTCCGCAGGGCGTATCATTTCAGGAAGATGGGCGTCACCCATCTGGGGGAGGTTTTAGGATGATCAAACTGTTAAAAGGCAACTGTCTCGACCTTCTGCGGCAGCTGGAGCCCGGCTGCGCGGATCTCGTTCTGATAGATCCGCCGTATTCCAGCGGCGGCCTGTTTGCCGGCGACCGCAAACAGGACACCCGTGTCAAGTACACCGACGCCGACTTCAACGGCGCGGCACGCTTCCCCAGCTTCTCCGGTGACAACATGGACCAGCACAGCTTCATCCAGTTTATGGCCCATGTCAGCATGGAGCTCAGAGAGTTGACCAATGAAGGCGGCACCATCGCCGCCTTCATTGACTGGCGAAACCTTCCGGCCATGACGGACGCGATCCAGATGGCCGGCTGGGTATGGCGTGGGGTCATTGTCTGGGACAAGGGCATCAGCCGAAACATCCCCGGCCGCTTTCGTAACGACTGCGAGTACATCGTCTGGGGCACCAACGGCCGGAAAGAGGTGGACTGGAAGGCAGCCAAGGGCATCAAGGCCATGCCGGGCATCTACCACATCAACGGCGTCAACACCAAGCAGAAGCACCACCAGACGGAGAAGCCCGTGGAGCTCCTGAAGGCCCTGATCCAGATCTGTCCAAGGGGGGGGGAACCGTGGTGGACTGCTTCATGGGATCCGGCAGCACGGGCGTCGCTTGCGTCCAGGAGGGCCGGAACTTCATCGGCATCGAGCTGGGCGACCAATACTTCGACACGGCCACCAAGCGCATCCAGGAGGCCGAGGACGAACTACTGAACGACTTTTAGAAAGTCGGCGAACATTGCAAACCAGAACGTGTTATACTGGTAAAGTGGACGAATGAGAGCAGGATCGGAAGGGCCTGCTCTTTTCCGTTTATCGAAACGACGAATAGGAGGCGGCGAGACCATGCCAAAAGCAAGGAACTCGAAAGTGGACGAGGCCCTTGCATTGTATCGGCAGGGCCTTAAACTCATAGAAATCTCCCGGAAGCTGGACATCCCAGAGGGGACTGTCCGCCGATGGAAATGCACCTACAAATGGGACGCCCCCGAAGGAATCGAGCGCTCGCAACCTAAAAAACCGAACGCTCGCAAACGAGGAGGGCAGCCTGGTAACAAGAACGCCACTGGGCCACCCGGTAACAAGAACGCCGAGAAGTTCGGCTTCCTGTCCAAGTATCTCCCAGAGGAGACGCTGGAACTGCTGCACTTGACAGCGGGCTCCTCCCCTCTGGATCTTCTCTGGACCCAGATCCAGCTGGCCTACGCTGCCATCATCCGGGCCCAGAAGATCGCCTATGTCAAAAACGCTGAAGACAAGACCATCGAGAAGATCGAGGACCGCAGCGGCGCCGAGTCATGGGGCGAGAAATGGGAAGTCCAGCAGGCCTGGGACAAGCAGGCCAACTTTATGAAAGCACAGGCACGCGCTCAGAGTGAGCTCCGGGGTCTGATTAAGCAATACGACGAGATGCTGCACAAGGACTGGGACGCAGCCACAGAGGAGCAGAAAGCTCGCCTTCATCTGCTGAAGGCTAAGCTGAACGACGGCTCCGATGACGCCGGGAAGGTGGTGATCATCAATGACACGCACGACCCGCATCAGTGACCTGATCATCCCGAAGTTCTGGCCGGCCTTCAATGATCGAGAGCACACGCACAAGATCCTGACCTCTGGGCGAGCCGGCACCAAGTCCTCAGAGGCTGCCATCGAGGTCGTGTATAAGATCGTCAGCGAGGAAGACTGCTCCGCCGTGGTCATCCGGAAGCGCCATAATAAGCTCCGGAAAACGGTCTACAAAGAAATCAAGCGAGCCATCAAGCGCCTGGGGCTGCCGGAGAGCCTGTTCAAGATCACGGTCAGCCCCATGGAAATCACATACAAGCCAAACGGCAACATCATCTACTTCACTGGATCCGACAGCATTGACGACACCAAGGGCATCATCGACGAGAGCAAGCCCATCAAGATCGTGCTGCTGGATGAGGTCAGCGAGTTCTTCACAGACGGCGAAGGCGAGGACGAGCTCCAGAACATCGAGGCGACCTTCATCAGAGGCAACGCCGAAGGCTTCCAGATGCTCTACCTCTACAACCCGCCGAAGAACCCCAACGCCCCCGTGGTGGTCTGGTGCCGGAAGATGGAGAAGCGCCCGGACTGCATCCACGTCCATGTGGACTACCGGGACGTGCCTCCTGAGTGGCTGGGCGCCAAGCTGATCGAGGCGGCTGAGATCCTCCACGAAGTGGATGAGCGCCAGTGGAGATGGCTCTGGCTCGGTCTCAGCATCGGCGTGGACGAGCTTATTTACTATATGTTCGGCGATGCTGCCATCCAGCGCCCGAGCCGCGACCACTACCGGATCATCGGCATCGGCGTGGACTATGGCCAGCAGAACGCCACAACATACCAGGCGGCCGGCCTGAATGAGTACGAGCACAAGCTGGACGGCCTGGCGGAATACTACCACAGCGGCCGGGAGACCGGAACGCAGAAAAGTCCCAGCGAGTACGCCGGGGACTTCGTCAAGTTTTTGAACCTGCTGCATGAAACCTACTCATGCAGCTATTTTTATACCTTCATCGACCCCTCGGCCCGTGGCCTGATGGAGGAGATCAAGCGGGCCACCAGGGGCATCGGTTACAACGTGCTGATCCGCGACGCCGAGAACGACGTGGCGCTGGGGATCTCCCGAGTGCAGAAGCTCCTGACCTTCAAGATGATGACCGTGTCGCCAGACCAGGAGAACGCCGTCCGGGAGTTCGGTCTCTATGAGTACGACAAGAAAAGCATCGAGAGGGGCCGCGAGGAGCCCGTGAAGCAGGACGACCATGGTATGGACGCCATCCGCTACCTGGTCATGGGAATGTGGTCGAAAATCAAGAACTACCTGCCCGTTAGGGACAAAGAGGAGGAGCCGGAAGGAGCCATAAAATGAACATTTTCGAGTATTTCAAAAAGAAGGGCATCGACACCATCGACAGCTCCTTCTACAGCAAGATCGCCATGTGGGACAGCTGGTACAGGGCGAACGTCAAGCGCTTCCACCAGTACCGTGTCTACCACGGCACCGGGCAGTATGAGCGCTGCCATCGCAAGAGCCTGGGCATGGCGAAGAAGATCTGCGAGGACATCAGCGACCTGCTGCTGAACGAGCGCGTCACCATCACCATCAAGGACGAGACCACGGCCAAGTTCGTCCGCAGCGTTCTCGATGCTGCGAACTTCACCGTGCAGGGCAACGAGTACCAGGAGCGCAAGGCTGCCTGTGGCACCGTGGCCTATGTCCCGTATCTGACCAACATGGAAGTGGCCGAAGACGGCAGCGTCCTGAGTGCTGACATCAAGCTGGACTATGTGGTGGCCAAGAACATCTACCCCACAGCCTGGGAGAACTCCAGGATCACCGAGGTCATCTTCGCATTTCCGAAGACCTACAAGCGCAAGAAGTACGTCCAGCTCCAACACCATAAGCTGGAGCCCTGGCAGGACAAGGATGGCAACGATCTCGGCTATCAGTACGTCATCGAGAACAGCGTCGTGGAGTGTTCCTCCGGCGCTGGTCGAGATCTGACGCCTGCCGAGTGGAACGCGATCCCGTACTTCGAGGGCCTGGCTGCCAGAGTCGAGACCGGCTCCAATCAGCCCCAGTTCATCATCGACAAGCTGAACATCGCGAACAATGTGGATGAGGACGACACCAACCCGATGGGCGTGGCACTTTTCGCCAACAGCATCGACGTCCTGGCCAAGATCGACCTGGAGTACGACAGCTACGCCAACGAGTTCGCCCTCGGTCGTAAGCGCATCTTCGTGGCGCCTGAGATGCTGACCGACGCCAGCGGCTCCCAGGTATTCGATCCCGACGACAGCGTCTTCTATACGCTGCCGGAGGACTACTTCAAGAACACCAAGGAGGCGCTGCACGAGGTCAACATGGAGCTGAGGACCGAGCAGCACGAGCAGGCCATCAACAACGATCTGAATCTGCTCTCCTTCAAGTGCGGCTTCGGCACCCAATACTACCGCTTCGAGCGTGGCACGGTCGCGACGGCCACCCAGGTCATCAGCGAAAACTCCGATATGTACCGCACGATCCGCAAGCATGAGATCATCCTTCAGGACGTTCTCACCGACCTGATCCGCACGATCATCCGCCTGGGTAAGACTGCCAACGTGTCCGGCCTGGCGGAGAACACCGACATCGTGATCGACTTCGACGACTCCATCATCGAAGACAAGCAGACGGAAAGAGCCGAGGACCGCAAGGACGTCGCCATGGGCGCCATGGGCCTGCCGGAGTACCGCGCGAAATGGTACGGCGAGACGGAGGAAGTCGCAGCCAGTAAGCTGCCTGACCAGTCTGCCGGCGTTCTGATGTAATGGATCAGAGCTACCACGACCTACTGGCTGCCGGCGTCGAGAAGCGCTTCCGGGACCTGGAGATGGCGATCATGGACGACATCATCCGCCGGATCCGGAAGGCCGGCACAATAACCGACTCGGCCGACTGGCAGATCCAGCGCCTCATCATCCTGGGCAACAGCACCCAGGACATTGAGGACCTGATCCGGAAGGCCGTGGACGGAAACGAGGAGGAAGTCCGCCGGCTCTACGCTGAGGTCATCGAGCGGGAATATACCCGCGACCGCAGCCTCTACGAGCAGATCGGCAAGGAGTTCATCCCCTACGAGCAAAACCCCGAGCTCCAGCAGCTGACCGACGCCCTGGTGCATCAGTCCAGTGAGGAGCTCTACAACATCACCAGGAGCACCGGCTTCATGCTGGACAACGGCCACGGCGGGAAAGTCTTCACGCCCCTGGCTGACGTCTACAATGGCTACCTGGACGACGCCATCACCGGCATGACCAACGGCGCCTACGACTACAACACGCTGGTCCGCCGCATGGTCAGCCAGATGACAGCCTCCGGGCTCCGGACCGACCACCCCTTCAGCGATGGCGGCAGCGACTACGGCGTGGACTACGCCAGCGGCTGGCACAATCGCGTGGACGTAGCCGCCCGTCGTGCTCTGCTCACTGGCTTCGGCCAGCTCACCGGTCACGTTACGGATCTGAACGCCCAGAGGCTGGGGACTGACTACTTCGAGGTCACGTGGCACGCCGGAGCTCGTCCGGATCACGCTGCATGGCAGGGCAAGGTCTACACCAAGGAGCAGCTGACGACCAAGTGCGGCCTGGGCACCGGCCCGGGCCTGCTGGGCTGGAACTGCCGCCACACCTACTATCCCTTCATCCCCGGAGTGAGCGAGCGGCTCTACACCGACGAATGGCTGGAGGAGCAGAACGCCAGGGAAAACACTCCGCGCCGCTTCCGTGGCAAGGAGTACACCACCTACGAGGCCACCCAGAAGCAGAGGCAGATGGAAACAGCTATGCGGGCCCGGCGTGAGCAGGTGCAGCTCCTTCGTGCTGGAGGGGCTGACAAGGAAGACATCACCATCGCCCGGTGCAAGTACCAGGCCCAGCTGGAGCAGTACCGCAGCTTCTCGAAGGCGATGGGCCTGGAGGAGCAGACGGAGCGCATCTACACGGGACGCACCCCGGGCAGGATTTCACCGAGCCCGCAGGTCTACGCGCAATGGCAGGCCGAGCAGGCAGCCAAAGCGGCCAACCGTGCGAAAGAACGCGCCGAGAAGCAACGCAGAGCGGCCCAGGACGCAGCTCAGAAGGGAGCAAGCACATGATCCGAATAAACGTCAAGGACACCGGGATCACCGTCTCAGGGCACGCACAGCGGCTCCCTGGGGCGTCTCCTGGGCACAACATTATTTGCGCCGGCGTCTCGGCGCTGACCCTTACACTGATCGAGGGGCTGCGCGAGGTGGCGGGCATCGAGATCCGGGAGAGCGTCAGACCGGGCAGCACTATCATCAGCTGGCCGGATCTGAATGAGATCGGCCGGGCGCTGGTTCGCACTTATGTCCTGGGCCTGGAAGGCATCCGGGACAGCTATGGAGAAATAACGATAATTTGAGCGCCGCGAGGCGCTTTTATTATGAGCAGACGCCGGGCTCTGAGCCGGCGGGAATGTTCACGACACATTACAAAAACGGAGGAATGACCCAATGAAAAAGTATTTTAACCTTCAGCTCTTTGACAACGGCGGCGAGGGCGGCTCTGGCGGAGGCCAGGGTGGAAACGCTGGGGACGGCAACGGCAGCCAGGGAAATGCCGGGAGTAATGGAGGCACCGGAGGCTACAGCTTCCAGCAGGCCGAGGAGATCGCCCAGGCTCGTGCAGAACGCGCCGAGAAGGCCGCTCTCAGCTCCTACTTCAAGCAGCAGGGCATGAGCGAGGAGGAAATCAACCAGGCGATCAAGGACTTCAAGGCCAACCGAGAGAAGCAGCGCCCCAATGTGGACGCCATCACGAGAGAGCGCGATGACGCGCTCGCAGAACTGGCTCAGATGAAGAACAGCCAGACTCTCGCCCAGAAGGGCGTCCGCGCCGAGGACATTGACTACGTCATGTTCAAGATCGCGGCCCTGATGAAAGAGGACAGCAAGCTCGACTTCGAGAAGGCCGCCACCAAGTTCCTGAAAGAAAACCCCCGCTTTGCTACCAGCGGCAGCGGGTCCTACCGCGTGAAGACCGGCACGGAAAGTTCCGGTGCGGGCAGCTCTGGAAACCAGAACAGCAACGACTTCATCAACGCTGCCATCCGCAGAAAAGCGGGCCGCAACTAACAAAATTATGGAGGAATAACCACATGAAAAAGTATTTTAATCTTCAGCTTTTTGAGACCGACGCCCAGATCATTGACAGATCTGGCGCCGAGTCTCTGATCCCCGAGGACCGTGCTGCGGAAATTATCCAGGGCGCCATCGCTCAGTCCGCTGTCCTCTCCATGGGCCGCCGTCTGGCCAATATGACTGCAGCCCAGACCCGTCTCCCTGTTCTGGATGCTCTGCCTATCGCCTACTTCGTGAACGGCGACACCGGTCAGAAGAAGACCACCAGACAGGCATGGGACAAGAAGACCATCATCGCCGAGGAGATCGCGGTCATCGTTCCCATCCCCGAGGCAGTTCTGGACGACGCTGACTACGACATCTGGGGCGAGGTCCGTCCTCGTATCCAGGAGGCTTTTGGCCAGGTCATCGACGCCGCCATCCTGTTCGGCACTGACAAGCCTGCAACCTGGCGTGAGGGTCTGGTGCCTTCCGCTACTACTGCCGGCGCAGTGAAGCAGATCTCTGCTGATCTCTACACTGACCTGCTCGGCGAGGGCGGCATCATCTCCAAGGTGGAGGAGTCCGGCTACTTCGTGTCCGGCCATGTGGCCGACATCGGTATGCGTGCTAAGCTGCGCGGCCTGAAGGATGGCAACGAGCGTCCTCTGTTCCTGAACTCCATGCAGCAGGCTGGCAACTATACCCTGGACGGCTCCGCCATCCAGTTCCCTCGCAATGGCGCCTTCGACAAGACCAAGGCCCACATGATCTCCGGCGACTTCTCTCAGCTGGTGTACTCCATCCGCCAGGACATCACCTTCAAGCTGTTCACTGAGGGCGTCGTGCAGAACACTGACGGCACTATCGCCTACAACCTGATGCAGAACGACATGGTGGCCCTCCGTGCTGTCATGCGTCTGGGCTGGGAGATCCCGAACCCTGTCAACGCCATGGCCAAGGAAAAGGCGAAGCGCTTCCCGTTCGCCGTGCTGACCCCCACCAACGTCTAAGTAAAGGAGGTGCAGCCTGATGTACGTCTCCTATGATTTTTACAAGCAGACCTTCGGGGGCGCGATCCCCGAGGCTGACTTCTCCAAAGTCGAGGCCAAGGCGGAGGCGGTCATCGGCTACCTGACCTATATCAATGGGGACATCTTCGCCAAAGAGGACAACCGCGTGAAGCTCGCGGTCTGCGCTGCGGCGGAGGTCGTCCATTATCACAACAACCAGGCCAGCGCAAACGGCAACCAGGCTGCAGGTGTGAAAAGCGAGACCAACGACGGCTACTCCGTGACCTACATCACAGAGGGCCAGGACGGCCAGACCGCTGAGGAGCTGCTCCGCAAGAAGATCCTCGAAGCGGCCCGCGTCTACCTGCTGCCGACCGGATGGCTGAGCCGATCCCTGAAGGGAGGCTGCCGCCATGTATGTGCAGACTGCGATAACAGTCTTTAATAAACGCCTGGGCGCTGATCGGCGCGAGGTCTACTTCCCGACCTGCATCCGCAGCGCGTCCTTCCTGGAGAACAAGAGCTCCGGCCACTCTACGGACGGAGCTCACTCCCAGAGCCTCGCCTACAAGTTGAGGATCCCGCTGGGAGCGAAGATCCAGGACGGCCGGAGCTATGCCCCGGCGGATAAGTTCCGCCAGCTGGACGAGGATGCAGCTGCCAAGGCGTGGACGCTCCAGACCGGCGACTATGTGCTGCCTATGGCGACCGAGCTGACGGCTCCGGTCGATCAGAAGCAGATGGAGGCGCTCGGCCATCTGATCTACGTCAAGGAGTACGCGGACAACACCATCAGAGGCTCGGCCGCCGTGAAGCACTGGCGGATCGGAGGCGAATAATGGCGTTTAAACCCATCACTAACCCCAGGGGCGCCATCATCCGGGGAAAGAACGGCAAGGCCGAGCTGATCTGGAACGCCGGCTGCGCCCCGAGAATGAACGAAATGCTCAGCAAGAAGCAGGAGATCATCGACAGTGAAGTGCTCAGGCTCTGCGCTCCGATGGTTCCCAAACGCACTGGCGCCCTGGAGCGATCCGGCACGCTGGGCACCGTCATCGGCTCCGGCGAGGTGCAGTACATCGCACCATACGCCCGCCGGCAGTATTACAACACCAGCCCGACCCGCAGCTACGACTCCAGGCGTGGCGGTATGTGGTTTGAGCGAATGAAAACCGCACACAGGACGCAGATCCTGAAGCTGGTCAACAAGTAAAGGAGGTCCGACATGGTCAAGTCAATCATCGAGGGCGTCGCTGATTTCTTCAAGGACTGCCCTCTCCTCAATGCCGGAGTGTTCCGCGTGGACGCCCTGGGAGACGAGCCGCAGGAGTACACCATCGAGACGGGGATCTTCAACCCGATCATCGAGACATACATCGACGGCAGCTCTGACCGGCGCTACCAGTTCAACTTCGGCAGCCGGGAGTATTACAACATGGACCGGCTCCAGAACATCGCCAACAGCACCTTCTACGAGGACTTCGCCAACTGGGTCGAAGCTCAGGAAGCTGCAGGCAATTTTCCGGAGCTGCCGGAAGGTATGCACCCGGAACAGCTCAGCGTGCTCTCGTCTGGCTATATGTTCGACGAGTCCATGAGGAATGCACGCTACCAGATCCAGTTAGAACTCATCTATCACAAGGAGGCATAAGCACATGAAAAAGATCAACCTTCAGCTCTTTGACGAGAGCCGTGCTGCCCTGCTCCGCAATGCCATCGCGGACTATGCCGAGATCGACGGCACCTACGAGCTCATGGGCACCGGCTTCACCACTCTGGACGAAAGCCCCAACGCACAGACCGACAGCGAAACCTACATCAATGAGAGTACCGCGTCCACCGACATCACCGGCTACGAGACGGAGTTCTCCTATGAGTCCCGTCTGATCCCTTCCCAGAAGGCGATCTACAAGCTCTGGAAGATGGGCCGCGACCATGCGACCGGCACTGACGCCCAGCTGAAGTACGTCCGCGTCGAACTGTTCAACCCCATCGGCGAAGCTACTGAGGCCGCTGCCGAGTTCACCGCCCGCCTGTTCACTGTGGCCAATGAGGTCAGCGACAACTCCGGAGCAGGCGGCGAGAAGATCAGCGTCTCCGGCACGCTTCACGCGGTCGGCGATCCTATCCAGGGCAAGTTTGACACCGTGAGCAAGAAGTTCACGGCGGGCACTTTCGCCGGTAAGTACGACACCCCCGTCGCGTAAACAAGTAAACACTGGCTCCGTACTACTGGCCCAGCGAGGGCAGTGAGCGACCAGGCACCAGCGGGCGCAACGGTGCAGCCTGCTGGCGCTCTTTTTATAGCACCGACCAGAGGAGGACAACAGAATAATGGAATTGATTATTAACGACGTGAAACTCGAAGGCGATCTGATGGACGCGGACTTCATGGAGAAGTTCGAGCAGTCCATGATCAAAATGCGCGACACGGCTCAGGCCAAAAAGCGCGAGAACTTCCCGACCGCTGCGGCCAACTACCGCGCCCAGTGTGAGGTGGTCAATGTGTGCTTTGACGAGATTTTCGGCGCCGGGACGGCCGACAGGCTCTTCCACGGCAAGATGAACGTCATGGAGCACCTGAAGGCCATCGAGAAGGTCAGCGAGTGGGCTGCCAGTGAGCGGAAGACGCTCAACGACTTCACCAACCGCTACACCCAGCGCCAGCAGGCTGCCACCCGGCAGATGCAGACCGCGCAGTTCGTCTCCCAGCAGCACGGTCACGGCAAGGGTAAAAGACACTGAACCTTCTGATCGACGGCCTGCCTGAGGAGGTCGAGATCGCGGGCCAGCTGGTCCCGATCACCACGGACTTCCGCACGGGGATCCTGTTCGAGGAAGTCCTGCAAGACGGTCAGCTCGATGACCTGGAGAAACTCAGGACCGCGCTGGATCTCTACTTCCCGGGCGTCGTCTTCGATGGCGACGTGCTCGACGAGGCGATCAGCAAAATGATCTGGTTTTATCGCTGCGGCACGGATCCCGCTGAGACGACGGAAGAAGACGCCACGGACAGCAGCGACAAGGATCCGCCTTTTTCCTACGAGTACGACGCCGACTATATTTACTCCGCGTTTATGCAGGCCTACGGCCTGGATCTGGCGCGGCATCCCCTCCACTGGTGGCAGTTTCGAGCGCTTTTTCGATCGCTCCCTGAAGAGACTCAGCTGGTCAAAATCATCGGCTACCGCACGATGAAGATCCCGGCCAAGGCGTCCAAGGAGCAACGGCAGCATTATGAGCACCTGAAGCGCGTCTATGCGCTCCCTCAGTCGGCTGACCGGCAGCAGCTTGAAAGTGACCTGAACTCTCTACTCATGAACGGCGGCAACCCCGCCGTCCTTTTGACAGGAGGAGAAGGTCATGGCATCAGACGGGACTCTGAAATTTGATACAAGCCTGGACACTGGCGGCCTACAGTCCGGCATGGGCAAGGTCGCGAGCGTCGCTCAGCAGGCGCTGGGCGTATTCACCGGCCAGATGATGACCAGAGCAGTTGATGCTCTGGCCAATCTCGGCAAGTCAGCTCTCGACAGTGTGGGGCAACTGGAGCAGAACGTCGGAGGCGTGGAGACGCTCTTCGGCGATGCAGCTGACGCGGTCATCGCGTCGGCAGATCGGGCCTACCAGACGGCGGGCATGTCTGCCAATGACTACATGAGCACGGTCACGAGCTTCTCGGCGTCCCTGCTCCAGTCCCTCGGCGGAAATACCGAGGAAGCGGCCAAAGTGGCCGACATGGCCATCATCGACATGGCCGACAACGCGAACAAGATGGGGACGTCCATGGACATGATCCAGAACGCCTACCAGGGCTTCGCGAAACAAAATTACACGATGCTGGACAACCTGAAGCTCGGCTACGGCGGCACCAAGACCGAGATGGAGCGCCTCCTGGCTGATGCTGAAAAGCTGACCGGCGTCAAGTATGACATTAACAACCTGAACGACGTCTACCAGGCGATCCACGCGGTCCAGGAGGAAATGGGGATCACCGGCACCACGGCCAAAGAGGCCGCGAGTACGCTGGAGGGCTCCATGGCTTCGGCCAAGGCTGCCTGGGACAACTTCATGAACGGATCCGGCGATGCGGACCAGCTGGCGGACGCCTTCGCCACGGCAGCGGACAATATCGTCAAGAACCTCGCCGAGATCATTCCGCGCTTCGCTGAGACGCTTCCAGCGCTCGGCGGCGCTATTATTGCACAGATCCCGGGTCTGGTGGCTGCCATCGTTCCGGCCGTGCTCTCAGCAGGCCAGAGCGTCCTGAAGCAGCTCCAGGACGCAGTCCTGGACTTCGACTTCGCCGGAACAGCTGACAAGGTCGTCCAGATGATCACGGGCTTCATCGAAGGCGACGGACTGGGCTCTCTCCTGGACACTCTTGTCACAATTTTCACCGGCATCGTGAATGGCATCAGCTCCATGCTGCCGTCGCTTCTGCCTGCGCTGATCGAGCTGATCAGCTACGTTGTGACCTCACTCCTGGACCAACTGCCCGCAATCCTCGACTGCGCGCTGGAGCTGATCCTCGGTCTGGCTCAGGGCATCCTTGCGGCGCTTCCTGTACTGATCGAAGCACTGCCGGAGGTCATCAGCTCCATCGTGGAGTTCCTGATCTCGGCCATCCCGCAAATCATTGACGCCGGCATCGAGCTCCTGATGGCACTGGTGGACGCCCTGCCTGTCATCATCGACGCGCTGGTGGACGCCCTGCCTCAGATCATCAAGGCCACCGTGACGGCTCTGATCGCCGCAGCACCCCAGATCGCGAAGGCTGGCGTCAAGCTCCTGGGGGCCCTGATCGAAGCCATCCCAGTCATCGTGGTCGAGCTGGCGAAGGCCGTGCCGGACATCGTCGCGGCCATCATCGACGTGCTGGCCGAGCTTCCCGGTCTGATCGGTGAAGTCTTCGCCGAGATCGTGACGGACCTCGTCGAATGGGGCCAGCAGATGCTCAGCAATGCCTCCACGGCCATGAGCAATATGCTCAGCCAGGTCAACAGCATCATCCAGGAACTCCCTGGCAAGATCTGGACGCACCTGGTCAATGCGGTGAACAGGGTCATCGCCTGGGGCCAGCAGATGGTCTCCAACGCTTCGACCGCAGCGAGCAATATGCTCAGCAAGGTCAGCGGCATCATCCAGGAGCTACCCGGAAAGATCTGGACGCACCTGGTCAACACCGTCAATAAAGTGGTGGCCTGGGGCCAGCAGATGGTCTCCAACGCTTCGACCGCAGCGAGCAATGTGCTCAGCAAGGTCTCCAGCACGCTCCAGCAGCTCCCGGGCAAGGTCTGGGACTATCTGAGCCAGGCGGCCCAGAAGGTCGTCACCTGGGGCACACAGCTGGCCCAGAAGGGCGCCGCAGCGGCGACCCAGCTGTTCAACTCCATCGTCAACGGGCTCAGCAGCCTGCCGAGCAAGATGGCGGAGATCGGCAGCAACATCGTCAGCGGCATCTGGAACGGCATCAGCTCTGGCTGGAACTGGCTGACGAACAAGGTCAGCAACCTGGCCAACAGTCTGCTGGACGCCGCGAAAGACGCCCTCGGCATCAACTCCCCGTCCAAAGAGTTCGCGGACGAGGTCGGCCGCTGGATCATGCCCGGCGTGGGCAAGGGCCTGGACAAGTCCATGCCTGCAACGCTGAAGGACATGAGGGCCAAGGCCGGCGAGCTCGTCAGTGCCATGCGGGCCGAGATGTCGGCAAGCGCCGGGCAGCTAACCGTCGGAGCTTCGCACGCTGCGGGGCTGAGAATGGCGGGCGCCGGCACTACCGTCTACAATGATAATCGCATGGAGCAGAGCAACACCTACAACGTGCCTGTGGCTACTCCTTCCGAGGTGGCCAAGAAGCAGCGCGAGGCTCTGCGGAACATGGTCGGAGGTGTGAAATGACAGTAAACACATTAACCATCGAGCTGACCTGCAACGGCAAGACCCTCAAAATGGGACCGGGCCAGGACATTGACATCACTGCCGTGTCCGGCCTGGAGGCCTCTGAGGTGGAGATCAGCACATCAGACAACGCCCTGGTGGACGGGGCGTCTGTCGATGGCAAGAAGATCAAACCAAGGCCGATCCACATCGAGGCCAGCTTCAGAAGCAGCAAGAACAACCCGGAAAACCGGGCCAAAGTAATCAAGTTTTTCAACCCGAAGTACACCGGCAAGGCGCTCATCACCAACATGGGCGTCAGCCGCAACATCGAGTACGAGCTGGAGGGCTGGACCTTCGCAGCATCGAAGAACATGGACAGCAAGCTGAAGATCCTGGTGGATCTGATCTGTCCGGACCCGTATATGCTCAATGTGGACAACTTCGGCAAGAACATGGCGAACATCACGCCGCTGTTCTCTTTCCCCTGGATCTCCCTCCGCAAGAGGATGGAGACGGGCAAGCTGGACTACAAGCCGGAAGCCCGTGGCCTTCTCCTGGGTGGCAACACTGCCGGCTACAGAACGCTGAAGAAGGAGGTCGTGCTGAGCAACGACGGAGACGTCCCGACCGGTGTCCAGATCCAGTTCATCGCGACCAGGGGCACCGTGGTCAACCCTAAGATCACGAACACCGGCACGGGCCAGTTCATGCGCGTGAGGGTCACGATGCAGACCGGCGACGTGCTTCTCATCGACACCAACGACCGGCACCAGGTCATCACTCTGAACGGCGTCAACTACTACCAGCGCATCGACCGCCGGAGTGAGCCCTTCAAGCTGGAAGTGGGCGACAACTATCTGGAGTACGACGCGGATGGGAACTACACCAACCTGGACGTCAATCTGTTCTACACTCCGAAGTATCTGGGGGTGTAGCGCATGAATTTGATCATCCTCGACCAGAACTTCGACACGCTGGGCGTCGTCAGCGTGTTCAATACGCTCATCTGGGACCGGCGGTACTACGCCTCCGGCCTGTTCGAGCTGCACACTCCCGCCGAGTTTTTCACGCTGATGAACACCGGCCGCTATCTCTACCGGAACGACCGGGACGAACTGGGCGTGATCCGCGAGGTCAACTTCGCGAGAGACGCCAAAGGCACCCGGACAGCCTACTGCAAGGGCTACTTCTCTGAGGAACTCCTGAACGGCCGCGTGCTCAACACGCAGATCAGCCTCACCGGCACGCCGGAGGTCATCGGCCGGAAGATGGTGGACCGCTACGTGATCAACCCGACCGATGCCGGCCGGAAGATCTCCCAGGTCAAACTGGGCGAGCTGAAGGGCATCGGCGCGAGTGTCACGGTTACGGCTACCGGCGACAACCTGGGCGACAAGCTCTATGAAATCGAGAAGACCCAGGAGCTCAGCCACCGGCTGCGCTACGACTACCTGAACAACGACCTCATCTTCGAGGTGTGGAAAGGCAAGGACAGAACGGACGACCAGACTGAGAACAGCTGGGCCATCTTCTCGGACAGCTTCTACAACGTCAAGAACGCCGTCTACGACCGGGATGAGTCCGAGTATAAGAACTTCGCCTACGTCGCCGGCGAGGGAGAAGGCTCCGCCCGTGTCATCGTGGAGGTGGATCTCCGCAGCAGTGCGGACGAGGAGCGCCGGGAGCTCTACGTGGACGCCCGGGATCTCCAGAGCACCTACCAGGACGATGCCGGCGACGAGCACACGTACACGGCCGACCAGTACAAGGCGCTGCTTCGTCAGCGCGGTCTGGAGAAGCTGGCCGAGTACCAGAAGATCGAGACCGTCAACGGCGACGTGGATCCCAACGCCAACCTGACCTACGGCGTGGACTTCGACCTGGGCGACCTCTGCACCTACCGCTACGCAGACGTCGGCATCGAGACCACCAAGCGAATCACCGAGATCCAGGAGGTCTACGAGGGCAGCAAGCAGACCCTCTCCGTCGTCTTCGGCAATGACCAGATGACCAGCATCACGAAAATCATCCAAAGGGAGGTATTTTAACATGGCCATGAGATACGGCTATTTTGACTCGGAGATCACCGGCGTGGACTCCGAGGGTATGCCTATTTTTGACAGAGCAGAGACGTCGGAACTGTTCCGCCTGCTCTTTTCCAAACTGCTGACCAATGGCGTTCTGGCCAAGCCTGCCGACTGCTTCAAAGTGCTGGCAGGCGACACCGGCCTGAGCGTCACGGTCCGCCCTGGCTTCGGCCTGATCAACGGCGCCTTCGCCTATGATCCTGCCCCTGCCACTTTCCAGCTGGCCGCAGCTCCAACGAGCTACAGCCGCATCGACCGTGTCGTGCTGCGCTGCAACTATCTGGAGCGCCTCTGCGAGATCATCGTGAAGACTGGCACGGCGGCGGCAACGCCCCAGGCTCCAGAGCTCATCCAGCCCGTCAGCGGCGACTACTACGAGCTGGGCCTGGCAAACGTAACGGTCAGCGCCAACCAGACCGTCATCACTCAGAGCTCCATCAGCGACACCCGCCCCAACAGTGCAGTCTGCGGCTACATCACCCAGTTCATCGACAGCATCGACACCGAGGCCTTCTATGACCAGTTCAATGCCTTCTATGCTGAGTTTGTGGCCAAGTCCAACGCCAGCTACTCCCAGTTCGAGCAGATGGCCAAGGCAGCCTATGACGGCTTCACGGCTGCCATCGACGGATACATCGAGGCGCTGGAGACCAAGGGCAACACAGATCTGACCGCCGTCACGGAGGCCATGAAAGAGTTCCAGCGCACCAGCCAGAACGCTTTCAACGAGTGGTTTGCCACCGTGCAGGGCCTTCTGGACGAGGACGTCGCCGGCAGGCTCATCAACAAGACGAGCGATCTGGACGAGCGCCTGACCGCTCTGGAATACATGATCATCCACAACGATCTGTTCACTCACGTCGTTGACGATGACGGCAACCCGATCCTGGACGACGATGGCAACGCGATCATCGGCGACTGGAAATATAAAACCGCATAAGGAGGAACATTATGCAGATTGACGTAACAAACGGCAAACGCTTCACAGAGTACGACGCGCTGGCTGCCGTAGCCAGCGGGGAGGACGTTCTCCTGGTACGACTCGCAGACGGCACAGGCGTCAAGAGGATCCCTATCAGCGCCATCAAGGCCTTCATCAATGGAGACCTGGACACGCTGGAGACTGAGAACAAGACCAGCCTGATCGCCGCCATCAACGAAGTCTTCGGCCTGGTAGGCACCAACGCCCAAGACATCAAAGCCCTGAAGGAGCTGACCACAATGCTCGGCCAGACTGGGGCATCCAGGGCCAACTCCTTCATCTATGAGCACGACCTCGGCACCAGCTTCACCGCTGAGCAGTCCGCCGACATCCGTGCCGGCAAGTTTGAGAAGGTCCGCACTGGCGGCTACTGGACCATCAACGGCCGCAAATACTGGGCCGCCCATGCTGACTACCGTCTGCACTGCGGCGACACCGAGCTGACCACCCACCATATGCTGGTCATCCCCGACAAGTCCTTCTATAACGGCGTGATGAATGACACTAACGTCACGACCGGCTCCTACTACGGCAGCAAGATGAAGACCTCCGGCCTGGCCAACGCTCTGGCCACTGTCAAGGCTGACTTCGGCGCAGACCACATCCTGACTCACAGGATCCTCCTGGCCAACGCTGTCAGCAATGGCGCCGGCTCCGGCTGGGCATGGTACGACAGCCAGATCGACCTGATGAACGAGCACATGGTCTACGGCTCCTACGCATGGGGCGGCGGAGCGCAGAACGGCTACGACGTCGGGACAGACAAGAGCCAGCTGGCTCTGTTCCAGGCACGCCCGGATCTGATCACGAACAGAGAGAACTGGTGGCTGAGAGACGTCCGGTCGGCGGCGCATTTCTGCGATGTCTACGCCGACGGTTATGCCGACTACTGGAACGCCTCGAACTCCATCGGCGTCCGCCCGGCTTTCCTGATCTATTGATCAAAAATCCCGGCCCCTCGTGGGCCGGGTAAATCTAATCAAGGAGATAAGATAGCGTGTCAGACATCCCCAAAAGTAAAAGAGCATATTCCAACCTGGAAGCGCACCACAAGGCGCTGGAGATCCGCAGGAAGATCGCGGTGGAGCTCCTGGCCAGCTTCGCCTACAGCGAGAAAAAGCTGGAGGAAGCCGTCCGGAAGCAGACGCAACACATCCAGGACCCTGAGCATAGGGCGGAGGCCGCCCAGGCCATCCGCAACCTGGAGGAAGACTTCGCCTGCTGGTTTATCAAGCGCCACCGCGACCGGGTGGACGACCTCTGCTGCGACATCGCGCAGCATCTCAGAGGCGCCAATACCATCTGGCCGACCTACCACTTCGAGTATAAGGACAGGCGCGGCGAGCTAAACCAGGCGCTGAAGTGCTGCAACAAGCTCCAGGACGAGCTCCAGTACATCGCCGAGTCGCTGCCGGCAGACAAGAACAAGTATATGGACATCGTGCTGGAAGTCGAGGCCCTGTTCAACATGATCAAGGCACTGCGGCAGTCTGACAACCGTTTCCTGAAGCATCTGAAAGACTAAGAATATAGGGTGTCCTCTGTACGGACCGTCCAGTCGGCGACGAATTTCTGCAATGTCAACAACAACGGTAATGCCAACAACTGGAACGCCTCGAACTCCATCGGCGTCCGCCCGGATTTCACAACTGCACAAAGTCATCGGGCAAGTTCCCGCGTGCAGCAATGGGAAAGGAGAGGCCATCCTTCCAGCGGAAGCTGGTAAATGCTAACCAGGACGCTCCCGGTCACGACCGATGGGGCTATCGCGTGGTTTTTATATGACTGTATATTTTGATGCTAATAACATTTATGACGCCGGGACCAAGGCGATGCAAAGCAGCAAGTTCAAACACGGCACCCAGCTGTTCGAGATGAACCACCTGCTGACCACTGCCCACATCCGGCAGGACTTTATCACCGGCGACTACAAGCCGGATCCAGGCAACAAGTTCCCGATCAACGAGCGCGGGCATCCGCGCTACATAACCAGTAACACGATGGTGGACAAGACGGTCAACCATCTGCTCTGCGACGAGGTGCTGACGCCGTCCATCAGCAAGTACCTGATCTATGACAACGGCGCCTCACAGAAGGGCAAGGGCGTGGCTTTCCACCGTCGCCGCTTCGAGGCTCGACTGCATCAGTATTTCATGCAAAACGGCACAAACGAGGGTTACATCCTCCTGGTGGACTTCTCCGGTTATTATGCCAACATCCCGCACGACAAGTGCCTGGAGGTGCTCCAGACGTTCCTGGAGCGCGAAGTCGAAGATCCGGAGACGCTGGCCATCACTGAGATGCTGCTGCCGCTCATCTTCAAGACCTTCGAGCAGGACGTCTCTCGCTTCACTGACAAGGAGATCGAGGCGATGATGGCCGGAAAAATCGACCCGATGCTGAACTACGGCGTGGATCCAGCGCTCCTGACCGGCGAGAAAATGCTCCGGAAGGGTGTGGACATCGGCTCCCAGCCTTCGCAGAACATCGGCATCGTCTACCCCTACCGGCTGGACAATTATGCCAAGATCGTCAAGGCGGTCAAAGGATACGGCCGTTATACCGATGATTCCTACGCAATCGCCCGGACCCGGGAGGAGCTGCTGGAACTTCTGGACGGTCTGGAAAAGGAGGCGAAAGAGTATGGGCTGATAATTAACCGCAAGAAGACCAGGATCGTGAAACTGTCCTCGGAGTTCCGGCACCTGCAGGTGTGCTACTCCTTAACGGAGACCGGCAGAGTTATCCGGAAGATCAACCCGAAGAACATCACAAGGGAGCGGCGCAAGCTGAAGGCATACAAGCGCCTGCTTGCTGATGGCCGTATCGACTATGCGACGGTCGAGAACGCCTTCAAGTCCTGGCTGGGGAGTCACTGGAAGTATATGTCGCATGATCAAGTTTATAACATGAGCAGCCTCTACCTGGAGCTGTTCGGAAGGAGACCAAAATGGAAAAAAGGACATGGAAGGTTACACTGGCTGATGGCACATCCCTCGACGGCCTCGACCTCAACGGGAACAACTACATCAGCTCCGCCGCCGTCACCGAGGACACCTTCACCGGTAAGCTCTCCAGCGTGACCATCGAGGGGCCTGACGGCACCCAAACCTATCAGGACATGAAGCTGGTCCAGATCAGCAAGGTCGGCAAGAGTTACTGGTTTATCCTGGCCGAGAAGACGGCTGAGGAAAAGCAGAAGGAGCTCGCCGCAGCTGCTCTGGCCACCAACGCCAACAGCATCACCGACCTTCAGCTCGCTCTGGCTGAGGTCTATGAAATGATTATCGGAGGTAAATAACTATGGCTAAAGTTTACGCAGCCCTCATCAAGAAGGGGCTCAAAACCATCAACGACGTGCCTGAAAATCTGCGCGACGAAGTCCGCGCGCTCCTGGAGGAGTAAGATGATCCGGCGCTTCAGATCCTGGCTCAGAAAGGAGGTGAACAACATGGCAGTCATCTACGTCGCCCTGATCGTCAAGGGCAAGCGTACCTACGACAGCGTCCCTGACCTGATCAAGCCCCAGGTCAAGGAGATGCTGATCGACCTGGAACTGGCAGAGCTCATCACTGAGTAAAGCCCACAATGCCCCCACGGAGATATTCGTGGGGGCATAATTCTAAGCAAATAAAAAGAAGGAAGGTACACAACATGAAAACTGGAATTTGCACAGCAGTGGGAGTCGTGGGCGGCTTCATCGCCAGCCTTTTCGGAGGCTGGGACGCAGCTCTGACCACGCTCCTGATCTTCATGGGCGTGGACTACGCCACCGGCCTCATCGTTGCCGGCGTGTTTCACAGATCCCAGAAGTCCACAGACGGCGCCCTGGAGAGTCGCGCCGGATGGAAGGGCCTCTGCCGTAAGGGCACGACTCTCCTGGTGGTGCTGGTAGCCTGCCGCCTCGATCTGGTCACGGGCTCCACATTCATCAGAGACACGGCGATCATCGCCTTCATCGCCAACGAGACGATCAGCATTATCGAGAACGCCGGACTGATGGGAGTGCCTATCCCTGCCGTCGTGGCGAAGGCCATCGACATCCTGAAACAGAAGGCAGAGGGCGACGCTAACACCAGCCCAGGCAAGGAGTAAGCCGTGAAGGCGACAGGGTCCTCCACCGAGAGGACCATCTGGAACTACTTCTGCTGCAAAGGTTTCAGCCCGGCCGGTGTGGCCGGGCTGATGGGCAACCTCTACGCCGAGAGCGGGCTCAATCCGATAAACCTCCAGAACACCTACGAGAAGCGCCTGGGCCTCACGGACGCCGAGTACACGGCCGCCGTGGACTCCGGGAGCTACTCCAACTTCGTCCGCGACAGCGCCGGCTACGGCCTCGCGCAGTGGACATACTGGAGCCGCAAGGAGGCCATGCTCAACTACGCCGGGAAGACCGGCGCGTCCATCGGCGACCTGATGATGCAGCTCGACTTCATGTTCCAGGAGCTGAAGGGCCACGTGGCCGTCTTCCAGGTACTCCGGACAGCCCGGACCGTGAAGGAGGCGTCCGACATCGTGCTGACCAAGTACGAGCGCCCGGCCGACATGAGCAACGCCGTCAAGGTAAAGCGGGCCGGCTTCGGCCAGGCATACTACGACGCCTACGCAAACACTACAACAACCCCAGAGAAGGAGGAGATCACCGTGAGCAACAGTCCTCTGGTAACGTACACCAACATCACCAAGAACAAGACCAGCCCCCGCAACCACGCCATCGACACCATTACGATCCACTGCATCGTGGGCCAGTGGACGGCGAAGCAGGGCTGCGATTTTTTTGCCACCACTGACCGCGAGTGCAGCGCCAACTACATCGTCGGCAAGGATGGCTCCATCGGCCTGTCCGTCGATGAGGCGGATCGCTCCTGGTGCACTTCCAGCCGTGAGAACGACAACCGCGCCATCACCATCGAAGTCGCCAGCGACACCGAGCACCCCTACGCCGTGACCGATGCAGCCTACGCCACACTGATCAAGCTGATAGCCGACATTTGCAAGCGCAACGGCATCAAAAAGCTGATCTGGTCCACCAACAAGGCCGACCGCGTCAACCACGCCAACGGCTGCAACATGACCGTGCACCGCGACTATGCCAACAAGGCCTGCCCGGGCCAGTACCTCTACGACCGCCACGGCGCCATCGCTGCGGCCGTCAATGAGCTCCTGGGCTCTGGCACTACCCAGCCACCCGAGGCGGCTCCGGGGGCCGTCCAGGGCTTCCCTGCGACGCCCTTCACTGTCCGCGTCATTATCCCGGATCTGAACTACCGCAAGGGCCCCGGCATGAGCTACGCGGTCAGAGGCCAGACCGGCAAGGGCGTCTTTACCATCACCGAGGTGCAGGACGGCTGGGGTAAGCTGAAAAGCGGCGCCGGCTGGATCTACCTCGAAAACCCTGACTACTGCACCATCCAGGGCGTCCCAGCGAAGCCGGCCGAGCCGGATCCTGCTGACGTGCTGGCGCAGGAGATCGCTGGCAAGGTGAAGGGCTCCGGACTGGATCCTGCTGACGTTCTGAACAGGACCAAGAAGATCCTGGGCGTGGCATGATCGCCCTGATCAGCGTGGCGGCTCTCGTATTCCTGGGAGCCTGCTGCGCGGTCACAACAGCCAGCAAATACATGATAGACTAAGAGAGCCCCGGCATCCGCCGGGGCTCTTTTGCTTTATACAGCAATTCTGAGGACGACATAGTCCCGCAGCACGATGATCTTCGGGGTTCGAGTACCGTCGCGCGGGCTCCACCAAAAGTACCTTACTCGAACTATTATGGCTAAAAAAATTTGAGCCGTTCGAGTAAGTTGACATATTCGTGGAATTATTTATGGTATAAAGACCACATCCAAAGATTTTCTGGATGTGGTCTTTTGCTATGTCTATATAATAGCTCAGCTTGCTTGAGCAATCCTGTGCTAATCTATTAATTCGTATAATATCATCTTTAACCGGTTCAAGAATCTGGTCGAAAGGTGGCTTAAATTCTGCATCTACCTTAAATTCCATATCTGCGTCGTTACTAATATAGAACTTCTCGAATATTGCTTGATTCATCAGCTTTTTAATTGTGTCACTGGCGTTTTTATATGCCTCACCGCAATTCTCTACAATATCTAGTGCTCTCTTAAGATTTTCGGTTATTTGCTCAAAGGTGGTATCGTGCATTTTGATTTCATGCTCAATGCTTGCCAATTCTTTTGCAATTTTCTGCTGTTCGGATTTAAGAAGGTCTAATGGAATCGCATCGCAGTAATGAGCTTCAAGAAGTTTTTTTCGCTTGTTTTCAAGCTTGGCTTTTTCGCCTTTAAGTCCATCCAGCTCAGCATCATATTTTGCTCTTTCTGTGGAGATTATCTCTTGTATGCAAGATTCCAGCAGAATTCGAACTTCCGGTGGAAGCTGGTATGCTTCGTAGATTTTTTCAATCTCTTTCTCTACGACGTCTATAAGAACGGCCTTTGTTGTACAATCTTTTCTACGTTTACTATGACGGCCACTGCATACAAAATATGGATATATGGTGCCATCTTTTTTCTTTTCGTTGCTCACCATCATTCGTTCACCACAGTATGCGCAGTAAATGCTTCCTTTCAGAAAGTGGGGATGTTTAAGATTGCGAGTGCCGTTAATCCTCGATGCAAGTATCGCTTGAACCTTGTCCCAGGTTTCGGTATCTACAAGCGCTTCGTGGCTTCCAGGATACTCAATGCCCTTATATTTTACAACGCCTTTATAATAGGGGTTTACGAGAACCTTATGGAGTGTTTTGAGCGTAACGGGCTGAGAGGAGATTTTAGGCGTTGATCGAGTATTGAGCCCACAGGCCGCCAAGTGATCAGCCAAATCTGCAACAGTCCAATTTCCAGTAGCATATTCTTCAAAAGCCAACTTAATCAATGGTGCACGTTCCGGATCTGTGATGACGGTATGCTCCTCACGTCCTTTATCGTCGACAAGACGGATATTTTGATAGCCAATCGGAGCTCGACCGACTGTGCCGCCTCCTTTGATTTTTTCGCCCATACCTTTCTTGACTTCGGTGGCAAGATTTTGCGAGTAAAACTCTGCGATTGAACTCATGATGCCATGCAACAACATACCAGCAGGTGTATCATCAATACTTTCTGATGCAGATACAAGTTGAACGCCGCACTCACGCAATACGCGCATAATGTCGCTGTCATCGTCACGATTACGGGCGAGACGATCGACCTTATGTACGATTACGTAATCTACGCGATCGGCATTCTCTTTTACATATTCAAGCATAGCTTGAAGTTGTGGGCAATCGGCGGATTTAGCGGATGCGCTACGGTCGACAAATTCCTTGTCCACCATTGCGCCCATAGACAGGGCTTTTTTCTTATTGGCCTCACGTTGGGCGGGAATCGAAAAGCCTTCATCGTGTCCACCGCCTCGCTCGGCCTGTCCGCGAGTAGATACGCGAAGATATGATACGGCAAATTTTGGCGTCATTGAATCCATAAGAGCCTGCGCCGTATTTGCCATTGCGGTATTACTCATAAGCGTTACCTCCTTCTTATAGTTTGTCCCATGATACCTCTGAAGGGGCATCACATCAAGTAAAATAAAGTAATATTTTATGGTTATTTTTGGAGCAGCCAGCCCATAAGCAGGGCTGGCTTAAGTAAGTATATATGTTGCTAGATTTTGCGGATTACATCCTCACCATAAGCGACACCGAGGCCGGAACCACAGTCCCAGTTGACGAAAACCGTTCCGATATCGTCAACAAATTGAACAGTTCCTTGCTCGCCGGGCATTAGCTTAGTAAAAGGATCATTCATAGAAACGAGTTCCACTCGTGTTCCGATAGGATACATTTCTCGCAGTTTTTCAATCGTATTTTTACTAGGAAAGTTCTGCATAGTTTTTACCTCCTTCAAATGACTTCTCGATAGTTACTTCTGGAGCCTCGATTTCCTGTTGGATCTTACGTGCATCGTGTCGAGCTTTCGCGCCTTCGGTTCGCCAACTACTGTTTCCAGTTAGGTTGCGGAGCAGGAATTTACGAGCAAATGCATACTCTGCGCCCTTGAAGTTCAAGGATACAAGAAAGAGCCTCATCGTGAATTTATCATTGTCTGACGGGCTTTCTGTAGCTGTAACCCGGGTGAGCATTTTTGCTCGTTTTGCAATGCCAGATATAAGCTGCATATAGGCTTTTGCTTCTCCATCAATCCCATGATCAGTGAACCACGGAAAACAAATTTTATCCTCTTTGCGCTCGATAGATAGATCATCGGCTTCAAGAGCTTTTTTGAGAACGGATGCTTTACTGGCAACAATCGCTCTGACTCTGCCAAGTTCGGCTTCATTGAGGTAAGAGTTTGGAAGCTCAATTACGATTTTCTTTGGCTCGGTCTCTTCCGGAAGAGGAGTTTTCCCCGATTGTTCGTCTGTAACTTCTTCCGTAGCTTCCGCTGATTCAAAGTTGTCTTCTGGCATAACAGGAGCTTCCGGTTCTTTAATGGACTCTGTTGATGTTTCTGTAGAAGTATCATAATCCTCAGTTGCGCCGATTTTATTTTCATCGGCAACGATTTCGTCGTCTAAAACATCTTCAGATTCTTCGACGGTCGCTTCCACGGCATCGGATACATTTTCCTCAGTCGGATCTTCTGCCTTGAGAGCAGACTCTTCCAATGCAGGTGCGCCGTCGATTTCTTCCGCAGACCCGTCCAAAATTCTTTCAAAGCCATGCCAAGTTAGTTTCTTGACGATGGCTTCAATTTCTTCTTCAGCCATATTGTCCGGGAATTCAATATCCCCAGTACGATTAACAATGCATGAACCAACTTCATATCCATAGCTCGGAGCTTTGAGATATTTAGATTCACATCCAATAACCTCAGATAATGCGTTTACGAGTTGCTTCCTCTGTTCGCCAGATGCGGCATATTTCATAGTAGTCATAATAGAGACCTCCTTTAATTGTGTCGGTTTAACAAGATACAAAGAGCAAGTTCAGCTTCCTTAGTGGTCGGACAAATATCCCAGCCACGATCATAATTAGCAACAATCTCGCCATCTTGTCTTAATTCCAGTTTTGAAATCTTGCCATGGTTGATGCCGAATTCGCTCGGTTCATCATATACCTTTAAGGCGTAATGAATCGTTATGTAACTTTTTCCGGTTGCTTTGTCTACCGGAATGCCAATAGATCCTTCTCGCCACATAATTTATTCCTCCTTACACATTCATCACTCTCCAGCATTTTCTTTGCAAGTGAGATCGTCAGGCTTTTTAAGTGTAGCCTGCGAGATAACATGAGTGCCTCGGCGATAAATATATGCACTGTCGCTAAGCTTCTCCTGCGGAGATACAACCGTCCGGTTTACATCTCGTACAGCTTCAATGATTTTTGCGGGCTGTATGAGAGAGAACGGAAAGATGAGAATCTCATGAATACTTGACGGTGCGATACAGAGGTCATC
>ERZ827168.963-NODE-963-length-42905-cov-22.618506_pt1 | contig 42905 bp, 31 predicted proteins | sample MGYA00519868_ERZ827168 | MGnify/ENA primary metagenome ERZ827168 (study PRJEB31778, sample SAMEA3449271) | human gut metagenome | biome: human gut; feature: human-associated habitat; material: faeces | place: United Kingdom | collected 2010/2012 ...
TCATAATGATGTTGAGTTGCAGTTTATAGATGCTAGAGATATATCAATTGTGACGTACAAATTTCGATTTAACGGCCTAAAGGTAAGCATTTTTCCTCATCCGGCATCTTTGACTTGTAGTCGGATTATTTCTTTACATAGGCTGTGGCCCTGCCGATGCCGGTTTTCCCGATGTATCCGGCGGCAAGGAGGTCTGCCAGGGTGCGCTCGATGGTGGTGAGGCTGATGTCCGGGCAGGCCTGGGAGATATCCTTCTTGGTAATCTTGCCCGGAGTGCGCTCAATGATGGCCTTGATCCGCTCCGGTTTGGACACCTTACGATAGCGTAGGTGCTCCACGCGGTCTTCAAACTCGTTGTAAGCTTTGACCACGACCCCCAGCATATACTTGAGGAAGGGAAGATAATTGTTTCCGTCTTCGTGCCAATTCTGGGAACTGGCCTGGAGAGCCTCGTAGTAGGAGTCCTTGCTCTTCCCGATGAGCATCTCGATACTGATGTACTTGCCCACGATGAATCCTGCGCGGTACAGGAGCAGGAGTGTCAGGAGGCGGCTCATACGGCCGTTACCGTCATTGAAGGGGTGGATGCAGAGGAAGTCCAGGATGAATATCGGCATCAGAAGAAGCGGATCGTGGGTGCCAGCCTCGATGGCCTCGTTGTATCTGGTGCAGAGGTTCAGCATGGCATCTGCCGTTTGAAAGGCCGGGACCGGACGGAAGCGGACGGTTTCAGTGCCGTCTGCGTGTTTTTCCGCAATGATGTTGTCAGAGTTCTTGTAAGTGCCACCCACGGCGCTGCTGCTGAAGGAATAGAGATCTCGGTGCAGCTGAAGGATGTTATTAGGTCGCGGAGCTATGTACTCGTAGGACTCGTGGATGGTTGCCAGCACGTCACGATAGCCGGAGATTTCCTCTTCATTGCGGTTACGGGGTTTCACTTTTTCCTGGACGATGGCCTTCAGGCGTTCGTCAGTCGTATAGATGCCCTCGATGCGGTTGGATGCGTCGGTACTCTGGATCTTGGCGACCTCCAGTAAAGCTATGAGGACATCCGGCTCTGCTTCGATGAAGAGTTCCTGACGTCCCCGACACTCGTGGATCCGGGTCAGCAGGGCAACGACCTCCGGAGTGAGGAGAGCTTTCGGGCGGTTTATGAAATCAAATTCGTGCATAGCGCGTTCTGTTTACTGGGCAAATATAGTGTTTTTCTGCCTCAAAAACGAATTATCTGCATCAAATTTAACAAAATGATGCAGATAACAACCCGAATGAGGCAGATTACTTGAAGTAATCGTATCTGTCGATATCCAGAACAGCCTTTCGCACGCGGTTAAAAATGTTGAGAAAGGAGAAAAGTCCCCCGAAAGGATTGATGTTGTCAGATTAAAGTTGTATCTTCGCCGGTTCAGAATTCGCTTATATAGTTGATTTGGCAGGCTACAGGTCTGCGGAATTTAGGGTTTCTATGTTAAAGGTAAATTTTATGAAGACCAAGCTTGACTTCCATCCGAAATTTTTCTCTTGCATCCGAAATTACAGCAAGGCCACGTTTATGTCAGACCTTATGGCGGGAACCATTGTCGGTATCGTGGCACTTCCGCTGGCGATTGCATTCGCCATTGCTTCCGGCGTGTCTCCGGAGAAGGGTATCGTGACCGCAATCATTGCCGGATTCATTGTCTCATTCCTGGGAGGAAGCAAGGTTCAGATCGGCGGCCCTACCGGAGCATTCATCGTCATTGTCTATGGCGTGATCCAGCAGTATGGCATCGGCGGACTTACGGTTGCGACCATCATTGCCGGCGTGCTGCTGATTCTGCTCGGCGTATTCAAGCTCGGAACTGTCATCAAATTCATTCCTTATCCTGTGGTAGTCGGATTTACCAGCGGTATTGCCGTTACGATTTTCACGACGCAGATGGCGGATGTGTTCGGCCTCAGCTTCGCCGGAGAGACCGTTCCTGGTGACTTCATCGGCAAATGGATGCTGTATTTCAGGCATCTGGACACGATAAACTGGTGGGATGCCGGCGTGAGCATCCTCAGCGTGCTGATCATCATGCTTGTCCCGAAATTCTCCCGCAGGATTCCGGGGTCTCTTGTGGCCATAATCCTCGTTACAGCAGGTGTTTATGCACTTAAAACATGTCTCGGTATAGAAGGCATTGACACTATCGGGGACAGATTCACGATTGCATCGCAATTGCCGAAGGCGGAGATGCCGGCGCTGGATTGGGAGGCGGTGAAGAACCTTTTCCCGATTGCCGTGACCATTGCGGCCCTCGGAGCCATCGAGTCGCTTCTTTCCGCGACCGTGGCTGACGGTATGATCAGCGACCACCATAATTCCAACACGGAACTGATTGCGCTGGGTGTCGCCAATATGGTTGCCCCGATTTTCGGCGGTATTCCTGCGACGGGAGCCATTGCGCGCACCATGACCAATATCAACAATGGCGGCCGTACGCCTGTAGCCGGTATGATTCACGCTGGTGTCTTGCTGCTTATCTTGCTGTTCCTCATGCCTTTGGCGCAATATATCCCTATGGCTTGCCTCGCCGGCGTGCTGGTGGTCGTGTCATATAACATGAGTGGCTGGAGAACATTCAGGGCATTGCTGAAAAACCCGAAGTCGGATGTCACGGTGTTGCTCATAACTTTCTTCCTGACAGTGATTTTCGACCTGACTGTGGCTATTGCAGTGGGTCTGATGCTGGCATGTGTGCTCTTCATGCGCCGTGTCATGGAGACAACGGAAATCTCAGCTGTAAAGAATGAAATCAAGGTGCAGGACGAGTCTGGCATCCATACGTATGATGAAGGTCTGACTATCCCTAAGGGCGTGGAGGTTTATGAAATCAACGGTCCGTATTTCTTCGGTGTAGCTACCCAGTTCGAGGAGCTGATGTCCGAGTTCCGTGACCGTTCCAAGGTGCGTATCATCCGTATGCGCAAGGTGCCGTTCATCGATTCGACCGGAATCCATAACCTTTCGAACCTCTGCGAAATGAGTCAGAAGAACAATATAACTGTCGTCCTTTCAGGTGTCAATCCCAAGGTTCACGCCGCACTCCAAAAAGCAGGCTTCTACCACCTTCTCGGCGAGAAGAACATCTGTCCGAACATCAATGTCGCCCTGGACCGCGCCAATGAGGTTCTGTCCGCCTAGAAGCACTCGCGCATTATCTCGGTGATGTTGCGCGGCTTGCCCATGGTGTAGAAATGTACGGCTGGAACTCCGTGGGCGAGGAGATCCTTGCACTGGGCAGTGCACCATTGGGTTCCGATGCGGTAGACTTCTTCCTTGTCGTCTCCGGCTGTGGCGATAGCTTCGGTAAGTTCTTTCGGAATATCCAAAGAAAAAGACTGAGGCAGAAGAGCCACCTGGAGGGCTGTAGAAATCGGTTTCAGGCCCGGGATGATCGGGACATTGATACCGGCTTTCCTGCACAGGTCGACGAAACGGTAGAAAACCTTGTTGTCGAAAAACATCTGTGTAATAATGTAATCCGCGCCCGCATCGACCTTGCGCTTCAGATTTTCAATGTCCGTTTCAATGTTGGCGCACTCGAAATGCTTTTCCGGATAACCACCGACACCTATGCAGAATGATTCACCTGTTTGCTCATCGAAACGCCTGATGGCCTCGACCAGTTCGTTGGCGTGGGCGTAACCTTCCGGATGCGGAACGAATCTCTTTTCTCCGGTGACAGAATCTCCGCGGAGAGCCATTATGTTGCTGATTCCCAGGAATCTATAGCTGTAAAGATCGCTTTCCAGTTCCTCGGCAGATGCCCCGCCGCAGATTACATGCGGAACGACATTGACATCGAATTCCGATATGATGGCAGCGCAGACGGCTACTTCGCTGATACGGTTCCTCACCAGATGGCGGGAATACGTGCCGTTGGCCTCTTTTCTGAAGGCGTATTCGTCCCTGTGGCAGGTTACGTTGATATATTTCGGAGCGAATTCCATGAAACTGCGGATGGTTCCGAGCAGTTCGTCCTTGCTCATGCCGTTAAGTGGCGGAACGATTTCTATCGAAGGGAAAGGTCTCTTGCTTTCGTTAAGTATCTCTGTGATTTTCATTGTATTACGTCTTTGTCTATGAATTAAAGAAGGTGTCCCAGGAACTGCCGAGCCTGCTGCTCTGTCATGCCGCGCCTTGAAGTATAATCATCGAACTGTTCTTTGCTGATATGGCGGATTTCCGGATATGTCGCATCCGGGTGGAAAAAAATGAAACCGCAGATGGATGCGTCCGGAATCATTGCGAAGCTCTCCGTAAGCCGGATGCCCAGCTTTCCGCTTTCCGGCAAGATGTCCAGTATATCTTTCTTCAATGTATGGTCCGGACAGCTTGCATAACCGGCTGCCGGCTTGACGATCCGCACTTTTCTTCCGCTGCCGCAATGCATCCGTTTCTTCAGGAAATCATCCAGCCATAGAGATGCGGCTTCCGCCAATGTTACCCTTACGGCCCTGTCCATCATGCTGTTATAATCTTTTGTGGCCGTTTCCGGCAGTTGCGAGGTAATGTCTTCTCCCGAGGCTCTTCCATAAACCCTTCTGGCGAAAAAGTCCGGCAGTCCAGCCTGGCAGCCGCAGGTGCATGCCGGGCCATGGTTGGTTACCACGCTTATGGCAAATGCGCCCATCGGTCCGTCATGTCCGGCCGGGACGAAATCCGCAAGAGACAATCTGCTTCCTCCATGCGCATCGATATTCTCCTGGCGCAGCATCGGGAATCTCGTGCTTTCACCGCTTATGACAATGTCGTTGCCCTCGCGTCGTGCATTCATGATTCTCTCTGACAATCTGATGATTACCTCATGCCTGGTCTTGAATCTCTCCAGCACCGCCTTGCCGTCTTTTATGGTTTTCTCTATTATCGGATCGTCCGGCAGGTCCCCGCCGTATTTTATGCCCCAAATCGCCATGAACATTCTCCAGTCGAAGTAGGGAAGTATTTCATCTATAGAGAGTTCCATGGCCGGAATGTCGCAGAATGAATACTCTTCAGGTGTGAGATACGAGTCTTCGGAGAATGCCGCTTCCGGCACATCGCTTTCCTGCATCGTACGTTTCGCCATCATGCTTTCATACATGGCCTGCTGCTTTTTCTGCGCCTCGTGCTCTGCAGCCTCGAATTTTTCCCTGTCCATCATGCAGCGTTTCGCCATCACCGCGCTTGAAGACGCGTCCTGCGCATAGAAAACATGCTGATACAGAGGGGCCAGCTTGACGGCAGTGTGCAATGCGGATGTGGTCGCGCCGCCGATGAACAGCGGAGTATCCATACCTCGTCTGGTCATTTCCCGACACAATTCCTCCATCTGGTATAGCGACGGCGTAATCAGCCCGCTAGCCCCGATGATCGCGGCATTGTGCTTCTGCGCCTCATCCAGAATCCTCTCCTTGTCCACCATCACGCCCAGGTCAATGACTTCGAAACCATTGCAGCTCAGGACAATGCCGGTGATGTTCTTTCCTATGTCATGGACATCTCCCTTGACGGTAGCATTGATTATGACAGGTCTTGTGCCGGAATCATTGCCCTCGCCGGTCATGTACGGTTCGAGAACCGCGACAGCGTCCTTCATGATTTTGGCGGACTTCACGACTTGCGGGAGGAACATTTTGCCGTCGCCGAAGAGCTCACCGACGCGCTCCATTCCTGCCATCAGCGGCCCTTCGATGACTTTCACCGCAGAACCGTATTTATGGTAACACTCCAGCACGTCCGCCTCCAGTCCGGCGCCTCGTCCCTTTACGAGACATTCTTTAAGCCGCTCTTCCGGCGTACTGTTCTGGCTGTCAATGTTTTCCTGTGTGGGATTTGTGGTCGCGCCACCGTTTTTGTCTGCCTCTTTCGCTGCCATTATCTCCTGCGCCTTCGCGATAAGCCTCTCGGTCGCATCCGCATCCCTGTTCAGAATCACGTCCTCTGCCTTCTTCAGCAGATCTGGTTCAATGTCATCGTACACTTGCAGCATTCCCGGATTCACGATTCCCATGTCAAGTCCCGCATTGACAGCGTGATATAGGAAAATCGAATGCATCGCCTCGCGGACGGTGTTGTTCCCTCGGAATGCGAAAGACAGGTTCGAAATACCGCCGGAAGTATATGCTCCAGGCAGGTTCTGTTTTATCCACCTGACGGCTTCGATGAAGTCAATACCGTATTTGGCGTGCTCCTCGATTCCTGTCCCGACTGAAAGGACATTGACATCGAAAATAATGTCCTGCGGCGGGATATTCAGCTTTGTGGTCAGCAGTTTATATGCTCTCTCGCAAATCTCTATCTTCCTGCTGAACGTGGTAGCCTGACCGGTTTCGTCGAATGCCATCACCACCATTGCCGCTCCCAGCGCATGGATTTCCGCCGCCTTTTTCAGGAAAGCCTCTTCACCTTCCTTCAGGCTGATGGAGTTTACAATGCACTTTCCCTGAGCGTTTTGCAGACCGGCTACAATGGTTTCCCAATGCGATGAGTCTATCATCAATGCCGCCTTCGCCACAGCCGGGTCGTTGGAAATATATCTCAAGAATTTCTCCATGCAGGAACGGCTGTCCAGCATGGCGTCATCCATATTTATGTCAATGATGCTCGCGCCGTTTTCTATCTGGTCCGCTGCAATCTGCAGTCCGGTCTCGTAGTCCCCGGCCGCGATGAGTTTCGCGAATTTGCGGGAGCCTGCCACATTCGTGCGCTCTCCGATGTTCGTGAAATTACTGTTTTTCAGGTCAATGCTTACCGGTTCCAATCCGCTCACTGTCAATGTCTTGTCAATGCCGGTGCCGGCGTCAGTCTTTCGTGGTCTGATACCTTTTATAGCTTCGCTTATGGCGGCAATGTGTGCCGGCGTGGTTCCGCAGCAGCCTCCGATGATATTGATGATTCCGGCCTCTGCCATCTTCCTGACTTGCAGCGCCATTTCCTCCGGAGTTTCATCATAACCGCCCATTTCATTAGGCAGTCCGGCATTGGGATAGCAGATGACGGCGCATCCCGCAAACTCTGATACCTCCTTTACGAGAGTCATCAGGTCCTCCGCTCCAAGTGAGCAGTTGAGTCCGAAGGCCAGGAGAGGGTAGTGGCTTACTGAAGTGTAGAACGCCCTTACGGTCTGTCCTGTCAATGTCCTGCCGCTTTTGTCATTGACTGAGACTGAGACGATTGCAGGGAAACTGCCGTCAGGCGAAATCTTTTCCAATGCGTACAATGCCGCTTTCGTGTTCAATGCGTCGAAGCAGGTTTCTATCTGGATGATGTCGGCACCGCCGTCAATGACTCCGCGTATCTGCTCGCCGTAAGCCTCGACCATGTCGGCGAAGCTGTACGGGCGTATGTCGGGGTGATTGATGTCCGGAGCCAGGCTCAATGATTTCGATGTCGGGCCAATGCTGGCAGCCACATGAATCCGTCGTCCGCCGGCGCTGTCCGCAGCCCTTCTCGCGATGGCCGCACCTTCGCGCGCCATGATGTAGGACAATGCTTCCGTTCCATATTCTTTTTGTGATATGCGGTTGGCACTGAATGTGTTGCATTCGATGATGTCTGCTCCGGCAGCTATGTATTCACGATGAATTTCTTCGATAATTTCCGGGTGCGTCAGGTTAAGGCACTCATTGTTGCCCTTCAGTTCGCGGCTGCTCTGTCTCAGAAATTCCAGTGCGTCCGCGGTGTCTGCATTTGTTTCCGGATAGTCTTTTTTCACGCCATTGTCGTGAAAATCAATTTCTTCCAGCCCGTATCGCTGAATCATAGTACCCATCGCCCCGTCCAGGACCAGAATCTTGTTTTCGAATATATTGTTGTCTGACATCTTGTTTCAATAAATTCATGCGCTGTTTTACGCACAAAACAACATTGTCCATTTGTTGAAGTTCTTGTCACAAAGATAGGAAAAATATCCAAAAGAAAAGGGAACTGCCCATGGTTTTGGACAGTTCCCGTATGAATGTATGTCCGGTATCGGCTATTTGAGTACGCCGAGTTCTTTGCCTACCTTGATGAATGCGGCGATACACTTGTCGAGCTGGCCCTTGTCATGCGCAGCGGAAATCTGGACACGGATTCTCGCCTGGTCCTTCGGAACGACAGGGTAGTAGAAACCTGTTACATAGATGCCTTCCTCCTGCATTTTCGCTGCGAAAACCTGTGAAAGCTTGGCGTCATAGAGCATCACGGCGCAGATTGCACTCTGTGTAGGCTTGATGTCGAATCCGGCAGCCATCATCTTGTCCCTGAAGTAGTTGACGTTCTCTACGAGCTTGTCGTGAAGTTCATTGCTTTCCTTCAGGATGCGGAACACTTCGAGGCTGGCGCCTATGATACATGGTGCCAATGAGTTGGAGAACAGGTAAGGACGGCTTCTCTGTCTGAGGAGGTCGATGATCTCCTTGCGGCCTGTGGTGAATCCGCCCATTGCTCCGCCGAATGCCTTTCCTAACGTTCCGGTATAAATGTCAACCTTTCCGTATGTGTTGGTGAGTTCGCTTACTCCGTGGCCTGTAGCGCCTACGACACCGGCTGAATGTGATTCGTCCACCATCACGAGGGCATCATATTTCTCTGCCAGTTCGCAGATCTTGTCGACAGGAGCCACGTTGCCGTCCATGGAGAATACGCCGTCAGTTACAATGATTCTGAATCTCTGTGCCTGGGCCTCCTGCAGACAGCGCTCAAGATCAGCCATGTCAGCATTTGCATAGCGGTATCTCTTGGCTTTGCAGAGACGTACGCCGTCGATGATGGATGCGTGGTTCAATGTGTCAGAAATGATGGCATCTTCATCAGTCAGTAGAGGTTCGAAAACACCGCCGTTCGCATCGAAGCAGGCAGCATAAAGAATGGTGTCTTCCGTATGGAAATATTCGCTGATGGCATTCTCAAGCTGTTTGTGGATGTCCTGTGTTCCGCAGATGAAGCGTACAGATGCCATGCCGAATCCACGTTTCGCCATCATTGCCGCTGAGGCATTGACCAGTCTCGGGTCGTTGGCGAGTCCGAGATAGTTGTTGGCGCAGAAATTCAGTACCTCTTTACCGGCTACCTGGATGGAGGCTGACTGGGAACTCTCGATAAGGCGCTCCTCCTTGTAGAGGCCCGCCTCGCGGATCTCAGCGAGAGTCTTGCTGAGATGCTCTTTCATTTTTCCGTACATATATAAACGTTTTGTGTTTCATTTGTGTCATAAAATTACGCAGAAATCACATAAAAACAAAGCATATTAAAAAGTTTTAACGATTTGTTATGATTTTCTTCGGAAATCATGAAAATCTAATTATTTTTGTGAACAAATTTATTAAAACAATAAGTTAAAGTACCGATATGAAGAACATTCTCATAATTGGAGCGACTGGACAGATAGGTTCCGAGCTCACTATGGAATTGCGTAAAAGATATGGAAATGACCATGTCGTAGCAGGTTACATTCATGGAAGCGAGCCTAAGGGTGAACTCAAGGAGTCAGGTCCGTCTGAAGTCGTGGACGTTACTGATGGCGAGATGATTGCCGCCGCAGTGAAGAAGTACCGCATTGACACGATTTACAATCTTGCGGCTCTCCTTTCCGTTGTTGCCGAGTCCAAGCCGAAGCTGGCATGGAAAATCGGTATTGACGGTTTGTGGAATGTTCTCGAAGTTGCCAGAGAAAACGGATGTGCAGTGTTCACACCTAGTTCCATCGGTTCCTTCGGTCTCAGCACTCCGCATGTCGGAACTCCTCAGGACACCATCCAGCGCCCTCGCACGATGTATGGCGTGACCAAGGTTACCACCGAGCTCCTCAGTGACTACTATTTTACAAAATATGGCGTGGATACCCGTGCGGTACGTTTCCCTGGCCTTATTTCCAATGTTACCCTTCCGGGCGGCGGAACTACCGACTATGCAGTGGATATTTACTATGCTGCTGTCCGTGGCGAGAAATTCGTCTGTCCTCTGAAGCCTGGTACATTGATGGATATGATGTATATGCCTGACGCACTCAACGGCTCCATCAAACTTATGGAAGCTGATCCGTCAAGACTCATTCACCGTAATGCGTTCAATATCGCGTCTATGAGCTTCGCTCCGGAGACCATTTATGAAGCAATCCGCCGTGAGGTTCCGGGTTTCGAAATGGAATATCAGCCTGATCCGCTGAAGCAGAGCATCGCAGACAGCTGGCCTGACAGCATGGACGACTCTTGCGCACGTCAGGAATGGGATTGGAAGCCTGAGTATGACCTTGAGTCAATGACCCGTGACATGCTCGCCAAACTCCGCGCACGTCTCCTGAAATAACATCGCAACTTCAACGATCTCTTTATACCCGCCCCGTCGACATTCTAGATGCAGAGCAGCATAATCATTTGAGCTGTAATGACATGCAAGAACATCTCGACGGGGTAAACTGTTGCATAAGCTACAGAAGGCTCATCGTCCTCGACGGTACTGAGGGCGTAATTGAGCGCTATCGGGTTCGCCATTGCACCGCAGAGCATACCGATATTGGATGCATAGCTGGTCTTGCAGAATTTCGTGGCGATGAATCCCATGATCAGGACAGGGACTATTGCCATAAGGAAACTGAGCAGAATCCAGAGCAGTCCTTCCGGCTGGAATACCGTCTCGAAGAATCCCGGGCCGGCACTTAATCCCAGTCCGGCAAGGTAGATGGTGAGTCCCATCTGCCTGAGCATCAGGTTCGCACTTCGTGTAGTATATGTGGTAAGGTGCATGCGTGAACCATAGGCTCCCATGAGGATTCCTACGATTATCGGGCCGCCTGCGATACCGAGTTTGACCGGAATGCTCATTCCGGGTATGGCGAACGGTATGCTTCCCAGCAGAAGACCGAGAATGAGGCCGATGAAGATGGAAAACAAGTTAGGGTTTCTCAGTTCTTTTTCCTGGTTTCCAAGCACTTCTGCCACCCGGTCGATGGCGACTTCCTTTCCCACGATGGTAAGCTTGTCGCCGATCTGGAGATGGAGTCCGCTTGACGGAAGAATGTCGATGCCAGCCCTGTTCACTCTGGTGATATTGATGCCGTAGGCATTTCTTAGGTGCAGGTCGCCAAGTTTGGCTCCGTTCATATGTGGCTGGGTGACAAGCACATGACGCGATACCAATGTGCTGTCAAGATGGTTCCAGTCAATGTCTTTCTTGTTCCAGTCCTTGTGGACGGTTTCTCCGAAAAGCTTCTCGGCAATGCCGGTTTCCGTTTCCTTGGTCATGACCAGTACATGCTCGCCTTTCTCCAGAATCGTATCTCCGTTCGGTATGATTACCGTGCCGTCATTGGCATCGTCTTCATTGTTTCCGTTGAATTTCCATACCCTGGACACGACAAGCCTGATGGATACGTCCTTCATGATGTCTTTTATCGCTTTTCCGTATATCGCCGGATTGCTGATGCGGAATTCTGACACAAATGTCTGATTGTCATGCTGTTCTTTGGCATTGGAACCAGGCTTGTGGAATATCAGTTTCAATATTACTACGCATAGTATCACGCCGATTACGCCGAACGGGTAGCCTACCGCGCAGGCCATCGCCATCTCGTTGGATGTGGCAGTGGCATCAGGGTAGACCTCCAGAAGTGACTGTTGTGCCGCACCAAGCATAGGCGTATTGGTGGCCGCTCCCGTGAGAAGACCGACGGACGTAGGCAGGGAAATGTCAGTCAACATGCTGACTATTAGCGCCATAAACGCTCCAAGTGCCAATACTCCCAGACCCAGAAGGTTCAATTTTATGCCGCCTTTTTTCAATGACGGGAAAAAGCTGGGACCCACCTGGAGACCGAGGGCATAGACGAACAATATGAGTCCGAAGTTCTGTGCCAATGCGAGCATCTGCGGATCTATCGTCAATCCGAAATGGCCTGCAATGATTCCCGCGAAGAATATGAATGTGATTCCGAGCGAGACGCCCTTAATCGTAATTCTGCTGCATATCAGTCCGATCGCGCAAATCAGCGAGAGGACGAGTATGGCCTGTATAAATGTTTGATTTGTAAATAATCCTGTTAACCAGTCCATTATGATTCTTTTTTACTTTGTAATCCTTAAAAAATAACTTGGTAATCTTTGTTCGTCTTTTCGGTCTATATTCCTTTTCTCATCAGTCGTGTACGTCCAGTACACTCCTTCTTCGAAAAGAAATCTATCCTCGAAAATACTTCACAAATCTATACCAACTTATTTTTTCATGCTTACTTATCGTAGCTGAACGGACTGTCAAATTCGTTCAGTTTTATATGTCTTTTGTCTTTTTCGCTCAATATCTTCAGTTCGTCCGGAATTTTCCAGTCAATTCCCAATGTTTCGTCTTCCAGTGAGATGCCGCCGTCCGCCTCCGGATGGTAGAAATTGTCGCATTTGTATTGGAACAATGCTGTTTCGCTCAAAACCGAGAAGCCGTGAGCGAAGCCTTTCGGGATAAACATCTGCCTGTGGTTGTCTTCCGTGAGTTCCACTGCTATATGTTTTCCGTAAGTCGGGGAGCCTTTTCTGATATCTACCGCCACATCAAGAACTCTTCCTTTTATACATCTTACCAGTTTGCTCTGCGCGTAAGGAGGATTCTGGAAATGCAGTCCGCGTATCACGCCGTATGTGGACATGCTCTCATTATCCTGGCAGAAATCTATCTTGCCGATTTTTTCTTCGAATTCATGTCTTGACCAGCTCTCGAAAAAATATCCTCGCTCGTCTATGAAAATCCGGGGCGTCAAAATCACAACCCCCTCTATATCTGTTTTTGTAACTTTCATGTTATAGTGCTCCGTACATGTTTTGGTAGTAGTTCAAATAATCTCCGCTGGTCACATTGTCCAGCCATTCCTGATTTTCAAGATACCATCTTACTGTCAGTTCAATGCCTTCCTCGAACTGGAGCGAAGGCTCCCAGCCAAGTTCTTTCTGCAATTTCCTTGAGTCGATGGCGTATCTCTTATCGTGTCCCTTGCGGTCCGTTACGAATGTGATGAGGTCCAGGTCTTCGCCTTCCGCCCTGCCCAGCTGTCTGTCGACCGTATTGACCAATACTTTTATGAGGTCAATGTTTTTCCACTCATTGAACCCTCCTATATTGTAGGTGTCGGCTATTTGTCCTTTGTGGAAGATGGTGTCAATCGCTCTCGCATGGTCTTCCACGAAGAGCCAGTCACGGACATTTTCTCCCCTGCCATAGACCGGGAGCGGCTTTCTGTGCCGTATATTGTTTATAAACAATGGAATCAGCTTCTCCGGGAACTGGTATGGCCCGTAATTGTTCGAACAGTTGGTAACCAATGTCGGCATGCCGTAGGTGTCGTGGAATGATCTCACGAAATGGTCCGAAGCCGCCTTCGCCGCTGAATATGGCGAATGCGGATGGTAGCTGTTCTCTTCGGTGAAGAATTTTTCTCCATAGACATGATGATGCGCCGAGGATGCTTTCGTGGAGAAAGGAGATTCCAGGCCGTCCGGTGCCGTGATTTCCAGCGCCCCATATACCTCATCAGTGGAAATATGGTAGAAAAGGCATGGCACTCCATTGATTTCCCAAGGCTTTTCCTGGCTTTCCCAATGAATCCTTGCAGCCTGAAGCATTGACAATGTGCCGATTACATTGGTATTGGCGAAGGTGAACGGGTCCTTTATCGAGCGGTCGACGTGGCTTTCCGCTGCGAGGTGGATGATGCCGTCGACATTGTACTTCCGGATGATTTCCAGCACGGTTTCGAAATCGCAGATGTCTGCCTTGATGAAGGTGTAGTTCGGCTTGTCCTTGATGTCGTGGAGATTGGCGAGGTTTCCGGCGTAGGTCAGCTTGTCGAGATTGATGATATGGTAATCAGGGTATTTGTTCACGAACAGCCTGACGACGTGGCTTCCGATGAAGCCTGCACCGCCTGTAATGAGTATATTTCTTTTGCTTTCCATTGGTGTCAGCTGTTTTCAATTTCTTCGATGCAGAGTTTCAATGAGTCCGTCCAATATGGTATGCGGATTCCGAACGTCTGCTTGATTTTGGTCTTGTCGAGTACCGAGAAATGTGGTCTTGCCACCGGGCTCGGAAATTCATCGCTGTGGCATGGCCGGATGTCACAGGTATTGCCGCTCATCGCACAGATGGCTTTCGCGAAGTCGAACCATGAGCAGACGCCTTCGTTGCTGAAGTGGTAGATGCCAGTCTTGTCCAGCTGCCCGGTTTCAATGATTCTGCATATTGTTTCCGCCAGGTCGCCTGCATAGGTCGGTGTCCCCACTTGGTCGAAGACTACCTTCAGACTTTCTCTGGTGGAGGTGAGGTCGCGCATTGTCTTCACGAAGTTCTTTCCGAAAGGGGAGTAGAGCCATGCGGTGCGGATGATTATGCTCGCGCATCCTGTGGCTTCAATGCTTTTTTCACCTGCCAATTTGGTTTTCCCGTATACGCCCAGCGGCTCTGTCGGCCAGTCTTCCCGGCATGGGATGTTCATGTCTCCCTGGAATACGTAATCCGTGGAAATATGTATGAGTGTGCCGTTTACGGCTTTCATTGCGTCAGCCAGATTGCCTGCGGCAATGTTGTTCAGCAGGTTTGCGGTTTCAGGGTCGGTTTCAGCCTTGTCGACATTGGTATATGCGGCGCAATTCACGATGACATTGACATGATTCTCGCGGACGATGTCCGCAATGGCCTGCGGGTCGGTGATGTCGAGTCTCTCGTGTTCTCCGGCAATGTCGGTGAATATGAATCGGTTACGGCTGCCGCGGGAGGCGATTTGCATTTCCCGTCCGAGCTGTCCGTCCGCTCCTGTGACTAAGATTGTATGATTCATTTCAATACTCCAGATCTTTCTTCAGTGTGTCAGGTCCCTCGTTAAGGATGGACATGAGGTATTTTCCGTAATCGTTCTTGAGCATAGGCGCCGCCGCTTTCTTCAGCTGTTCCGCATCTATCCATCCTTGCCTGTATGCAATGCTTTCCAGACATGCGACTTTCAGTCCCTGGCGTTTCTCCAGGACCTCGATGAAGGTGGATGCCTCGGAGAGCGAGTCGTGTGTCCCTGTGTCGAGCCATGCGAATCCGCGTGCCATTGTCTGTACTTTCAATTCATTGGCCTGCAGGAAGTTCTGGTTGACGGCGGTGATTTCCAGTTCGCCTCTTGCCGAAGGCTTTATGGTCTTGGCGATGTCTACGACCTTGTTCGGGTAGAAGTACAGGCCGACTACTGCATAGTTGCTCTTCGGGTTCTTCGGCTTTTCTTCAATGCTGAGGCAGTTGCCGTTTTCATCGAATTCCGCCACGCCGTATCTTTCCGGGTCGCTTACGCGGTATCCGAAAACAGTGGCTTTATGGTGTTCTTCCGCGTCTATTACAGCCTGCTGCAGCATGGCATTCAGTCCTGCTCCGTAGAAGATGTTGTCTCCAAGTACCAGGCACGCGCAGTCATTGCCAATGAATTTTTCACCGATGATGAATGCTTGTGCGAGGCCGTCCGGTGACGGCTGCTCCGCGTATTCGAATCTTACTCCGAAGTCGCTTCCGTCTCCCAGAAGTCTCTGGAAATTAGGCAGATCCGTAGGTGTGGATATGATGAGGATTTCCCTGATTCCTGCCAGCATCAGCACGGAAATAGGATAGTAGATCATGGGCTTGTCAAATATCGGTATCAGCTGCTTGCTGATGCCTTTGGTGATAGGGTAAAGCCTGGTTCCGCTACCGCCGGCAAGAACGATTCCTTTCATAAATTCCTCGAATTTGCTACTAATATACGTGATTTTTTCAGCATCACCCAATAACTGCGGGTCAAATCGTGAATATTAGCTTTTCCTTGCGTATATTTGCACATCTAAACAAAAACATTGAAAAATATGAAGAGATTTTTTATTGTACTGTCGGTTCTGCTGGCATTTGTACAGTGTCGGCCGGCGGCTGACGAACTGAAGGTCGTGTCATTCAATATCAGGATGGGTGTTGCGAAGGATGGTGAGAATTCCTGGGAATTACGCAAGCAGGCTTCTGCCGCCATGGTGAACGAGCTCCGTCCCGATATCATGGGACTGCAGGAGGCTTTCGATTTCCAGGCAGATTATATTAAGGAGCAATGCCCTGATTATGACGGAGTTGGAGTTGGTCGTGATGATGGAAAGTCAGCCGGTGAAATGATGATGATTTTCTTCAATACCAAGACTGTCGAACTGAAGGATTGGGGTACGTTCTGGCTTTCTGAAACTCCTGAGGTTCCGTCTTTCGGCTGGGATGCCGCATGTCGCCGCACTGCCACATGGGCCCTTCTGGAAATGCGCAAGTCCGGAAAGGAGTTCTATTATGTGAATACCCATCTTGACCATCAGGGCCGCGAGGCTGAAAAGAACGGTCTGAAGCTCATCGTGGAGCGTATTGACAGTATCAATCCCAAGAAATATCCGATGGTCCTGACCGGTGATTTCAATGTCCTTCCGGCTGATGCCGTGCTGGATGACCTGGACCAGATAATGTCCAGTGCCCGCGCTACGGCAGAAGTGACCGACAGCATCCCTTCTTTCAATGCTTTCGGCAAACCTTTGAAGCATGCTGCGATAGGGGACCAGTTCGTGGATCTTGCGACTACTGCCGGTCTGACGATTGACTACATTTATTATAGCGGTTTCTCCAAATGTCCTAGTTTCCACACCGTGACGGAGAGTTTCGCCGGAGTGCCATACATCTCTGACCACTACCCGGTTACGGCGGTATTGAAATTCTAGAGGTAACTTGCGGACTCGAACTTTATCGGGTCGGAATTATAATGTGGTGGTTCCCGATGGATGAGCGCAGAAAATAATCTGCAAGTCCGGGAGCCGCCACGATTATTTGTGTCCGGCAGAGATTGTCATTGTATTGATTCTCAATGATATTGACGTCCTCCAGAAACATTTCCGTGCAGTCTGGCGAAACCTTTAGTATCTTGGCCGGACCTGCCGGGATCGTGCCATGTATGGCCACTCCGATTCCTGATTCGAAATGCGTGTCGTAACAGTAGCCGCTTACGATGTTCAGCGGCACGGTGCAATGCGCAAACAGCAATTTGTCTCCGTCAATGCGTGAGAGATTTGCCTGGAATCCAGGTGTGCCATATTTTTTGTTGGCGATGCACATTGACAGCAAGGCCGGCACGTCACCTTCGCATGTTGCTACAACTCCCTGACTGTTAAGGATTGCCAATGCCAGACATCCTGTATTTCCCAGCGCCGTGAGCAGGTCGAAGCATCTCAGGGACACTCCGTCCAGTCCATATTCATTCACGATTGTCTTGAGCGCGCAATATATGTCAAGTGCCTTTCCGAAGTCTTTTTCCGTCATTTCGCGTCCGAATTTCGGTTTGTTCAATGCATTGAGGTCCAACTCTTTCAGCAAGGTCCTGTCTGGTGTCTTGGCCAGGTCGACCAGTTTGTTTATGTCAATGTCAATGATTTCCGCTCCGAGTCTTATCTTTGCTTCATCGTAGTCCACATCGCTGGAAATCAGCCAGTCTGATGGCTTTCCGACGACTCCGACTTTCATTCCCTCCAATATCCGCCCCATATCATATTTTCGTACATGGCTCTTGTTTCCCCTCGTGAAGCCTGCTTCCAGTTTCCCGACGATTTCTTCTGTGTTTCCATGTATGATTTCTCCAGGATATCCGTTACGGTTCAGGAATGACAATATTTCCATTGACGCAGCCAATGAATTGCTCTTGCCGCTTGTAAGCAGTCTGATAGGTTCGTTCCCAGGCACCTGCAGTTTTCCGTCTTTGCAGAATATGCTCTTGAAAATCCCTTCAGTGCCCCCTGTCCGGACATAGATGAGGTTGTTCCGTGTCTCCCCATATCCGGAGAAATCTTCGCCCATGAAGCAGAACCTTTCTCCAATCATCGCTTCGATTTCCCTTATGAATCCTTCCTCTGCAGGACTACATGCCGCCTCGCTATGCAGGCTTGATGTCAATGTGTATAGTGTGTGCATCTCTCTAGTGTTCCTCATAATAATATGAATAATCAATTCCTTTCATAAACATCTCTCGGTCATTCACCTTGTCTGTCAACGCATTTTTCAGAAGTCCTTTGATTTCTGTACTATCCGCCACGCTCCTTTCCATCGCTGAAAGATAATCATATTTATCAATGCGGCTCCAATCTACGCATAGACCAAGCTTTTTCTTCAGAATTAAATCCAGCCAAATTCTCGTAGTACGCCCATTGCCCTCACGAAACGGATGTGCCACATTCATCTCAACATATTTATCCGCAATCTCATCGAATGACTCTTCAGGCATCTGCTCAATGTTTTGTAACGTTTGCGATAAATAGGCCACTGGAGCGAATGTGAATCCGCCTTTGGAAATATTAACCGAACGTATCTGTCCGGCAAAGTCATACAATCCTCCAAACAGATAAGCGTGAATCTGCTGAAGCCCCTTCACTGTTCCGACTTCAATGCTGTCAAGTAAAGAACTTTCGAAAAGTGTATAAGCTTTCGCCTTGCTCTTCCCGTCAATGGTATCTTCGCCATAAGTGAACCATTCAATGAACCGCAAAGCCTTGTTGTTTGGCATATTTTTCGCCAGTTCTATAACTCCGGAAGCATCAAGGACATCGGTAAGTCTCATCTTTCCATCAGGGGCTCTCAACTTGAACTGGTTAGTGCCACTAACCAGTTCAGGTTTATCTGTTTTTAGTTTGCCTTTCAGATATTTCCAATAGTTCCTGTTCTTCGTATAGTCATCCTGCGCGTTCAATACTCCGACAATATCAAGCACACTATACCACCATTTGGAATTATCTTCATCCCAAAAGGCCCTCACCTCATGGTCGTCAAAGAAACGTATTGATATTTTAGTCATTATTTTATCCTTATATATAGTACGCAAAGATTCTTCACACATTTGTTGTGTATCCTCATATTGTTTTATCAGCCCAAATATAGCAACATTCAAAAAAACTGCATCATCTAATGGATTCTTTTTTACTAGTCGATAATGTTGCTTTTGAATGCGCCCGGCCGGGCTTCGCCGCGTGTGGATTGTTGCATATCTATTGTATTAACGGCTGGACGCGGCCACGCCTCGTTTCTGGAGATATTGAATCCAAAGTCGGTCGCATCCTGCAGAAGGCACAACAGGCACTCAGCACTGCCGAAGAAAGCACTGAAAACCAAGAGGAGGACTAAGCAATGTCAGAGCACACTTACTCCCTGCAGAAGTATAGCGGACTCAAAAGCCGCCATACCTGCCCCGGGTGTGGCAAGAAACACTGCTTCACCCTCTATGTCGATGAAAACGGCGACATCCTCGACCCTTCTGTTGGACGCTGCGACCACGAATCAGCCTGCGGCTACCACTACACTCCCAAAGAATTCTTCCACGACAATCCAGACTTATCTGCCGGTTCAGGAGAGTTCTTTATGCGAGCCCCTATCAAAATCAAACCAACATTACCACCAAAGAAACCGCTATGCACAATCCCTATACATTACGTAGATCAATCTGTCCGTCCCGCTACCGACAGCACCTTCACAACCTTCCTCAGCACCCTCTTCCCACGAGAAACAATCACCTCCCTCGTAGAAGAATACCGCCTCGGCACCACACGCGACCGTTCAGTCATCTACTTCCAGATAGACATCAAAGGAAGATGCCGCACCGGCAAGGTAATGAAATACAACCCGCAGACAGGTCATCGCATCAAAGACGAAAAAACAGCAGGCAGGATAGACTGGATACATTCGATGATGAAGCGCAGTGGCACTCTCACACCTGACTGGGAACTCACTCAATGCCTCTTTGGCGAGCATCTACTTCCCAAATATCCTTGCAGAAGCGTTGCCCTTGTAGAAAGCGAGAAAACAGCAGTCATATGCTCAGCCTTGATGCCGGACTACATCTGGCTCGCCACCGGAGGTAAATCGCAGCTCGGAGACAAACTCAAAGTCCTCAAAGGCCGCACAGTCACTGCCTTCCCAGACATCGACGGATATGACTACTGGCGCACGAAACTCGCCGAAGTCAAAGACATTGACATCCGAATTTCTGATTTGCTGGAAGAAAGAGCCACGCCAGAACAACGTAAAGCCCACATCGACATAGCCGACCTTCTCATCTCCGAGTTGGCCTCAGGACACTGTCCCACACCAAGGACACCAACTGTCCCACACAAGGGCTATGTCCACCCTTTGGACAACCCCGCTTTCCGCCAGATTATCGAGTATCTGTCACCCGCGAGTTTCGGCCCTGTAGCTATGCTGATGGACGAATTGGACCTTGTACCGATAGCGGTCCATCCACCGGGTTCGAGTCCTGTCCCACAGGATGAATAACGAAACTGTCCCACTTGTCCCCACCGTCCCTTGGCTCTTTGAGCCGGGACACGGGACAAAGACTATCGCAGGAATGGAAGAAGTATCAGATCGGCAGGCAACCAATTCACAGACTCCAACTCATCAGGAGCGAGCCACTTTGCAGCCTCGTGCTCTTTGAGTTCCAGATTGCCCGACAAAATACTGCACCAGTAGCAGTGCATAGTAAGGTGAAATGCAGGATAGTCATAATCCACAGTGGTGATGAAACTGTCCACGCTGATTTCGGTGTCAAGTTCCTCCATGATCTCGCGCCTGAGTGCCTGCTCCAAGGTTTCACCCGGTTCAGCCTTGCCCCCTGGGAGTTCCCACCAGTCCTTGAATTCGCCGTACCCCCTCTGGGTGACGAATATCTCTCCTCTGGAATTGCGGATGACAGCTGCTACTACTGTGATAGTTTTCATAATGACCGCAAAGATAAGCAATACAACTGAACAAGAAAAGGATACAACAATATGAATACACAGATATCAAAAATAACCACCCTGTTCCTCAATTACCCAAAGATGCTCTGCGTCTGGAACGCCACCGAGTTCTTCTTCCTCTCTGACGATTGCGTCGGCTTCAAAGTCAGCACCCCAATCTACAAAGGCACCGTCATCATCACCTGGCAGGACAACGCCTTCTACTCGGTCAACTTCCGGGATATGGAACTCAAGATTCTGGGAATCTCCGATGCAGAGAAGGTTCTGGATGCGGTGAAGGACTATGTGGAGAATGGAGAGGTGTGGGTGTAGCCCGTCACCCATCGACATATACCTTCACATAAAACAGAAATGCCTTCTTTTCGTTTAACAACAAGAAGGCCTTTCTTATTGCTCCCATTATTTAACTGCCGGCCTAGAAATCTTTGGAATAATCTGAATCACAAAGCGTTTGTTGTTATCTTCAACTTTCTTGTCTCTGTTGATTCCATTCAATCCGCTTCCACAAATCTGAATCTCGGTATTATATTGTCTGAGATCTATATGGTCAATTTTTGTCCACCGGTAATAAAGAGCAAGAGAGCGCTTATAACTCAAATTATACGTATATTCTTTGTCCACATCCATAGGATGAAGATAGCTGTTTGCCGCATTTCCCTCAATTATCAAAAGATAGCTGAAGTTTTTATTACCATCATTGAGAGCCTTTAAGACCTTTTCCAAATCTCGACCAACACTATCAACCTTCTCAAGGAACTCTTGCTTGATAACATCGCTTTCAGGTTTGAAAATCTCTATTCCCTCAAAGTCCTTAGCTATGAAAGTTTTATGCTCTTCATCATATCTCAATGAGGACGATTTGCTAAGTTCCTTGAATTGTGCTTCTAGCTGGAGAATACTTTGAAGTCGTTCAACTTCAACTTGCTGTCCTTCCAGAACTTCCTGCAAAGCATTCTGCGTGCCCTTCATCTTAATAATGCAGACGATGAACAGGACAAGCATGATGAAGAACAAACTGGTCATCAGGTCTGAGTAACTGAGCCAGAATGTATCAGTCTTTTTCTTTCGTCCCATAGAGGCTAGTCGTTTTTCTTACTTTCTTTCAAGGCCTTAGTCATCTCTCTTACTGCCTGCTGAGTTGCCTTATTTAGTTCAATGGCATCGATCTGAGACTCTTTATAGTCCTTTCTAAGGTTTACAATCTCTTGCTTCAAATCATTATAACAAGACGCCTGTACCTGAGTGTACTGAACAAGCGAGGCGACAACTTCCTTCACTTTATCGAATGTTTCGAAGAATGTGTTATTCTCCTCGACGAAAGTCTTCACATATCTGCTAGATATAGAAAGTTGCTCTGAAAGCTGGCCAGTCACCTGCTTTGCATCAGCTATAAGAGTATCGAACTCAGTTCTCCAAGCATCACGTGCTTCACCACCAGTCGGGAAATGTGTTTCGATTGCTTCTTTGAATTGCTGCTCGAGTTGATCATGCTTATCTTGATTTCTGACCACTGCATTCAAACCTGCTTTGAACGAATCGAATTCTGAGATCAAGCTGTCCATTTGAGTAACAGCATTGCTCATATTCTTGATTGTGGTATTAAGCTGCGTTTGGTACGACTTGAAGACATCCAAGGACTCTGATGATTCTTTCAATGTCTTGAAAGACTCTGCTATTTTAGTGGCAGTCTCAGTCATACTAAGTTTATTGATCTCCACAAGGACAAGATGCTGTTTCTCAAGATTGTCATTCAACATCGTGGCTGAATCGGCATACGCATCGAGATTGCGTCCGAACTTATCAACGAAATGCCCAAGAACACCCTTGAGGGAATTAAGGCTCTGAGACATGCTGTTAGACAATGTTGGAACAAGCTCTCGACGGAGGAAATCGAAATAATCATCCTTTGCTGCACCTGATTTTGTCACAGCTGTCTTGAACGAAATAGCACTGTTGTATACGGTAAGTCCCAATCCCATCAAACTTGCGCACATAGCCACTACAACGCCATAGAGCAAATGCTGAAGGCCGATAAGATTTGCGGCATTACCCGTACCGAAGATTTCTTTGAAATCAATACCAATGAGTCCCAGAATAATGCCGGTGAAAGTACCTGCTAGTCCAAGGAACAAAGGTACATTCAAAGAGTTCTGAACCTCCTCTTCCATCGTATCCAACTGGTGTTCGCAGATATCAGTCATAATACTTAACTCTGCAGTTGTACCGGCATTTTTGCACAGATATGCATTTGTCTTGATGATCATCTCCCTAAAACTCTTGTCCACATCACCAGTAACGCGAATCTGCGACACCTCAAGAAGATCTTCGTCAAGCTGGTCAATTTCATCATCCTTTGGACTAGAAATGAAATTCTTGAAGCTATCGTCATTCTTGATTGTCTCAGACTTGACGATGTACTTTTCAACCCTGAGTTTTCCTGTACCCGGGAAAAAACCGATCATTTGCTTAATCACACTCCTGGTTGATTTAAAACTCTTCCACTGGAAATACATGATGCACAGGATCACCACGCCAGCAAAAATCAATGCCCAATTCCTTGGATCAGATAAAAACTGTATCATATTCATAATCTTTGTTCTCTTTAGTCAAATAATCCCTTCTCCTCAGATTCTTTTGCGAGCTTCGCCTTCTTCTTTACTTCTTTCTTTTGAGCTTTAAGAAGTGCCTTCTTTTCTTCAAGTTCCTCCCTTGTCATAGGAGTATATTCTTTAGATGAATCTGGATATACATCTTCAATATATGCTTTCACTAAACCTGCATGAGAGATAGGTTTTGTTATATCACGGAAGTCTGTATTTGTATTGTAATCCAGCAGGACAATGTCAGTTTCTTTTGATTTTTCCTTTATCTTCATCAAGACTTTATGGACTTCTGGCACATTGTCCAAAACCCATTTGTATGTTGGAAGATAAATCTGCATTCTAGCATCGAAGTAGTTAAGCAACTCTTTACCATAGAATCCCTTCCTGTGTCCTAACGGAGCTCCATAACGACGGACTGTTCTCTTGATATCCTTCATAGTGTCGTTATCAAGTGTTGCTTTGTCAACATCTGCTGTCGCAAAAACTTTGAGTCCTTGCCAAACTCCCTCTACGCATGCAGCTGTCATCCCCTCGGTAAAAGGAACAGGAATATTATAGTGAGGATAGAACGGACTTAATATCTGTGCATAACGAGCACTTGAATTAGAGGTAATATCCAGAATAATTGCATTAGGATAATCAGCCTGTATTCTTTCCGGTTTCCTCTTTCTATTTTCAACGTAAATCATATCTAATCAAAGTCAAGTTCTATAGGATTGTCAATATTCATAATGAATTTTAGCGGGATAAAAGTCTTTACTAAAACTTCCGCCTGATGTGGTGCAAAATCATCATCATTCCTGCTGACATAGTTGCGTTTAACTGCTCTAAAGTCCACCCTATTCAGGTCACTCAGTTTCCCGCCATGGTGATGCTGCAACGCTGCGGCATTTATATCTGAGAACAGAGTACCTTTCAGCAAGGCGACATCTATCTTGATTTTTAGCAGGACAAGATCTTTATCTCTTAGCCTGTATGCCATTGGGTGATCATTACAGAAGCTGAGTCTTACGTAATCCTCAAGGCCATGTAAGCTATCTAATGCTTTCGACTGTGGGCCGCCTCCTGGAACAGGAATCACAATCTTATTCTTTTCGCTGTACTTCCAAGAATACAGTCCACCATGGTTCTTGATTGACTGCAAGTTCAAACGCGAAGTGAAGTGATAGAGGCAAACAATGTTGTTCGCATCAAGAACTCTCTTAATTTCAGAAGCATCATCCTTGAGAACAGTAGTAAGGGATTCAAGTTTATTCTTCTCTTGTCTTTCCTTTTCTTCCTTTGTTTTGAGTAGGGCCTCGTATTTTTTAGCCTCTTTGGCCTTTTCCGCCTCAATACGTTTCTGTTCTGCAAGGAATCTTTTTTGGCGTTCCGCTTCTTCTTCCCTTCTTCTACGCTCTTGCTCTTCTCGAGCTTTCTTCTCCGCTTCTTGGCGTTCAATTTCTCTCGCCCTAAGGGTATCTCGCAGTGATGACAGATCTCTCTGTAGTTGACGATAGTCGTCCCAAAGAACCGCATTCTTAAGATCCTTCAGTACAGAATAGGCGTTTGCCAGGCATGTTGAAGCAGCATTTACACTTTCTGTTTGTATATGAACTTTAGCTTCACCGAGTTTGTATCTGACAGAGTCCTCGGCCGCTTTAATCCTAGCCATCTCTTTCTCGATTCGTTTTGCCTTTAAGGCAGACAAAGTATCTGTCTCAACAATATACCCTTCAAAGACATTAATGGACTTCTTGGCCTCCGGATTGCGTACAGTAATTCTGAACCATTCAGTTGAAGACGTTGTGATTCTTCCCTTCTCGCGTATTACTTCCTGTACCTTCCTATCAAATTCTGCGTCAACCGCATTGCTGGAAGCATGGCTCTTTTGGGTCGGCATTTCAGTCCTGCCGCCCAGTCTCGTAAACAGATTTCTAAGCCACTTAAACATTTATATTGTGATGTAAATAAGTGAATGATTATCTCTAAACTTGTCATTCTCTACGGAGAAAGAATGCCCTTGCTCTCGTAATTTCATGACAGCCAACTCAGCTGGCATATCCTTATATAATCCATCGGTGCAGATTAATATATCGTCGCCGGTTTCAATAGTAATGGTATCGATGTCAACTATATCATCCTGCGAACCCATTATAGATCTTCGAACGATGTGCTCATATCTTTCGATTTGTTCAGGCGTCAGGACTCTTACCTGTTTCATCTCATTGACCAGAGAATGATCTTCCGTTTGGTAGATTATTCGATTTCCACGGAACAAGTAGACGCGAGAATCACCTGCCCAGAATATTTTTGCCTGTCGGCCACGAATGATTGCCCCAGCAATCGTACATCCCGTAGCTTCAATATGTTTCGCCTGTTTATATGCATGCAGGGCGGAATTCGCAGATGAGATAGCCGCATCTATATCTTCTTTGGGAGAAATAGCTAGTGTCTGGTATATCGTATCAGCTACAATCCTAGAAGCATCTTCGCCGAAAGAATATCCTCCCATCCCGTCCGCTACAACACAAAGGACCCCCTTATCTGCAAGATCTTTGCAGATAAGGCAATCCTCATTTTTCTCACGAAGTCCTATTCCTGTATAGCTGAAAATCTCCATTAGATAGCTTTGATTGTGTCTCCGCCGTGTTTTGTGACACGAGGCCTGGTGCTAATTTTAACTGGTCTATTCATTACGCCCTTATCGGTCGACTTAGTTGCCCAAAGATATGCCTCACCTGTTGTCAGAGATGCCATATCAGAAGCAGTGAGCGACTGAAGTTGTGTAATAGAATGCTGAATATGCTTAACCCACTGAGGGCTATTGAATCTATGCATCAACATTATTGTTGATAGCTCAATGATGTCTGTCGGAAGACTCATAGGATCCTGACTGGCTATCATGATTGAAACCCCCCTGTGCCTCATTTCTCGAATGGCTGTAACAATTGTGCCTGTAAGGTCCTTGTTGTTCATATACTTATGAGCCTCATCAAAGACGATGAACTTATTGAAATTCTTGCCATCAAATAGCTTGATGCTGGAGAAAATATTAAGCATAATGACAAACAATCCAAGAGCATCATCCTTTTCAATAAACTCGTCGCGCAGATCAACAATAATCAGCCTTCCTGGTTTGAGCAAATCACCTAAGCGCTGTCCATCATCAATATACTCTTCGGCGAAACTCAATCTCTGCATTGCAAGAGACTTCTGAGAATTCGAAAGCATTCCAGAGGATTCAACACTTGCTCTAAGGTCTTCAAGGTTAAGATTCTTCCTATTGGCCCTCATAATTGATTTGAGCTGTGAGATATAAGTGGAATCATTTCCGACAGCCTTGAGGAGGAACATCCAATCCTGAACGTTAAGGTCTTTAGAGTGGAAACTTATCGGCATAACCTTTATAGATGGATATTCTTCCTGTCTCTCTTCTACTTTATCAGATGGAGTAAGAAGAATGACATCATCAATGTTTCCAGGCTCAGCGCCGTATTGTTCCTTCAATTTTGCAAGCTGGCCAGCCTCGTCATTTGGATAAATCATTGACGTGAATTCTGGCTCATAGTCCATACTCTCGCTATAGTGGAAGATAACACTAGCCATTGGAGCTGGAAGCAGGTTAATGTTATTGAACTGCTTGAGCGTCATTTCTGAGATGGTACCGATGGTATAACTCTTTCCACCACCCTGTACTCCAAACAGACTGATGGTGTTGGTTTCGCTAAGGTCGATACCTATACTTCTGTTGCCATTGATAGTCTTGCCCAGTATACCATATTGAGGGCTGGCAGCGGCTGTCTTACCTATCATAATATCAAAATGAGGGCCCTCTACAGAAACAGGTTTCTTTTCTTCTGGTATTACAACTTCTGGTTCTGGTTCAACTATTGGCTCAGGTTCCGCAATGGGTTCTAGAATTGATTCCGGCTCTATCTCTGGTTCTACAGGGGCAATAGGTTCCTCTGCCGGCTCAAGAGCTGGTACAACATTATTGATCTTCTCCGAAGTAAGTGGTCCATTCTGACCATATTCGATGTCCTTTCCATCCTGAACAACAGAGGACGGCTCCTGTTCTGATGGCTGGTAGCCAGATACTGTTTTCTCTGCTGATGGTTGCAGCTCAGAATTATCATCAATCTTGAGCGCAGCATCACGCATTGTTCTCTCAGAAACCTCGAAGAACTGAGTAAGCTCATTATTGGCCTCAATCTCTACGCTACTGTACAATCCTGTAGTCTTCAAGATTGCATCCTTAGCAAGGATTCTATCAATCATCGGCTTACCCATAGTATAGAAGGTGATCTCAGAATCATCTGCGTACATCACCTCTTTGTTCTGTAGAATATCATTCTGGAACTCAAAGATGAGTCCAAGGCGCTTGTATCGTAAAGAGTAGTTATCCTTCGTAAGTTTGAGGATAAATTTCTCACTTTCTTTGAAGCTCTCCTCACAGATATATCCATATCTATGTGCACGTCTAAGGTAGAATAGCAGAAGTGATTGAAGCTCGATAATCTTCAACTCATGATCCAGGTTAAGAATCTCAAGTTGCGGATCGAACTGGAATTTCAACGCCTTTTCTGTATTTGCAATCTGCTCGTTCATCTTCTCCTGCAGGTCAGAGCGCTGTTCATTTGAGAGCATCTGTCTACACTTGATCTCAATGATTGTAAACACAATCTCACCAGTGCTTGGATGGATATCAACGAGGATATTATCTGCACGTTCCTTTGTAGCCAGTTCAGATATAAGCTGGTAATTGAATATGTCTTGATGTAGGTCGATCGGAATGATGAAAGAGTCGCTGAGCAGGTTCTTCCCCTTCAGCAAACGCTTCATCAATGTTGTTCCAAGTACCTCGAAAACCTTATTGCGAGAGCTGTTTAGCTGCATAATCATTGAGCTACTAACGGAACGGATGTCTGCCAGAAAGTCATAAAAACGCTCGTGATCGCTGATATCAATACCAAACTCCTTGAAGTGAGGTGTCAAGATGCTCTCTATCTCTGATGTTGGCCTACATGTAAGGAAAGATGAAATGCCAGTCAGCTCAGTACTAGGGATATAATCAAGCAGGTAAGGGATCTCGCCCTCTCCACAAGGAATATCGTAGAACTCAGGCCCCATGTTTTTGTCGAACGTGATTACCCAGTCTGAAACATCATGAATCTTAGAAAGCATGACTGAGTTCGTATCCTCGATATTGAGCATCAGTGCCGGAACAGATGAATCTCTATCGTTCGCCATTGACATTGCAACAAGAGACTGATACTCCGAAAATAGGCCTATAGTCTCATTCGCAAACTCGTCTGACGGACTAGGCAATCTAACATCCGAGTAATATCGCTGCCACTGACATCCCTTTTCGGTTTGTGTGATTTGCACAATAGGTCTGCAAACAACACCATTCAAATAGAATGACTGCTGAATGGTTGATGGCTTGTGAAGCTTTGCCTCCGTAGGGAATGGATTAATTAAGAAACTCAAATGAGCCGGATAATCATGTGCATTATTTACAAAGTCATCTACCGTGTTAATTGAGAATCTTAATTTAGGGAAGAGACGGTTGCTTGTCGACTGAGAGAACATTTCAGCATCTTCAGACACCTGGGTATCAGGGTCAATCAGATCTCTAAAAGCTTCTCCCTGTAGGAATCTCTTATCCGAGCAGAATAGTCTGATCTCGTAGTGTATATCAAATGGCCGGCATTTCTTCTCGAGAGCAACAAGATTAGCTGCGAATACAGCTGCGTCACCCGCATTGAACAGGTTTATAACAAGCTTGTCAGTATAAGGATGCTGAGTAATATAGTTGAACATATACCTATGAACCATCTCAGCATTCACATCTGTATCGATACGGCTCTGCATAGGGATATTGAGCAGATGAGATAGGTATGATCTCAGCTGTCTAAAGCCAGAGGCGAATGTGTCATCTTTCTGATCTGTAGAGTTTACATACAGACCCCAACCAAACATGACTTCTCCAACATACTGCAGATATGAGCTGCGAGATGAATCACGAACAATAAGCGGTGCAACACTTGGAACCAAATCACCATAGAATAACTGGTCAAGCTTCTTGTACCACACTTCTCTATAACACTCGTTATCAATTGTCTTCTGTTCCCACTCGTTGTACTGTTCATAGAGATTGATCATCCAGGATAATCTAACCGGATGAAGTGGTGATATAAGCTTCATTCTAGCTGATTGTCCATCAGGAAGCGTTGCAATAATATCAACAAGATCAAGATTCTGGAGTTTAATGGCTATTTCACCGTTAACACCATTATCTATTACAGATTTGAGCCATGCCTGATACTCCAGAATATACTCTTTAATTTCATCTACGTGAGAGAATACATCAAAAGTCTCAAGTACGCCAGAAGCATCTACAGCAGATTCTTTAATCAGTTGGAACAGTGACATCCTTTTCACAAGCAGCGAAGGCGGAACTTCCATCCCATCAAAGGGATTGAACTGCATGTGCTGAAGTTTCTCCGTATAATTTGACGAAAGCGTTGCCTCTACAGAACCTAACCTGTCGCTATATTTTAGAATGCACCTCTCGATCTGCAATAGCTTCTTTGAGAGAAGAATCTGGAAATTATGAGCATGTGAGTACTTGATTCTGAATGTGTCCCAATACAAGCCCTCCTGCCAAGGCTGGTCATCACCCTTGCCTTTATCCTCCTTATCTGTTACCTTCATTCTTTCAGGAACAATCAATTCTTCTCCTTTTCTGCAAGCTTCAATCCTGTAGTGGAAATATGCTTGAAGGACGTTATTGACTTTCATCCTTCTACTATCCTGCATCGTGTCATCCTCATCATCTCCACTTTCAACGGTCTGGATATAGAAGCTTTCGCTGTCGGATGTCAAAAATGCTCTATACTTCTCAACAAACTCTTCTTTTGTCAGATTATTCTTTTCCTCCTCCCAAAGATCATTGAAACGATCATCCTTGAAATCATCATTGAGATTGAGAATTGTTCCATGCTCATCCTCACTGAATACTCGCATAAAGTATCGGCCACTATTAAAGTCGTTAGGCTTGATTGACACCGTTACCTCTCGATAATCTCTAGTATTATCAGAGACTTTTGCTGTCTTTAGTCTATCATACTCACAGTACATTCCGTCCACGTTCATCAACGCAATCCTAATCTTTTGCAAATCAGGGAACGCTTTAGGTTTCGGTGAGAAATGAATTCTCACTTTTATCTTTGCCGGTTTGTTTGACTGTATAGGCATAGTAAGATCGCCGTCATCATCAACACCGAAATTCTTACTTGTCAGCTCGACAGATGTAACCTTTAAGTTTCCAAGTGAAGTAACGTCAATACCTTTAATGTGTTTCTCCCACTTTGAGAAATCAAGGTCAGGATAACTATTGGCAATAATTTCACAGAGATCATACTTGTTGTTTGTGCTCTTTTCTCTCTGAAGGAATGATGAGATCTCACGCTGGATTGTATTCGGTAGTATTGGTAAACTATCCACTCGGTCATTGATTGACTTAGAATAATCAACCATCTGTGAGATGCATTCTGTATTTATCGACATCCTTCTATGTATCAGACTACTATCACGAGCAATCTCTGAATCTGGAATGAAGCCCATCTTGAACAGCCCCAATCCAATATATTTCTTATCGAGTTCTTTCTCAATTATGTACAGGAGGTAATCCAGAACTTTCTGCTTTGGAGTGCTCTCTGTCAGGTATGTCAAAATTTGCTTAACAGCCTCATTCGTCTCGACTTCTTTCATAAGTTTATATAGAAGTCTATCATTCAAATGAGCAATTGAGAGTTCTTTAAATGTCGCATTTCCATACGAATCCTCTGCAGCTGTAGAAACATTTACAGGGATCAGCACAAGAATTGACTGAGTCAGATCATTTCGCAACTCTATCAATTTGGTGGCACTAATGTATCTAGAACCCTCTTTGTCATCAGACAGGATGAAGATTCGCAAACTTGAGCCGAGCATGCGCAGCTCGTCATATAGGTTCTCAAGAACATCAAATGGAAGACCTACCACCTTCATGCAGTGGCCTTCCTTAACGTTCATCAATTGATCTTTGTACTCCTCTACAAAGGTCTCAATGATTCTTTTATAGTATAACTGTGTATTATTCATCCTACTGGTTATTTACGTTGTAACGAGGGCGTATTTTCTGGAGAATTGAAGCATCACTTAGATCTGTATAGAACCCGATCTGCCTTAGTTTATTCTTAAGAGCTTCGACATTCTCTCTGAATGCCAGATGTGTAGTAATATCCGCGTCCTTAAATCTTTCCTCTTGAGTGCCATCTATTATCAAACCGTAACGAGTTCTAAGCCTATTGATAAGTTCATTTATGGACAGAGAATATGATTCGTATAAGCCATCTTTCGGTGTAAGTACAACAAGCTGAACAAGTACCTCCAGAAGTTTCGACCCAATTACAGCACGCCTAGGATGTTTCCTGCTACGACCGTCTGCCAAGAAAGCAGAATCCTGGTTTTTCATTGAGGCGCTATCAAAGAACTGATAAGAATATCGGTATTGATACTGAGCACGAACTTTGGCAATACAAGAAATGTATTTGTCAAAGAACGAATTTTCGTATTCAAGATACTGCTTTAGTTCTTCTTTTGACTGTTTTGCCTCATCTGGATCATCAGCTACCTCATCGTACCTTTCAATAATTGCGTTGAGTTTGAACCTGAAATACGACTCAAAATCATCCGGTCTATTCTTGATTGTTTGAAGAATGAGGCCGATGTTATCTGGTTCGTTTAGATACTTACCCACTGCGTTAATTTTCATGGTTGAAGTTATATAGTCCATCAATCCATTGAGTTCGGATTCCATGTCTGCGCAGGCGATATCAGCGACGTTACCCTCGAGGGAATCAGTCATATCAACTACTATATTCCAATCATAGTCAGGTTTAATCTCTCCATCAGAAACCATCTGTGGAATTGCCTTAATAAGCTTCTGGAAGTAGAGTGATAGGTGGAATCCGGTAAGCACACGCAGATACTCTATAAACACGCTTCTTGGGATTGCTTTCTGATAGTAAAGCAACCTTTTTACATCTTCGCAGTACAAGTCGGCCTGTTTCTCAAGGATAGGCTTTATTGAATTTAGAGATGCCGTTGTTACCTTAGGGTCGATTTCCACCAGACTCATTAATTGGAGTACACCAGCGGTATCTACGTCAACCTGAGGATCACTAGTTACAAGCTTGCTGTTATTATCCCATCCAATCGACATATAATTCTTCAGTGCATCCATGATTTCTGGACGCTGGCGAATCATGATGTAAAGCTGGTCTGCAGTATTATAGTCTTTAGTATGTTTTTGGTTTCTAATACGATAGCTCTCCAAGTGGAGAGGACGAAGAGATGCAACATTTTCCTTGTCAGCCTTGCCTCGGAACACCATGTTGATCAAGCTGCTCCTAAGCCATGCTTCAACAGCTTCTGGATGTTCAGAGGCCCCTTTTACATACCCTTTTCGTTCAAGAATATCAAAATATGAATTCAAGGATTCCGTTGTATGAAACTTGTTTCCAAGCTTCAGCTTAATTCTTGAACCATTGTTTCTCATCAGCATGAATGCAGCCACAAGAACATTGTCAAGGTTTATGGCCTTAACGTCTGGTGCGAAAACGGCTTCATTACGGAAAACCGATTCAACTTTATCTAGTTTCGGAACTAACATAGACTATTCATTATTTAGCGGTGCAACGGATAAATGCATAGTACCCTTGTCGAGTGAAATGCGGAAGTAGTTCTTATCGTCATTTGTGACAAGAATCTCTGTATAGGTTTCAGCTTCAAGCAAGTTCTTAAACACTTGTAGCTCAATGAACTTACCTTTCAGGTCATTAATAGAAGGGTTAAATCCTTGCTGGATATAATACAGCATTTCTCTGAGATCCAGAGATACATTTAACCTTATGGTCTTCTTTGTCTTATGCTGGAAGATAAGGCAATCATTCTCGTGCTCCAGGAATTCTACGAGTTTCTCGTTGGTGTTTACAGATAGCTCAAAATCTGAAAGCGGGAATCTTCTGTAACTCTTACTGTTTGGATCCTTGATTCTGTTCGATGATAGAATAAGGTAGTTTTTAGACAATTCCTTATCCCAGCATCCCTCACTGCATGAAATCGTATATGCAATGTCAGAAATCACATCTCTGCTGCTAGTGTCGTTCAATTCTTTATGGAATTCAAGAAGTGATTGATATGGCAGTCTCTTAAAGAAATCAGGTTTGCCTTCAAAATACTGATGCCTTACCATCGATTGATGTCTTCGTTTCAAAAGCAATAGTTCATCTTGAGTCTGCTCATAACTTGGAAGTATTTCGTTGGCTTCATTGAAGTCTAGCAGAATATCTTTTTTCCTGTTTGCAAACTCAATATAGCCACTAGCCTTCTTTTCTCCATAGTAGAGATCAAGATCTCTATCCGGTATCGCAACTTGGGCAATATCAGTCTGCCTAAGCAGTTTGACAATTCTATCCTCGGACCTCAAATCCTGTTCGTATGCCGGAGCGGTGATGTTGAAATAGTACAAATCCCACATGAACTGCCTATAGCTGTCAAATAGGAATTTATTATCTCTACTATCGGTATCCTCGAGCCAATTGTTCTTCAATTCATCGTATCTCTGGATGAGATGCGGAACATCTGTACAGTTAAAGTCTCTTGTTATCAACCAGGATATCATAGAGCGAAGATCACGCATAGTGATATGTACCTCGCGCTTGTATATTATTGTCCTTACGAGCCATTCAAGTCGATTCACAACCTCCGCTCCGGCTGCAGTATCGGATAATGAATCAACATTGTACTTGATGAAGCATCTGTTGGCAATTGGGCATGAAGCACACTTCGCCCAGAGCTTCTTCTGGGTCAGAAGTCGTATCTGTTTCCTTAAAAGAGAATCGCCTTCGTTATCCCTGGCAGTAACGGATCTCAGGTTGAGATTAATGACCATCACGCCATCAGGAAGTTCAGATGAACCCTCCTTATAGAAATACTCATCAATCGACTGTGCAAGATATCCATGCTTAGCAGTATTGTTCAGTAAGAAATCCATGAGACGGCCCTCATTTATCGCAATGATTCTGCCCTCATGTATTTCACTGAATGAATGCTTGTATTCAAACGGTTCAAAGAATTTTGTAAGTACTTCCTCATTCTTTAGGTTAGACTCATCCTGAGAACCATCATAATTGCTTTGATACTGGATGCCTCCCAACTTGAACTTTGCACCATTCCGGGTCTCACCAAAATACTCCACATTCTCGGCAGCCTGCTCAATTCTGCGAATAAAAGCAGTTTTACCATCACCGGCATTTCCAGTGATGATAAGCAATTTGTACTTACCTGCAGTAATAGCGTCAAGGAGCTTGGTATCAAGCTTAGTCTTGACATAAGTCTCGCTGTCGAGGAGGTTATCTTTTAATCCTGCCCTGGTGCCGGCATTTCCACGCTCACTCTGGCTGTAAAGGCTATTCAGATACTCAACTATAGAAAAGTCTGTATCTACATACTCAACAACCTCTTCTTTAGCAGCAATGTTATCTTCGCCGATAGCGACAAGTGCGTCAAACATCTCCTTCGCAGAAGCAAATCGGTCAGCCTTTCTTGTACCTATTGCTTTCATTATGAACTCCGCGAACTGCTTGGATATTAGCGAATTCTGTGAAAGAATTTCTGTTGGAGCCTTATCAAGAACAGGAATTCGCTTGCCACCACTCCACGGATATATGTGAGTCAGCATCTCATACAGTGTCACACCAAGTGCGAAAGTATCCGCACTTGCATCCCAATTGACATTTGAGCCTGCAATAAGATCTGGTGCCAGATACGGGTATGTTCCCATCTTGTCCTTACCAATATTCTCGCTGTCTGAGGCAATATTGAAATCAATCAAGACAAACCTGTCAGACTTGTCAAGCATTATATTCTCCGGCTTAATATCCCTATGGTAGATCGGCTTTGAAAGACCTTGCATATACACCATAGCAGAAAGGACTTCTGTAGCTAATTTGTATATTTTTGGCAAAGGAAGTCTAAGATCGCCAGATGCATATTTGCGGATATTCTCTCCGTCAACATATTCCATCAGCGTATAGAATAAGCCACCATCGGTCGTTCCGTTATATTCAAAGCGTACTATATTCTTATGATGGAGTTCCTTTAGCGCGTTAAACTCATCAATCACGGCTTTAGGCGACAAATCCTCCGAGAAGATCTTAACGGCGAATTCTTTTCCAGGCTGCAGCGAATGGGTTGCCTTAAATACCCTTGAGAAACCACCCTCGCCTATGAATTCATAAAGAGTGAGGTTATTGTCAATTCTTTCTCCAGCCTTTAGATCTTTCAGTGCAGTTCCAACACTAACAGGTCCTGGTTGTGCACTTGCAAAAGCCTGTTGGATGATGAACTGACGGATCTCATCAATATCTCCCCATCTGAGGGACATATCTTCAACAATTGTCCTCTGGCACAACTCATTCACCCAGCCAGGGATATTCTCGTTGATCTGAGATGGAGCATACTCTGCAGGAAGAATTCCTCCCTTTGTGGCAAATTCAAAGCAATCCTTAAATGGGAATTTTTCTCCTGTCATGAGCTCGTATGCGATAACACCGAACGAGTAAGTATCGGTAGCCGCAGCCACATCACCTTCTGTTACCTCAATAGGAAGATATGGTGTAGGTATAAATGCATCTGCCCCTACAGTAGTGTTCAGATCTTCGTGAAGATTGTTGTAAGAGAGATTAAAGTTTGCAATTGCAGCGGTCTTATTTCCTTCTATCAGGTATATATTCTCTGGTGTGAGATTTCTATGGTATACACCTTTGTTGTGAGCAAGCGACAAGGCCTGTGCAACGTCCACAAGAATGCGAACCTTGTCAAACTCGGTAAACGTACTTCTCCTCATTTCCGCTTGAAGAGTATGGTCTTCCATATACTCACTCTTCTCGTAATAATGATTCCCATCCTCGCTTTCCTGACAGATCGTCTTGATGATATAAGGAGATGCAGGAAGAAGCTCCTGAGAAATCTGTCCGTTCTGGACACGCTTCGCATGAGCCTCCTGCTCCATAGGAGAAAGACCGGCCTTGTCCAGAATAAAGTCCTTTACACGATAGTATTTATCCTTAAAGAGCTTCGGGTGACAAAGGTATTCGATATAATCATCCGTGGTCTCAAGAATTCTGTCAATCTCAAGATCCAGGACATGTGTCTTTTTCTTTGTATTATCCTCACAACTGCCAATCAGGTAATCAAGAATCTCGTACTGAATATCTGAAATGGCGTTTGAAGCCTTGCCAACCTTATACGAATCAGTAAGATAATCAATCAAATCATCACCAAGCGTGAAAGTCTCATGATAGCAACCTGAATCAGGGTCTAGACCAGCCTTTGTCTGTCCGGAACTACTAAGGGTCAGCAGTGTTGATATCCACGCCTTACCGAAGACGGGATTGTGCTTCTTGAGGTAATCAACAAGCATCTTTGTCTTATACCTGGCAGACTTAATTGGGTTCTTCATTTCCCTATCATTGACATACCAGATATGATCATCTCCCTCAATCTGCCCTTTCCAATCCTTGTTTTCGATGTTATAGATTGCATGAGGAGCTATCACGAGACAATCGTACTCGTAATACTCGACGCCACCTTTTGTATTCATTCCCGGGTATTCACCATTAGGAATAAGATAATAATCATCAGGCAGATTTACCTGAAGGAAGCGAAGAAGTCTCTCCTCTCCGCTGTTAACAGGTCCTTCGTAAAACTTATGTGGACAAAGTTTTGCCATATAATAAAATTCAAAATGTATTATCGTTAATTACCTTCCCAGCTATCGATCTCTTTTTCAACCATTGAAATGGCTTCTTTTTCTAGATTATTTGCCTCGTGCCGCTTGGTGAATGCAGTTTTAACAAGAGTATCAATCTTATTCATTACACTATTCTCCAAGATTGGAACCGGAATATTCAAGAATAGTCTAGGAATAGGATGACATATTTTCGTGCCCGCTTGAGTGCTTCTTATAAATCTGAAGCCATAATCACTATTCAGCCAAGAATATAGATAACCAGAAGGGATAATATCGTTTGTCTTCATTCTAAGAAAATGTGACGAAATAAAAGAACCTTTTAGGTCTTCATTAGCAAATATTGCCCTGCAGAACAATTCATTTTCCCCAAGGGTTCCGTCACATGCAATAAGGACTTCACCATACTCTACAAGTGAGTCTAGATTCGCTCCTTTACTTGATATGTATTTGCCCGTAACTATGTTGTCAAAAATATCTTTCTGATTGATTAGCATAATGCCATGGCCAGGCTTCACCTCGATACTAGGTACGCCTGACGAAGAAAAAGTGTCACCTCCTTGCAAGACTTCTTTAATCGGCAAGGTGGTGCATTTGATCAACTCTTTAGTTTTCCTTATTCTCTCTGAATTATTGAATGCATTGAACGATGTCGTACCAAACTCCTTCACATTCCTTACGAAATAGGAACATTCTCTATTTGACGTTCTCGGACCAAAATAGTCATAATCTTCTGGGGTAAGATTACGCAAGCCTGCTCCTTCTTTAAGAATACGTTCCGCATCCCTTAACATCTCCACCGCCTGGCTTCTAAGCGAAGCCGCCTTCTTTATCCTGTCGTCAACAGCATCTTGAAAAGCCTTCGGCATATCAGGAATAGGAAGAGAGCCTACAAAATCAGGTTCAATATGCTGTATAACTCCACCGAACATACCTTGGGTAAGTAACGAATGGCCGTATCTTGAAGCCAAGTATGCATATAGGTATCCCCGTCTGAGGATGTCATTCGGATTGATTCGAATGACATCCTCAGAAGCGAGCTTCTGAGCATGTTGCTCATTTGTATATGCACAATTGCCGATTGTTCCAGACCTTGAAATCAGAATCCAATCTTTCTCAAGCGTCATCTCTTCGACTCCGGACATATACTTTCTAGATGCCAGCTTTACATTGTTGACATCAGCCAGTAAGATGTCAGAACTGCTTAAGAAAGGAATGCCATGTTTCTCGGATTTAACATATACACGTTTTGCACGTCCACCGTAAAAGATAGAATTGGCTCCCTCTTCCACGGAGCGGAGAGTATATGGAGATTTCTTAACAGCGTTTCTGACGCTAACACCTTCGCTCAAATGGTAGCTACCATCAAGTCGTTTGTCAGCGTATATAGACTGTATGCTAAGCGAGGTCGACTTCATTATTTCTCCCCAATAAAAGATTTATATGCAGCGGAAATCTTTGGAAGATCATCATCCAAATGCTTTACTCTTACCTTTCTAGTTCTTGATACAAGTTCTCCTGAAGGAAGAAATATTGCTTTTTCTTGAGTTTCATTGAACAATATTTCAGCACCTTCTTCATCCCTTTCAAAAACTTGACCACCTCGTCTATCCTTGCCAACAGATTCAGCTATGGCCATGAATACTTGGTAATCTTCATCTTTGATAGAACGAAGCATTTCAATTTTGGTCTTCTTCTTAAGGAACAAAAGCGAAGCCTGGACACCCACCTGAGGCAAGAAAGTCTCAACGGGTAGATCAACTGACGCCAGCACAATGAAGTGTTTGAGAATCCACTCACGGACGGACTCGGTATTCGGATTACTCAAGATACCATCCGGGAGTACTATACCCATCCGTCCTCCAGGTTTAAGGAAATTGTAGCACTGTTCAATGAAAAGAATCTCAGGGGCAGATGAACCATTACCGATACTGAATTTTTCAGCTATTGAAGGAGCGACAGCAACCTTTGATCCAAACGGCGGATTCGTGAAGATCATATCAAACTTTCCGAATGCGCTGTCAAGTGAGAAGCTATTATCAATGTCTTTATCCTGGTTCTGAGTAACACTCTTCTTAACGGCGTCACCGATCCTAGGAACATCAGGGAGAGAGCCATTTGGATACTCAAGCGAGTTGATGTTGAAAATATTGGCATGGCCATCACCGGCCATCACCATATTCATTCTTGCAGCCTTTCGCAAATCTGGGTCAAAATCAAATCCAAAGATCATTTTTTCCGCATAGCGGCGAACCTTCTCCACAACAATATCACTGTTGCTCTTTGCTTCCAATATCGCCTCGGAAGCATCTGGATAGATGTTCTGTGCAATCTGATGACGAACATGGTCAAGAACCATCACGAGGAATCCGCCCGATCCGCACGCCGGGTCCAGAACCCTTGTGTTAACTGTTGGATTCATCATTTCTACCATGCACTTGATTATATTGCGAGGCGTGAAGAACTGACCAGCCTCTTGCTTCAATGTGTTTGAAACAATTGTCTCGTAAGCAGTACCTTTGACATCTACTGTCGCGTCAAGGAATGAGTATTTTGAAAGCTCAGAAGCAACATACGCAAGTCCACGATCGGACAGGCCAATCTGCTCATTACCATCGAAAACCTCCTTGAAAAGTTCATCGGTCTTAAGCTCTTCAAAAAGTCCCTTGATTCTGGCGGCAACAGCCTTCTGGCCGTCTACAGTGTTCTGCTCTTTAACACCAACCCAGAATTTTCTCCTATAGCTGATATTCCTTTCTGCATCAAGATAACGACGCTTCTCGTCGTAAATCTTGCAAAATATCATATTTAACAGCTCCCAGAACGCTGTTTTCTTCTTTCCCTCATTGCCATAAATATAATCATGGCAGCGCTTAAATGTCTTTACAAGCGAATCATTTGCAGGCTTTCTAGGCTTTGCCCTTTCTCCTTGGCGCTCAAGATCTTCAATTGTCTCGTTAGCGCCAGGAAAGTCGGAAATGTCATGCAGATTCACATTGCCAATCTCATCCTCAAGACGCTGACAGAAATGAAGATCATCGCCGTTTGTCCAAAGGCCATAACTACATTCACTATAAACAAGAATTGAGTGCAGAGATGCCTCTACACCCTTCTTTTTGTCATCAACAGAGACTTTACTGTCACACACGACACAGACTCTTTCGAGATTGATTTTGTCATGACCAGCACCCTGTCGGAAGATTGCTAAATCAATTGTTGAGCGCTTTTTCTTCCCTTCTTCATCCTCATACTGAAATGAGAAATCTCGCTCCATATCAGTCAACTCAAAGCCATATTCATCATTCATCTGTTGTATAACAGACTGAAGAACGACCTCCTTGGTTGTCGCTTTCTTTTTCTGCTCCGTCAGGACACAGATTAACTCATCATCATTTAGGACTATTTCGTCCTTGATAGGATCAGTGCTCATAACGGTTATCTTTTGTTCGTGGAGTTTAGCAGATCTTTAACATCCATATCTAGAATTCTCGCGATGTCAAATAACTGCTCTACAGAAGGTTGACTTTTATTAGACGCCCACCTGGACACAGTTGTCTCAGATTTCTCCATCTGTTCAGCGAGCCACTTGGAGGTCTTCTGACGCTCAACAAGAGCCACCTTCAGACGGTTGAGATTGTTGTACTCTTCCATGAAAGTTGAAATATATATGTTATTGCTAAGCTTGCGACATCAAAGTTAGCAAATTATTTCAATATACTTGCATAATTTGATAATTTCTTGTCAGTATTTTAAAGAATTAACCATATATTTGCTCAGAACACGCGCAAACAATGATTTCACGATATATTATCAGACGAAAACAGATGAAAACGACTCTCGGAATCTCCACCACTATGAACAACAACCACAATACCGAATCTCTCCCCGACTGGGTTCCATGTCCTTCCTGCGGATGCGAGGCGTACTGGGATGGTTCTGTGTACTTCTGCGACCAGTGTGGCTGGAGCGGAGATGTTGACGATGTCGAGGAATAAAGGCTTCTTGTCCCCGTCTATTCGCTGGGGGCGGAGGTGGAGGTCAATGCAGAGTGGAGTCGGTATAGTGTCCTTCGCTGCCGCTGCGGGCACATCACCAACCTTTTTCATTTGCCACGCGCAGCAAGACAGATTGCGTATTCCCGCCGCTACGCTTTGGCCTGTACGCTCAGACTTGCTCTTCCCCACACACTAGCTGAGGGCTTTGTCCTTCGCTCCATGAGCCCACCCGCCCGTCCGATCTGGCTTCGCAGCCCGCGGCTGCTCCGCAGAGCCAGGCCTTGCCCTCGAGGGCCTACCGACGGCTACCGCCGCAGGTAGTGCTGCCCGTTGTGGTGAGTGTGAGGGTGATAGTGGTATTGCTGTTATCAGAGAATGATTGCACAACCAGTGCCTGTGTCTTACTCCTATTGGTTATATATATGCGATCAGGTAAAATAATACTTTCCGAAATATCCGCCTGCCGGCGAAAATGGGGTGTTTGTGATGTGCGAATGTACTGACAGGCGCTCGTTGTCGAACACTAACTACGGCCTACAGTGTCCGTGCAGTTCGAGGGTGACAAGGCGGTCAGCTGCGGTCGAAAAGACGCCACAAGGGCGTCATTTCCACCTTGCTGGGTCTATTATGCTCATCAATGTCGGCGGAGCCGCCACCGAAGATCACACAGCTGCTATCGCAGCTGAATACACGACCGGAAAGACAGATGCCATTGTCGCTGGCACGTCAACGTCCTAAGACTTTCCTCTATGGGCAGAGCGGAACCGGAAGATGCCGCCTCCAGTGCTGACATTCTCCGCAAGCTACGAATGACATCACCTCCAGCAACATCCTCTGATACTATCAATAACGGAAGCATAGCTTCCGGAAAAGCGGAAAGCATCAGCCGTCTGCACCATCCGCTCACTACACATCGGAAAAAGTGGCACCCACTTCGTTAGGGATGTCACTTTTTCTGGATGCTCCGTTCCCTCCTGGCACAGACCGCTGCTGCTTGAGTTCAATAGAGAGACCGAAGTCAGTCACTACGTGACAGCCATCGGACTCTCGTTAAACGCCCGGAAAGACAGTGGCCATTGCCGCTGACGCGTCAACGTCCACAGACTTTCCCAATGGGCAGAGAGGAACCGTAAGATTGTCATTCCGCCTCCGCAAGCTCCAGCGGAACGCCAAACATCCGGCCATCTATGACTCGCTTCGCTAATCTAAGAAATTCCGCTGCCGCGGCTGCTCGCTGAAACAGTCCACCGGACTGTTTCTTAATCACTCACGAGGTGTCGAGACTCGGCGCGTTCTCCAGAAAAATTGTCGGGAACTTCGAACTTGAGCAGGTTCCGGCAGCTGCCGCAGACCTCCGTCTGGTCGTATGCGCATCAGCTCCTCAGGGCAACGGCATCACCAGTGCCTACAGCAAGGCCGCAGTAATCGGAGGACCTTTCGCTGTCGAAGCCACAGAGATTGACATCAAGGCCGCTTACGAGTCCAAGAACGGCGCTCCTACCGCTGCTGCTCCGAAGGTATTCATGAAGTACTTCTTCGTGAACACCAAGACCGGAGAGAAGTCCGACGAGATGATGGCAATTGCAAGGCTCTAGTCGGGGCAACCATCAATCACTACCTAACCTAAACCTATGAATCCTGCATTCCCGACAATTACCTAACGAGTTAAATATAAATTGCTGATTTTTAAGA